>MDTG01021700.1_pt1 | contig 21923 bp, 22 predicted proteins | sample 811421 | NCBI WGS metagenome assembly MDTG01 (sample SAMN05326645, study PRJNA326480) | marine metagenome | isolation source: seawater | place: Pacific Ocean: South East | collected 2011 | reverse complement strand
TTATAATATCATCTGGTTTTATGACACAAAAAATTGTTAGTGTGGTACAATTGCTAGAACAAGATAATATTAATTTAGCACATATGGATATTTTTAGAATAAGTCCTCTTCCAATAGAAGATATTTTAAAATTTACCAAGAATAAGAATGTCATAGTCGTTGAAGAAAATATTAAAAGCGGTGGAATCGCAGAAAAAATATTTTGTTTATTAAAAGAAAACAATCACACAAAAAATGTTTTAAGCATTGCATTAGAAAATAAATTTTATTTTAGTTTTGGAGATCGAGAAATGTTACATAAGATTGCTAGCATAGATGAGTCTTCTATTATTGAAAAAATTAAAAGTTTTATACACTAAGGAAATTATGTATTCTGGAAAAAAAGTATTAGTTGCTGGTGGCACTGGCACGATCGGTGTACCATTGGTTAAAATGCTGCAACAAAAAGGTGCAAACATTAAAGTAGTGTCTATGGATACTCCTGAGTATGCAAACTTAGTATTAGGGGATGTAGATTTTCAACGATTAGATTTAACTAAGCAATCCAACTGTCTAAAAGTATGCAAGGGTATGGATTATATTTTTAACTTGGTCGGCATTAAAGGCTCAGTTGGTATTGGTGAGACAAAAGTTGCAAGTTACTTTGTCCCCATGCTTAGATTTCAAACAGAGTTAATGGATGCAGCATTTAAATCTGAAGCTTCTGGCTATATGTTTGTTAGCAGTGTTTGTATATACCCGCAGGCTTCGGAACATTTTGAAGACAATGCATGGAATGGCATGCCAAAACAAAATGATAGAATTCCTGGATTAGCAAAAAGAATTGGTGAAATTCAAGGTGAAACGTACCTTAAAGAGTACGGATGGGATGCAGTAAAAATATTAAGACCAAGTAATGTATATGGACCATTTGATGATTTTAATCCAGCTACTGCTCAAGTATTGCCATCTCTAATGTCAAGAGTTTTAGGTGGCGAAAACCCTTTAAATGTGTGGGGTGATGGTTCTGCAATAAGAGATTTTACTTACTCAAAGGAAGTAGCATACTGGATGCTGGAAGCAATGATAAACGCACCAGCTTGTACCCCAATAAATTTAGGCTCAGGAACAGGGGCTTCTATAAAAGATGCAGCTGAGACAATTTGTAAAGTTTATTCGGGAGATATTGAGATTACCTGGGATGTGACAAAGCCATCTGGCGATCCTATTAGAATTATGAACATGGATAGAGCCCGCAAATTATTGAATTTTAAACAAAAATATTCACTTGAGCAGGGAATCAAAGAAACATTTGATTGGATTTATGAAAATCCAGAACTCGCAAGATTAAAAGGAGTTAAGATATGAGAAAATTTGTGTTACCAGCCGCTGAACTGATAGATAGGTTGGCTGTAGATCAAATAAAAGAGATGCTTTTTGATGATAATAAAAGTATTACTGAAGAAATAGACAAGTTGTCACATGATATTGACATGTTAATACAAGACAAGAAAATAGTTTTAAACTCAAGACTATTGAGAGTGTTGATGGTTTTATCTCAGATTAATGTACATATATGGTATATTAAAGATAAGATGCAAGATGATGAGCAGCGATATGATGAGTTACTAAAATTAGCTCACCAAATTAATGGTGTTCGTAATAGAATGAAAAATATTTTATTAGAAGAATTTGGTGATAAAGAAAAAAGCTTAGTTAGGAGCAATTTTGATACTGATGGCTTAAAAGGATGGGAGCCAAGTATTTAAATGGATTATATCTATTTAAAAAATTTAGATAAAAAAGTCTCACAAATAGCATTAGGTGTCAATAAAACAGGCAATAAACACAGTAATACCGAAGACACAGTCAATAAAAGAATTTATTTCTATCACAAAGCTATGGATATGGGTATCAATATGTTTGATACAGCTGAGCTTTACGGCGGTGGCTATTCTGAAGAAATATTAGGTCTAGCATTACACAATAGACGAGAGCAGGCTATAATATGTTCAAAGTTTAACGCTAGAAATTCACACAAAAAAGATCTACAAACATCTCTAAACAACAGTTTAAAAAGATTAAATACTGATTATATAGATTTTTATTTATCTCACTGGCGTAACCCTGAAATTCCTGTACAAGAATTGATAGAATCCTTAAAAGAATTCAAAAAACAAGGTAGAATAAAAGCATACGGAATAGGAAACGCTGTGTTTTCAGAAATTAAAGAGTTCGATGAAAAAAACAAAAATAATTTTTTTGTTGTAGAAAACGAATTTAATTTATTACAAAAGGAATCTCTTGAAAAAACTATACCATTCTGCAATGACAACAATCATTTGTTTTTGGCATATAGTCCATTCTTACAAGGTAAAAAAATAAAATTTAGTCCTGAAATTTTATCGTTAACAACAAAATATAATTGCACGATTCATCAACTAATGCTCTCTTGGGTTTTACAAAAAAATGTAGTTTCCATCATCAGAACAATGAGCACCGAACACTTAGAACAAAATCTAAAGTCTACAAAAATAAACTTATCAATTAATGATTGTCATACATTAGAACAGTTGTTTAGTACAAAGAAAGACTTAATAAACATTGATGATGTATTAATCGACGAGCGTTGTTACGTTTCTTCTAAACAAGCAATTGACAATAAAGATGATTTAATTCCCAGCCCACAGCTTTTAGCGGAAAGGTTAAAAAACAATTTTGAACTACCGCCATTAAGAACTGTTTATGAGAATGGCAAATATAAGATTTTAGATGATTATTACTTTTCTGAGATTAAAAAGTATTGGGCTTGGAAAATTTGCAATAGAAAAAAAATAGAGGCTTTCGTTTTTAATGATATATCGTAAAATAAAAAATGATGATACACCAATATCTGCCATTGGATTTGGTACAGGGTTTCATATGCCTGAAAATGAAAGCGGCAACAGTTTAGAAGAGACAATAAAAGTATCTCTTGATAATGGCATCAATTTTATAGATACAGCCCCAGTTTATGGTAATGGCGCATCTGAAGCCGCTTTAGGTCAAATTTTAAAACGCATAGGTAGACACAATGTTTATTTAGCAACAAAGGTTTCGCCAAACGATACTACGTTCAATGGTGTGATAAAATCTGCCGAGCTAAGTTTAAAACGATTGCAGACTGATGTAATTGATTTATTTCAGGTTCACTGGCCTAATCCAAATGTTCCTATTAGTGAAACAATGGAAGCAATGGAAAAATTAGTTTTAGATGGTAAAATTAAACAAATTGGAGTTAGTAATTTTTTGATAAATGAAACTGAAGATGCCATGCTATCACTACAAAATAATAGTCTTAGCACTTTGCAAGTAGAATATAATTTTTTTGAACGCTCCATAGAAAAAAATGTGCTACCTTTTTGCAAAAAAAATAATGTAAAATTAATAGCATATAGTCCGTTAGCACAAGGAAAAATGGTAAATGGCTCCGAGCAACTTGAGATTTTAACACAACTATCAAAAAAATATAATTGCACTACTGGGCAATTAGTGTTAAGATGGTTAATCAACAACCCTGATGTTATAGTAATTCCTAATACATCAAAACCGTTACGCGCTAAGCAGAATGCGGAAGCTGCAAATTTAAAAGTAACAAAAGATGATTTTGATTTGATGTCTCAAAAATTTGTAACCCCTGTAAAAAATATTGATACAAAACAAATTAGGGTCTCTAATGACTATAATCGAAAAGTATACCAAACAGTGGAAGAGGCAATTGAAAATAAAATGAATATGACCCCATCTCCTGTAGAATTATCTGAAGAAATGAAACAAGGAATATTTCTAAAGCCCATCAGACTTAAAGAAGTAAACAATCAACAATATGATCTCATCGAAGGAAGACTAAGATTTTGGGCTTGGGTTATAGCCTTTGGTTGGGACAAAAAAATACCAGCACTAGTTTGGCAAAAGTAAAGGAATATATTATGGCTGACGAAAATACAAAAATATTAACGTATGATAACAACTTAGAGAGAACCGCTAGAAATGAAATGTACGATCTTCTTCAAGACTGTCCTATTCCGCATGAGCAAGTTTTATCTAATTTAGGTTTGTTTTTAAATTCTAAAAATCTTTCTAGAATTTTATTTATGAACCACATTTACCAAAAACAAATTGATGTTCACGGTGTGGTAATGGAATTTGGAACAAGATGGGGTCAAAATATGGCATTGTTTGCTGCGTTGCGCGGCATATATGAGCCCTTCAATAGGCACAAAAAATTAATAGCGTTTGATACGTTTGAAGGGTTTCCTGAAATTACAGAAGAAGATGGCAGCTCACCAATGATGATCGAAGGAGAATTAGCTCTCACTGAAGATTACGATCAGTATTTATCTAAGATTGTTGGTAATATTGAAAGTGATAATCCATTATCGCACATCAAAAAATTTGAATTACGTAAAGGTGACGCTACAAAAACAATTCATGAATATCTAAATGATAACCCAGAAACAATTGTTTCCCTTGCATATTTTGATTTTGATTTATATAAACCAACTAAAGAGTGCTTAGAGGCAATTAAACCAAGATTAACTAAGGGTAGTGTAGTTGGGTTTGATGAATTAAATGATCCAGACTCGCCAGGAGAAACTTTGGCACTAATGGATGTTTTTGGTTTAGAAAATATAACATTGAAGCGCTTTCCTTACGCTTCTAGAGTATCTTATTTTATAGTGGAGTAATAATGATTAATAATTTACAAAATAAAAAAGTCCTTGTCACTGGTGGTACGGGAATGATTGGCCGCTACTTAGTTGACAAGTTATTGGAAAAAAACTGTGAGGTTACTGTTGTATCCCTTGACGAACCCGAGGGTTTGCCCGATTCGGTTAAGTTCTTGAAGTTAGATTTAACTGTTTTAGAAAATTGTATAACGGCGTGCAAAGGACAAAATTATGTCTTTAATTTAATCGGCATCAAGGGTTCTCCCAAAATGTCCAGAGAAAGACCAGCTAGTTTTATGGTTCCGATGTTGATGTTTAACACAGCCATGATGGAAGCAGCCATGCGTTGCAATGTAGACTGGTATTTGTATACAAGTTCTGTTGGTGTTTATCACCCTGCTGAGGTTTTTAAAGAAGACGATGTATGGTCTACTTTCCCTTCTGATAATGATAAGCATCCTGGGTGGGCAAAGCGAATAGGTGAATTGCAAGCTGATGCATATAAAATTCAATATGGAAAAGATAATATTTCAATCGTGCGACCAGCTAATGTTTACGGCAAGTGGGATAACTTTGATCCAGAAAACGCAATGGTTATTCCATCACTAATCAATAGAATTGTGTCTGGTGAATCGCCTTTGGTGTGTTGGGGAGATGGAACGCCAATTAGAGATTTTATTTATGCAGGCGATTGTGCAGATGGTATGATTCATATGGTCGAAAATGGTATAACAGAGCCAGTTAATTTAGGAAGCGGCGATGGTGTTTCAATAAAAGATGTTGCAGAATCTATTAGAAACTGTTATAATACTAATATACAAATCGAATGGGATACAAGCAAGCCAAAAGGTGATGCTCGTCGCCTTATGGACACTTCTCGCGCCCAATCACATGGTTTTAAATGCTCAACAAGCCTACAAGAAGGTATTCAAGAAACTTTAGAGTGGTTTTTAAATAATCAAGATTTGTATAAAAACAGAAACAATTATTTTACACGGAAAGATTAATGCAAGTATTGGATACTAAATTAAATGGTGTCAGACTAATAATTCCTGATAAATTTGAAGATCATCGTGGCTCATACATGGAATTGTATGATTCTAAAAAATTTAAAGATGTTACGTCTGAAGTATTTGTTCAGGACGATGTATCTTTTTCTAGAAAAGGTGTCCTCAGAGGGCTACACGGAGATTGGAAAACCACAAAATTAGTAACAGTATTAAAGGGTGCAGGTTATGCTTTAATAGCAGATAACCGTCCCGATTCTCCAACATATAAAAAATGGCAATCGTTTACATTAAGTGAACAAAATAAAAATATGCTTTTACTACCGTCAGGGATTGGCAATTCAATTTTAGCTCTTGAGGATATAGTATACTTTTATAAACAAAACACACACTTTGAAGATGGTCAACAATTTACAATTAGATGGGACGACCCTGAATGGGATTTTTGGTGGCCAATTAGTAATCCAGTATTATCAATGAGAGATGAGCAAGGTGACTATGTCAAATAAAGTTGCATTTATAACTGGTTTCACTGGCATGGTTGGTTCGCATTTGGCTGACTTTTTACTCAATAATACTGATTGGGATGTTTATGGCCTGATGAGATGGAATGATAAAACTGACAACATTGAACACCTCATGAGTAGAATCAATAAAAAAAACAGAGTATTCGTTGAATATGGGGATATAAATGATCTTAGTTCTATGTTGCATGTATTTGACAAGATAAAGCCTGATTATGTATTTCATTTAGCTGCTCAAAGTTATCCTAAGACGAGTTTTGAATCGCCTTTGGAAACACTAGAAACAAATATTTTGGGCACTGCCAAGGTTTTAGATGCGATTAAGAAGTTGAAACAAGATCCAGTTATTCATGTTTGCGCATCATCTGAAGTATTTGGTCGAGTACCAAAAGAATTTTTGCCAATCCACGAAGATATCACGTTTCATCCCGCTTCTCCCTATGCAATTTCTAAAGTCGGTACTGACTTAGTAGGACGTTTTTACGCCGAAGCATATGGAATGACAGTAATGACAACACGTATGTTCACACATACTGGTCCCCGCCGCGGCGATGTCTTTGCTGAGTCTACATTTGCAAAACAAATTGCAATGATTGAGGCTGGTTTACAGGAACCAATTATTAAAGTTGGCAATCTTGATTCACTTAGAACATGGTCTGATGTTAGAGATGCTGTTCGCGCATATTATATGTTGGTAACTCAGAATCCAATTGCTGGCGAATATTATAACATAGGCGGTTCATTTAGTTGTTCTGTTAAGGACATGTTAGAACATCTAATATCGTTATCGACCAGGAACGATATCACAGTTGAAATTGATCCAGACAGGTTAAGACCTATTGATGCTGATTTACAAGTTCCTGACACTAACAAGTTTAAAGAACACACTGGTTGGCAACCTGAAATTAGTTTTGAACAAACAATGTTAGATCTTTTGAATTATTGGCGTGATAATATATCAAGTGGAAAGAGATACCTGAGCAGATGAAGATTTTGGTTATCGGAGAAAGTTGTAATGATATTTTTCACTACGGCACGTGTAACAGGTTATGCCCTGAAGCACCTGTTCCTGTTTTTAATGCTGTAAAATTAATTAAAAATGGTGGAATGGCCATGAATGTGTATGCAAATTTAAAGTCCCTAGGTGCAACTCCAGATATATGTACAAACAATAATTGGAGGTCTATTACTAAAACTAGATTTGTTGATAGAAGAACTAATCATATGTTTATGAGATTGGATGAAAATGACAACAAGTACGGGACCTGTGATATTCAACAGATTAACTTTAAATTATATGATGCGGTAGTAGTCTCAGACTACAACAAAGGTTTTTTATCCAAAGAAGACTTAAGATATATATCTATTCACTCTCGTATTAGTTTTTTAGATACCAAAAAATTAATAGGAGACTGGGCATCTGAATTTACTTTTATAAAAATCAATCACTATGAGTACGAAAACACAAAAAGATATTTGACTAACAAAACAATGAAAAACTTGATTGTCACAAAAGGACCAAATGGGTGCATATATCAAAATAAAACATATGACGTACCCTTAGTTGAAGTAAAAGATACATCAGGAGCAGGTGATACATTTGTAGCTGCGTTATGTTATAAGTTTTGTGAAACCAACAATATTGATTTATCGATTAAATTTGCTAATGATTGTTCCACTAAGGTTGTTCAAAAAATGGGAGTTGTATCAATATGAGTGTGGTGTGGACTAATGGTTGTTTTGATGTTTTGCACCGCGGCCACTTTGAAATGTTGAAATATGCCAAATCTTTAGGAGATAAACTTATAGTTGGGGTAGATACAGATTATAAAGTTAGCAAAGACAAGGGCCCCGATCGACCGTATAATCATCAAGAAGATAGAAAATTTGCACTTGAAAGTATTAAGTATGTTGATGAAGTTCTGTTGTTTGATTCAGCAGAAGAATTAGAAAATTTAATAAAATTGAATAATCCTGATATAATGGTTATTGGTTCAGACTGGAAAGACAAAAAAGTTGTTGGCCAAAACCACGCTAAAAAATTAATGTTTTTTGATAGAATAGGTAATTATTCGACTACAAATATACTGGAGAATAACAATTGACTTACGTTTTTGATATTGATGGAACAATATGCAGCTTGACTGATGGAAACTATGGATTTGCCATACCATATATTGATAGAATAGAAAAGATTAATGAGTTATACGATGATGGTAACACAATTATTTTTTTAACAGCCAGAGGTATGGGTCGAAGTAATAATAATGCAGGATACGCTAATCGTGCATTTTATGAATTCACTAGAAAGCAATTAATCGAATGGGGAGTAAAATTTCATACTTTACATTTAGGGAAGCCCGCAGGAGATGTATACATTGATGATAAAGGAATAAAAGATGGAGACTTCTTTAAAAATGAAATTCGTACCTAAAGGCTGGGGATTTGAAAAATGGATTGTGAACAATGAAGAATATTGCGGCAAACTTTTATATTTTGTTAAAGGAAAACGTTGTTCATGGCATTACCATGTTTTAAAAGACGAAGTATTTTATATTCAATCAGGTAAGATACTTGTAAAATATTCTGAATTTGATGATATTGAGTTTGCGCAAGAAGTTGTTTTGGAAGCTGGTGATAATTTTCATGTTCATAGAGGACTAAGGCACCAAATGATTGCGCTGCAAGATACTGAATTATTTGAATTTTCAACACAACACTTTGATAGTGATAGTCATAGGATACATAAAGGTGATTAATGAACATTAATATTGGTATAGTAGGACAAGGCTTTGTGGGCACAGCAGTTAGAGAAGGATTAAGTAAACATTTTAATATCCAAACGTATGATCATGATTTAAGTAAATCAACATGTGCGACGTTGCATGATTTAGTAACAAAAACAGAAATTATATTTGTATGTTTACCAACTCCCATGTCAAAGAACGGCGAATGCGACACAACAATAGTAAGAAACACAGTAAAAGAAATAAATGCCATGGGACATAATCGAATTGTAGTAATTAAATCTACAGTTCCGCCAGGTACTACTGAACAACTTAATAAAGAATGTGATAGTATTAGTGTAGTCTTTAATCCTGAATTTTTAACAGAAGCAAATTTTATTGACGATTTTAAAAATCAAACTCGAATTATTGTTGGTGGTAAGCGCCCAGCATCAACCAAGGTTAAAAACATTTTTAGAAAAGCCTTTCCAAAAACACCAATTATTAAAACTAGCGCCACTGTCGCAGAATGTGTAAAGTACTTTACAAATACATTTTTAGCAACTAAAGTTAGTTTTGCCAATGAATTTAGGCAAATGTGCGCTTGCGTTGATGTAGACTATGATAAAGTTTTAGAATATGCACTGTATGATGAGCGTATTGGTGCTACACACTTATCAGTGCCAGGCCCTGATGGTAATTTAGGCTTTGGTGGCACATGCTTTCCTAAAGATGTAAATGCTTTAATATCGTATTGTAAAGCAATGGGCTTAAACCCAACTGTTTTAGAGTCAGTATGGGAAAAAAATTTAGAGGTGCGACCTGCTAAAGATTGGGAAAAACTAAAAGGTCGCGCCGTTAATTATAAGGAGTAAAAAATGAAATTTTCTAACCAAGCGCTTGGCGCGGTAATGATGGCCTTGCAAGAGTCACTTTTAAATCAAATCGATATAGTTCCGATACTTAAAGGTTTTGAATTAAAGGAAGGCGAACAAGGTCTTATTGTTACTAACCCACCAACTGTAAGAGTTACAGACAATAGTGCGATTACTAATGATGATTTAGAAAATATGGTAAAATAATGCCAAGATATCGCTTCCAATGCAGTGCTTGCAATGAGATACAGACTGTATTTTTGCGTATGTCAGAAACGCTTGAGGATTGTCTTGAGTGCGGCGCAAAAAATAGTATGAACAAGGTATTTGATAAATTTTTTTCTTTGTCTAGTAAAGAAAAAGAGCACAAAGTTGGGAGTGTAACTAAAGAATATATTGAAAAAAATCGTGAGATTTTAGAAAAACAAAAAGAAGAAGCACGGAGTACTGAGTATGAGTCGCCTTGAAATTATTTTATCCGCTATCACTACGTTATCAATTTTGTTAAATATGGGATTAATAGTATATGCTAGAAATGTCGCAGCAAAATTGTTATTTATTTCTGAGGAATTGGGTGATCTAGGCAGCATGGTAGATACTTTCACTGGTCATTTGGAGTCAGTTTATGAGATGGAAATGTTTTATGGTGATGAAACATTAGGCTCTCTTATTGAACATGCGCGCTCGTTTAACGAACAAATGGACACATTTGACTTTATTTATCAATATGCTGATGCAGAAGAAGAAATGGAACAAATTAATGACAACACAAACAAAGAAGCGTAGAGGCAGAAGGCCAAAAAATAAAAATCATTATTTTACGCAAGATCACGAAGATGCAATAATTGAGTACTGCAAAGTTAATTGTAGTAAAAGAAGAACTGAGTTGTATGTTCGTTGGATTGAGCCAGCATTTAATGAAATGGTAGACAAAATTGTCTTTACGTACAAATTCACTAATCTGCCAAATATAGATTATTTGCGCGACGAGTGCAAAATATGGCTTATGACAATTCTTGATAAATATGATCCCAGTAAGGGCTCCAAAGCCTTTTCATATTTTTCAGTTATTACAAAAAATTGGTTTATTCATAAAGTTAAAAGACAGCAAAAAAGAAACCAAAGAGAAGTCGACTTTGATAATATATCAAAAAATTATGAAGAAGAATTTTTGTCAACCAATGAATCATACGTCAGTAATCGAGTTGAAGAAGAGTTTTGGAAACTATTTTATGAAGAATTAAAATCATGGGATTCATCTCAAATGAAAGATAATGATCTTAAAGTATATCAAGCAATTATAATTTTATTTGATTCCAAAGAAGACATAGAAATATTTAACAAAAAAGCTATTTATCTATACCTTAGAGAGATTACTGGCTTAAACACAAAACAAATTGTGAATTCTCTTAAAAAATTTAGAAAAAAATATTACTGCTTTAAAACTGACTGGGAGTCTGGAACGCTATGAGTACAAAAAACTCACTTGATGATTTAGTGCAAGAGGCTCTTGGGAACATTAGAAATGACAGAAAAGTTGCAAGAGAATTTCTTAATGAAGTTGCTAATCAAATAGCTAAAGAACCAGAACAAAATAAATATTTGAGCCCAGTGGCAGCTAAACATATAGAAACATTACAGCGCTCCAATGAACAATTGGTAAAAATTATTTCTCTAAAGCAAAAAGAACAAAATAATTCTGTTGAATTATCTGAACACGACAAACAACAACTTTTTGATTTAATCCAAACAGAGGAAATTAAATAATTTGCACGCCTCCTATTTAATTAACAGGAGAACATTGCTATGGCTATTAACGAATACGATATTTCACCCGATGTAAATCTAACAACTGCGCAAGAGGTTGATGATTTTGACGCATATGTTGTAGACAGTATTACAAGAAAAAATACTTACCGCAATGTTAATACACTAACTGTAAAAGTTGTTTCACCTCCAATACTGATAAACTCTAGTACAATTCCAATAAATGCAATTGGTGGTGTCGGAAGCGTAGTCGGAAGCGCCGCAGCAAATATGGCCTTTAATCTTGGTAAGCAAATTATGTTTAGGGGCAGAATTGTAGGTAATAAATTTTTATCACCACATCAATTATTAGAAGATCCATGTAATACAACAAAGTTTACTGGAGATGACGAAGGCCTTATAAATATAATTAACCAGCACACTCTCTGTATATCGAAATATGATTATAACGGCAGCCCACTAAAAATAGGTGATGTTGTTAGTGTTAATATTACTGCAGGTGATGCTGGGCCAATAGACTTGCAACATTGTTATTTTGATTCTGTTGAACAAGTAGTAAGAGCAGAAGCCACTGCAGCGTATAAAGAAGATGGCAGTTGTGGTAAGTTATCTGAATTGTTTGGCGCAGGTCTTAGTGTAGGCGATTACGCGTTTCCTGAAAAAACATGGACACTAGAGGAAAAAAGCGACGCTGCAGAGTTTTTTGAAAAATTAAAAAGTAGTATACATTTTTCTGGGTTTTCAGATAATTTTTTATGGGGCCTCACCGCTAACGCGTTAGCAGAATCTAGCTTAATAGGCAACAATGCTGGTGATCCTGAAAGTTTGATTGGTAAAAGACAATATCAGCCAATTAAAAACTATTGTTCGTTTGGGTACTGGCAATTAAATTTGTGCTCTGCCAACGGTGAAGGAAATAGATTACTAAGCACCGATAAAGCACAGTTTGTCATACGTTCATACAACCTCACTGATTGGAGAGAAAATCGTGAAGGTTTTAATGAAGAAACGCAAGAAAGAATCTTTAACTACATAACCAGAGAAGCCATACAATTTGAATACGTAGCGCAAAGAATGATGGAGTTGTTTCCTCCAAGCATTCAAAATCCAAATGCAGTTGCCTATAATAGTAACGCTATGACACCATCTGATGCAGCATATCAGATATGTGTAGATTTTGAAAGACCTGTCAATAAAGAAAAGAAGGGAACTGAAAGAGGCAAGCTTGCTACTCAGCTAAGTAAAGAATACGCACAAAGTCAGACATAGAACCTAATAATTTAGTAAATCACTATTTACACCAGGAGCACAAAAGTGTCAAAAAAGAAGTATACAGACGAAGAATACCTTAAATTTTTAAACGACGAATTAGAAAGAGTTAATTCACAGAACACAAGCAACTCAGAAGCATTAAATGATTTTGCTGGTCTTGATTTAGAAAAAGAACTCGATATTCTTCAAAAGCTAAACAATACACCAGGTGATTCATCAGAACTCAGCGGATTAGAAGCTGCTCGCCAAGCATCAGATATAGCTGGGTTTGGCAGAAATATAAACCCAAATCAAGGACCTTTTAACAATAATGATACTCTTAGGCTTAATCCCGATGGCCAAGGTACTTTTCAGGGTGAACCTCTTGCACCAACTATAAATTTTATTTCTGGTCGTGGGGAAACTAAATTAACATCTAAAAATAATAATGCAGCCATTATTATGGGTTTTGATAGACCTAGTACGTTAGCGAGTGGTAAGGGCGGCAAAGGTTCTTCAAGAGCTAACACAATTGATATAGTTGTCGGTCGCATGTCTTGCAAACAGGAGCAGCTTTCCGAAGGAAAAATTAAAGCTGTTGATCCTAACTTTTTTTGTGACGCATCAAGAATTTATATTAGTCAACTTACAGATGTTGATTTGAATTTTGGAATTGTTGCAGGTGTCTCTGGGCGCTCAAACGCAATGATGGGCAAACCTACCGCATCACGTGCTGCTATAGGAATAAAGTCCGACAAAGTAAGAGTTTTTGGAAGTGAAGGAGTTAAAATTGTAACTGGGCGCTCATACGCCGCTGGTCAAGTTGAAAAGAACTCTTTGGGCGGTACGATACCTAGAGCAGCACCCATTGAACTAATAGCTGGAAATGTAGATGGCACACGCAAATTATGGGGCGGTCTTTTTAACACTCCGCAAAATGTTCAGCTTTTACAAGGTATTCCTTATGGAGAAAACTTAACAGATTGTTTACTGGAAATGCAAGAATCTATTGGCTTGCTTATGGGCTGTGTTCAAAAGCAAGCCCAAATGTTTCAATTATTTGCTAGAATATTTTCGCTAACACCTTTTCATAGCATTCAGGCTTTAGGCGCTACAATAACAGCTTTACTTTTAAAAATGTTTGTTAATAATTCTGTACACCATTTAAGAATTAATTCTAAATTAGTAAACATTGGATATTTGTCACCAGCGGGCGCAAAATATATTGTAAGCCAAAACGTGTTTACAACATAAAGGTATAATATGGCTGATTCACCCTTTTTAAAACATCAAGATAAGAACAACGATGGTCTCCCAGACGTTTGCAAAGATTTTACCAGCGATATTTTGTTGGTTAATAAGTGCCCACCGTGCACAAGAAATCCAAACGCAATTGTGCCGAATTGGAAAAAGAGAGGCACACAAGAACCATGGTTCAATGAAAAATATTGTTTAATGCAGTGCACAGTTGTGACTGAGCAAACAGCACTACCAGAAAATGCTGATGAGTTATTTCAACAATATGAATCAGTTGCATTGGATTCTTTACTCGATAACTTCAATAAAATATCCAGCGCTGAAACTATTGACATGCTGAGACCACATCTTCAGTATTCCAAGTACGATTTGAGCCCCCGAGAAGGCCTACCAGTTAAATTATTGTACTCTGTGCCTGTTGAGCAATTTGCGCTGATAGAAGACGACGTAGTTCCAGAAGCAGATGAAGACAAAGAACCAGCAGGACCTATTACAGTTACCTATGACACAAAAGATGTTTTTCCTAAGCTAATGAAACTTAGAAAAGTAATGTATCTTTATTCAAGATATTATCGTGTTTTTACTGGCGTAGAAGGTGGCAATCTTTTTTTTGAAGACAGTGGCGTTGTTTTCGCACACAATAAATTTGATAGATATGGGGACCCTGGGTTTTTTGTTGGCTCATCAAGAATGGCTGACGTTTTAAAAGATCTAGATAATTTTTTAAACGATAGAAATTACAACTTATTTTTAGGTAACCCTGGTAAAGATTTTAAATATCTTTTTAGCTATAATAATGTAACAAAATTTACAATGGAGTTTAGTTCAGAGTATGAGCTTACTAAACTTAAAATCTACACAGTGGGCTGTCGCGAGAAACCTAAAGTTTTTGGGAAGAAGAGATTAACATCTCTAAACAGCAAGGCAGCATATAAAGACCCAACCGCCTTAGCTTACTTTTCCAGACTTGATGAAATTGACACATTTCTAAGTGCAAGAGTAGCGCGCCCGTGGCTAGAGTTTGTGCAAGAGTTTACTTATCCGAAAGTCGTAACGCAGCCAAAATTTCCAGCTGCAGAAAATGATAATGACAATATACAAACTGCTTTAAGTTGTGTTACTGATAACTTAGCCAACGAAGCTAAACAACTTGGTCAAGATATTGTTGATGATATTTTTAGTATTGGGGATGCAGTAGCTTATGCTTTTCATAAAAATGTTTGTAAAAGATCTATGGGCGATATCAATACTGAATTAGAACAAATGGGTATTGTTTATAAAACAAATAAAAAAGGCAAACAAAGGGTAGCTTTTAATAAACTAAAAGATCCAAAAACGGGCGAAACAAAATCAATCGCGGCCATGGCAACTTCTCAAGCATTCGAGCAATTAGAGTCTGACGATCAAGTTTTTGTACAAATGTGTGCATCGATGTTGGCAACATCCTTGCCACTTGGAACATCAACTGATGAAATAATTAGATCTCTTTATCGTGATGGTTTGGGTCGCTTAAAACTGTGCGGATTACTTGATCTTATGATGGATGCGATTAAGTGTTTGTTCAAGGGTTTAACCTTAGAAGAGGCTTTAAAAGTTGCTCTCAAATCTGCATTGAAAGCCCTTCCATTAAATAACTGGGGCGCCCTTTTTGTAGGGTTACCACCTGATAAACAAGCAGAATTAGACGAACTTGTTAGAAAGAAACTTTCAGAACCGCCAGCTAGATCTGACCAAAGATTAGATGATGTGGAAAGGGGCGATGATAACATTCCATTATTTGGCAAAATTACATTTAGCAAACCATGGGAAGACGAAGAGTTATTAGAAAGAGAATTGGCAACCAAAAGCTATGGTAATTATGACAATGAAGTGAGACAAGTATCCTTAAGTAACCCATATGCTCAAAAAAACCAGCGCACACTAGCACAAAAATATGATGAAGCACGCCAAACACTGTCCGAAGGAAATAATAATTTTGGCATAAACCCTGACTCAATAATGAACGCATATATTATTGCGTTAATAGAAGTTTACAGTAATGACTTGCTTTCACTTGTTGATCAATTAAATCAATTTCCTGGAGCAGAAATCATTGCAAAAATTATTTCTATATTTGATTGTCCAGCACCACCTACATTTGATCCAAATTTTGCAGATTTCTTAAACAGTATTGATTTACCATTTTGTAGAAACATCAATGAAATCCAACTACCAATGTTGCAAAATCCATTTGGTTGGATTCCTGAGTGGTCAGATATTTTAGAAAAACTTTATGAAGCATTAGTTGTTGCGATTCAACAGGTGTTGTTAAGAATATTATTTAGAATTCTTGTTAAAGTGTGCCAACTTATTGGTGATGCTATTTGTAAAGCTTTAGAGACAGTTGGCAGTTTAGTTGCTTCATTACCTGATTTGGTTTCTGGCAGAGATACGATTAGCAATATTATTAGAGAGTCAATTTGTGGACCAAACGCATCACAAGAGCAAGTAGATGCTACAATTGCTGATATGTTTGCAAAATTTGGCGTTGGCGGTGCAGCCCTATCAAATTCTGAAAGAATTAAACAATTTTGCGAAGCCCTATCTAGCGCTACTACAAGAAAAGAGTGTATAGGGGCCACAGTAGGTGATGCATCACCTGAGTTTTTGGAGGCAGGACATACTATACTTTTAAATCAATTTCCTGAATTTGCCGATGCACTTCCAACACAACAAGATTTAGCCGATTTATTTACAAATGTTGGTAATTTGATGCCTGCTGGTGTGCGCTCAAACTTTAGAGATTTTCTTGACAATCTGCCAGCCGAGGATGATTTGCCAGCCAATCCTTCGCTGTGTGCTACAACTGAAGATTTAGATGCATTCAAAGATAGGCGCTGCATGTTACTTGAAGGTAGGGCCACTCGTGAACAGTGCGAAACAATGTTTGATGGTTTACAAAATGATTTGTTAGAAGATTTAGAAGAACTTACGGGACTCACACAAGGTGGTGTTGCAAACGCAATCTCTGATGCATTGCCTCCTTTGATCTCAACACCTGGCTGTGACGATGGTATTTTGCCTTATGAAAATGAGCTAGACAACGCAGTTACTACAGGATTGGTTGACGGAGTTTTACAGCAACTACAAGTAGCCTATTCAAAAGATATGCTTGGCAACGGTGGTCTTTTTGCTGGGCAAGATGATTGGGGTTTGATGAATATGGTCTTGGCAGACACAAAGGGGAGAGCACTAAGCACCCATAGAAGAAGATCTGCAAGTAGAAAAAGATATGTTGATTATGCTAGTGAAGTTGTAAAAGAGGAACCAACATTTCTCGAAGCAGCCGAAGAGGCCGCTTTCGGCGTCACTAACATTGATGGAGTAGGGATAAGTAGACAAGAGGGTCAGTTCCCAACTTATGTCGCAGAACATTTGTGGCAGCAAATGTACAAGCTTTCAAATAATGAAAGTGTGCTGGGTAACAAAGCCGAATTTAACAGTGACAACACTGAGAGTAATGTCAGAACAGGTAAAAGAATGTACAGATCTTTTGAAGATTTAGGCTATGAAGGATTTTTTGGAACTTTAAATGTCAATCTTTTAACAATGCCTGATTTTGGCTACAACACTCGATTTACTGTTGACATGGACAACGAAAGAGTAGTCATTAAAAAAGGTGCAAGAAAAAATAAAGCCGATGTTACTTTAAGCTTCCAAGACAATAATGATGGTTTAGATAAAAAAGATAGAAATCAAAAATTTGGTTTCGGGTTTGATTTAAAAATGTGGTTTTCTGATGTTCACAGTTACAAAGAAAACTCAAATAGTGAAAAAATCTTTGTTAATAGATTTGATGATAATGCAAGAGTATCTATTGTTTATAAAACTTTCGATAGACAGCCAGGCGATGAGACTGAGAAAGAAAATGATATTAATCCTGACAACGATTTTATAAGGGAAAGAAAATATGAATTTCTATCTGTTGATAATACACTCGACAGTATAGAAGTAGTTAATTATCCACATTACTTGAGCACTCAAAATACTTTAAAAGAGTTTATTCCACAAATATATATGCTTGCTGATTTAACTGGTCTTGAGCCTAACGGTAATATAAAATCATTTCATGATAGTTTCTTAACTACTGTAATGCAAAAAATGCTTAGCGATGTATGTGGTGCTGCTGAAGATATTGATGGTACAGCTTATCCAACTAAAACTTCTTGGTTATACGGTGCAGCAGTTGATGACTTAGCAGAAGAAGATATGGAATATGTCATTAAAAGAGGGCAAAGTGAGATAGACCCTGGAGGCACGCCGTATGGCAAAGCTAAAGTTACTGACTATGATTCGGATGGTGACCCAGATGGAAATAGAAAAATAAGTAACGATGATATGATTTTAGGGATCAGCTACATGCAATTTAAAGGTGAAAAAGAAAACAGAGTATTTTTCTTAGATCCAACAACATACGGTGGCAGTTACACAAGACCTAAAATATTTATTAAGCCAATGGACAACACTGGCTGGCTTGGCATGATTGATGTTATGTTTCCCGATGCTGGCCCGTGCAAACCACAATATACAGACTTAGTTGATTTTAAGCAGATTACTGACTCAACCGCAGAGTCATATAATACAATGCCAGAAGATCAAAGATTGAAAGGCGATCCAGATTGCATCACAGAAAATCCTTACAACAGAATTTTAATGAGAGAATCAAAAGCCACTATTCAAAGTTTAATAACAGCAGCATGTAGAATATATGCTTCGGTTCACTTTGTAAAGGCCATGGCCACCTTTACTACATTTAATACTACCATTAGAGAAAATTACAGTTCTATATTTTCTGCATATATTGTAGAAATTATGGAAAAAGATTTTAAAGATGCCCAAGGAGATTTTCTTGAAGCATTTAATGGGTTTAAAGATGAAGAGTTTTGGTATGCATTTCTAGAGCAATCAGTGCAAACATACGCACGCTTAGCTGATGAAGGCAGGGTCATACCCCCTGAGCCCGTCTTGCAAGCAATGTACAGACTAAATGACAAACAAGAAAAATACAGATATCCCAACAAAACAAGACTTAAGGCTGCTAAAGCAACACGCCGTGCTCAAAAACTTCAAACATTAAAAAGCTGGCGATACGAGAAAAATTTAGACGCCATTCAAGCAACTGAAGAGGATGCAAAGCTTGTATTAAAAGAATTTGTAGCAAAAGAACTTACAGTAATTGCTGAAACATTTAATAAAAATGCTAAGCAATATAATCTTAAACCAGAATACAATGATTTAACGCTTTATATATTGAAAAACTTTGCTGTTGGCGCCGAATCACTTGACATGGATAAAGAAATTGTTGAAAAAGTTGTAGATTTGGGCGAAGTAGATGATGATGAGAACTTGTACACCAGCGGCGGTGAACTATCACTACCAGATGGCACAGAATATGTTGGATATTTTCACAAACATGAAAATGAAGATGGTGTAGAAATATACATGGTTGGTGAGGCGCACTCTGACGAGACACATGAAGAACTTACATTGTTTGCACACAAAGTAGAAATAGAAATTGGAGATATTGATGGTTACGGATCGGCTCCTTCCACAACAACAGATAAGCCTTTAAAACTAGAAAAATATATTTCTATTAATGGAAATAGATATTCTCCAAGTGAAGCTGTAAACATTATTAAAAACAATGACCCAACAAAAAATATTTCTGATGTTTACCCTGGGACGCTAGAATTAGTTAAAGATGAGCAAGATCGAGTTATTGGAACAACAGGCCAATTAGGCGTAAGGTATGGATTGCAGTTTTCAATTAACATTAACGGAAAAAATAAAACTGTTACAACAGTGGAAATTGATGCTCTTGATTTAAAATGTTCTCAAATGCCTACTATTGATGCAAATTCTAAATTACTTTATTGTTTGATAAACATGTTACGAGATGATGAAAAATTTAAAATATTAATGAATTATGTGATACCAGTGAATAAATTTACTTCACTTATAGCAATTTATAACGATTTAGGATTTTTACCCTCGATTGGTCAAATCACCGTAGACAAAGGTATGAATCAGACAGATGACATCAGCGACAAGCCAGGCTTAACGGCAACTATTACAGAAGAAGGTGTAGTTGAAAGTATCGAAGGCAAACCTGGATGGGAACATTATAAAGACAGAAATAGAGGCTGGTCTATTGGTTATAGAACTTGGGATGAGTGGGATAAAGAACTTTTAAGAAATTCAAGATCTGTAATTAAAAGACTTTTTAAACCACTTTACAATTCAAGAGACTTTGAATCTTCTGTAAAAAGTTTAAGTAAACTTGATAATGGCGGAAACATATATGCACAAAATCTAAAATCAATACTTTCGCTGCCGCCTGGCGCTGGATTTTTATCTTGGTGGGACTGGGGAAGATTAATGAAAACTTCACCTTTTAATGGTCGCGGTAAATTATGCACTAAAAATGATGAGTGACATATTTATATAGAGGATCCAAAATGTCATCGATTGGGGTAGCAATACCATTACTAAAAAGTTCAAACGATGGTTTTCAAATGTTGAAAACTATCCAAGCTACAGTTAAACAAAATTTAAAAATGATTATATTAACAAATCCTGGTGAAAGAATAATGGATCCAGATTTCGGCGTTGGAATAAAAACTTATCTTTTTTCTAATTTTAACGAAGGAATACAGTCTGAAATATACGATAAAATTACGCAACAAGTAGCAACATATATGCCAGCTGTTAAAATAACTAAAATAACATTTTTTCAAACTAATCCTGACACAAATTCATTAGCATTTCAAGTTTATTACAAGTTAGCTAACGCAGGGATAGATGATTTGTTAGAATTTACTATTTAGTATGAGGAAAATATATGTCTAACGAGCAAAAAAAGAATTTACCTATAAACTATACAAGTAGAGAATTTACAACAATCAGAAACGATCTGATGGAATTGGCGGAAAGATTTTATCCCGACAATTTTCAAGATTTTAGCGAAGCCTCATTTGGATCCATGATGATTGATGCTGTCGCATATGTGGCAGACCAGATGGCACTTCAGATTGATTTTAATATAAATGAATCTTTTTTAGATACTGCATTTGAAACAAAAAATATTATAAGACACGGTAGAGCATTAGGTTATAGAGATCCAGGTCGCCCCTCAACTTATGGTATCGTGGCAATGTATATTCTTGTACCTGCAAATGTTAGTGGTATGGGCCCTGATAAAAATTACATACCAATAGTAAAAAGAGGCACAAGCTTTTCATCGGATTCTGGTTCTGATTTTGTTCTGATTGACAATGTAGATTTTAATAACTCAAAAAATCAAATTGTAGTTGCTAGAGTCAACAATACAACAGGTGCCCCAACACACTATGCTATTAAAGCATATGGAAATGTGGTTTCTGGCCAGTTTGCACAAAAAGAAATAAAAATTGGAGCTTATGAAAGCTTCAAAAGAATTAGTTTAAATATACCAAACACTTCTGAAATTATATCTGTTTTTGATAGCGATGGTAATCAGTATTTTGAAGTTGAGTATTTGTCTCAAGATATGATTTTCAAAGAAATTGCAAACTCTAACTTTAAAAACGACAATGCTCCATCAATTTTAAAGCCAATGTTAGTATCTAGAAAATTTACTATTGAAAAAAGTATAGATGGTGCTGTTTTACAATTTGGATCTGGCACGGAAACAGAGTCAAATGTGATTGCAAATCCACAACAAGTTGCTTTAGATGTATTTGGCAAAGCATACGTTACTGACACCACTTTTGATCCAACAAAAATATCTAAAAATTCAAACTTTGGAACA
>MDTG01032966.1_pt1 | contig 21924 bp, 20 predicted proteins | sample 811421 | NCBI WGS metagenome assembly MDTG01 (sample SAMN05326645, study PRJNA326480) | marine metagenome | isolation source: seawater | place: Pacific Ocean: South East | collected 2011 | reverse complement strand
TTACGTCCATCTATATTAAATGGTTCTTCAGAAACTCTAGAAACAATATTATTCTTAAATAAATAAGCTAGAAACTTGACATCATTAATACCTTTCCAAGGAAGTAAATAAGCATAAGGAGACTGTTCAGTGATCTCATTTCGAGGAGAAAAATATCGAGCTTTTGAAAATTTAATATCACTTTTTACAGCATAAGTGTCTAGACCAAAAACATATGGTATAGACCATGCTGTAATATCATATGTTAGAGAATCTCTTAAGGTAGTTTGAGGCTCAAAAAGAATTTGAACCAATACTGATTTAGCCTGTTTTGCAGAAATAATCATATCACCTTTTGCTACTTTTAACTGTTCAGTCTCACCTTTAAGATAGCTAAAACCTTTAATGGATTTTGAAGTGCTCGCCAAACCATGTTCAATACCATTGTTATCAAGCCAGTTTTGAAGATCTTTTATTTTATCTTTGTTATTGTTTTTAGAAATAATATATGCTGAGTATTTACCAGGAGGGTTTTTCTTACTTTCTTTAAAAAATTTTGAAAATTCTAATAATATTTTATCAACATTATTTGAAGCTACTTCAATGGTAGATAAACCGGTTGTAAAGTGATGTGTCAATCGATCATTTAATGTAAGCGTATCACCATCCTCAGTTTCTACAGCTAAGCCACCTCTGCTATGTCCTGCTTGTTCATAGGTCATTCCAATAGCTCCATTATAAGTAGGGTAAGTGTCGCCATAACTTGGATAGAGAAGATCAAATACCTCTTTAGTAAAATAAAGCCAACTATTTTCATCAAAATATTTTGAATGATTTTTCCCAATCATTGTCTGTAGTTCTCTTTGCCAATCTGTTATATACTCATGAAAAGGTTCAGCTGCTGGAGCAAAAAAATATGGACTATTTACACCCTGCTCATGAAAATCTACATGTATATGAGGAAGCCATTGATTATATAATTTAATTCTAGATTGAGATTCAATTTGTGTTTGCCAGGCCCAATCTCTATTTAAATCAAAATAATAATGATTAGTTCTACCACCTGGCCATGGTTCCATATGCTCAATAGATAGCGGATCTGCATCTGGCCACCTATTTGCTGTCATTCTAAACCAATTTGTATATCTATCTCTACCATCAGGATTAATACATGGATCTATAATTACAACTGTATTTTTTAACCAGTCTTGTGTTTTTTTATTATTTTTACTGGCTAAAGAGTAAAGGGTTTTCATAGCAGCTTCTGTTGAATTTGCTTCATTTCCATGAACATTATAACTCAACCAAACAATACCTACTTTTTTATTAGAAGCTTGACCCTTAGCAATGCCTGCTCTTTTTAGGTTATCCATGCGAAGATCTTCAATCATTTCCATATTCTCTTCACTTGAGATTACAGCCACTAACAAAGGTCGCCCTTCATATGTTTTACCATAAGAGATTAATTTTACATTTGATGAAGTATTTGAAACATGTTCAAAATAGGATACCACTTTATGATGATAGGTAAAATTATCTCCAAGTTTATAACCAAGAAAAGCAGATGGAGATTTAAAATTTTCACCATAGAGTGATGAAACAATTAAAAGAATACTAAATACTGTTTTAAACATTAAGGCTCCTCAAAAATCTTATACTAAAATTATGAAAGTAAAATATTTATCAGAAATGAAATTAGAGACTTTTCATCAGGTTTTTATTGGTAATTGATGATGCTGTCAATAAACCTGAGAATAGTGCACTAGTAAGGCCAACTGTCGTAATATCTTGACCCGTCAAAAATAAATTTTTAACTCTAGATTTTGGTCTTATCCAATCTTGTCTAAATCGTTGTGAAGAATGGTCTAATCCATACATCTCACCCTTTGGATAATGAGCCATATCTCTTACTGATAGAGGTGTTGAGAGTTCGTAATAATCCATAGCATTTTGAATCTCTGGTACATGCTTGTATACAACCTCTAATATTTTTTTAGACATTGCCTCTTTAAATTTTTCGTATGATTCACCACGTTTTTTCCATGGTTTTTCTTCCCATTCTTTATACCAATCCCATCTACCAAGAGTTATAGCTTCCATTGTTGCACAGCCTGGGTGATTTTCATTCCAAGCAGGGTCTTTAGCTGATGGAAATGATACATAAACTACAGGAAATTCACCTTTAGGATCAGATTGGTAATTAATAACATTTTGGTCGTGATCATAACCAGGATAAATCCAAAGATTTGTGGTTTTAAGATCTAATTCTTCTGCGGTTTTGTTTAAACCAATGTAAAGACAAAGATAACTTTCTGTCGGCTTAACCTTTTTTAATTCTGATAATTGTTTATCATTCTTTGAGTAGTTTCTCAAAAAAGTATTAATTGTGTTAACAAGTCCTGCGCTACTTACCACTTTTTTTGCCATTAATTCATCGCCATTTTTAAGTCGAACTCCTATTGCTTTATTCCTTTTAACAATAATCTCATTTACATCCGCATTTACAACAACTTTCCTCCTAAAGATTCTATAAGGTCTGTGGTATGTTCAGCAATCATTCTTGAACCTCCAATAGGATAGTTTGCGCCATCCAAGTAGTGACGTGCCACCATAGCATGCATAGCAAAACTACTTCTTTTAGGTGGGAGTCCATAGTCACCCCATTGTCCAGAAAGAACACTTTGAAGCTTTTTATTATTAGTTAATTCATCTAAAACTTCATTCGTTGTTTTATCAGAGTTTCTAAAAAAACTTTTTGTCATTTTTTTACTAACAATTGGATATAACCATTTAGGCACAAGTTTACTTGCAAAGAATTTTTTATTATTTTTTGATTGCGCACCTAAAAGATCTACATAATTAGTAATAGCTAATTTTTCATCTGGGAAATATTCTGATAGTTTCTTTATAAAATTTTCTTTTGGAGCAATAAAATCATATGATTTATCAGGATAAATTATTCGATCATAATTTTCATCCATCTTGGCCCATTTAAGATTCCCACCAGTTATTTTATCAAATAATTTACGTGTGTGTGATTTTTTATTATGGACCTCACCAATATAGTGAATACCTACATCCCATTCATATTGCTTCCTTTTAAAAGTATGCGTAAAACCCCCAACCTTAAAATGTTTCTCAAGGACTAATACTTTAAAATTATTTTGTGCAAGTAATGCAGCTGTTGTCAAGCCACTCATTCCTGATCCAACTATAATGACATCAAATTTTTCATTTTGTAAATCTGATTTATATGGAACCCATTTTTTCATGCTAATCACCTAGCTGAGGAAACTTAAATCGCATTATTGGCGAAGGAGAATGAGATTCAATCATAATTTGTGAAATTTTTTCAACAATTTTTGGATAAATCATAGCAACATTATTCTGCTCTTGTTTATCCAAACTTATATCATAGAGTTCTATGGACATATTCCCTTCAAAAATATTTTTTCTTATACCTTTCCACTTTCCCATTCTTACTGCCTGTTGACCTTTATATGCTGGAAACTCCCAATAAAGGTACTCATGAGTGACTTTTTGAAAATTACCCAGTAAAGTAGGCTTTATACTGATTCCATCCATATTTAGAGGAACATCAATACCAATAATATCACAAAAAGTTGGCATCATATCTTGAAATGCAGAGATTTGATTTGATTTTGAACCTGGCTTAATTTTTGTTGGCCAACTTGCAATCATAGGAACTCTTATACCTCCTTCATTAACAAAACCTTTTGCCCAACCAAGTTCAGTTTTAAAAGGGTTAGCACTATCAAAGTATTGAGTATCTGCACCTCCTGTATAAGTAGGACCATTGTCACTTGTAAAAATAATTAATGTATTATCCAGTTGATTTATATCTTTTAATTTTTTTATTAAATCCCCGACTTGTTCATCTAAATATGAAATCATTGCTGCATAAGTGGCTCGTGGAGAGTGGCTAGGAAAATATGATTTTCCAGTATAAGGTTTTTCATCTCCAAATTTTCTTTTATAATAATTAATCCATTTTTTAGGCGCTTGAAGAGGAACATGTGGAAGAGGCGATGCATAATAGAGGAAAAAAGGACTGTCTTTATTATCATCAATAAAATTTAAAGCTTCATTATGCATTAACTCAGGAGCATAATCATTTAAGTGAAAATTAACGTAACTTGATTCATCATTTGGATTTGATCCCTCTTTGAGGTTTGCGTGAGGAGGTATATTCTTATTATTGAGTATATCTCGTTCTTCATTTCTCCATAAATGCATAGGAAAAAGTGTATGTGCTTGACGTTGACAGTTGTAGCCATAAAAGAAATCAAAACCTTGTTTGTTAGGTGTTCCTTCTGTATTTGGAGCTCCAAGACCCCACTTACCAACCATACCTGTAACATATCCAGCTGATTTCAACACTTCAGCAATAGTTATTGTATTTTTAGGAATTGGTCTTTGACCTTCTAAAGAAGGATCATCAAACATGGCTTGGTAATTCCAAGTATCGCCTCGCTCTGTCCATTCATCATTTCCTCTAATAGGAGTATTACCAGTATGTTGACCAGTAATAAAAACAGAGCGTGATGGAGCACAAACTGGTGATCCAGAATAATGATCAGTAAATATCATACCATTATTTGCCAATTCATCTATATGCGGAGTTTCTATAATTTTTTGACCATAAACCCCTAGCTCACCATACCCTAGGTCATCTGCTAATATATAAATGATATTTGGAGGCGTATTTGACTTTTCACATGAAAATAAAATTAATGTAAATATTAATATTACTATATTTGATATGTATTTATTAATGTTTTGCATTATATAAAATTAACAGGTTCTATGAAAAGTATGAATTGAATTATTTTAACCACTTCCTCATACTTGAAGATAATGGACAATTAGTTAAGTCAAAAAGAATTAAGTAGCGTATTTTGCTTTTCTATGATCCGAAGCTCTTTTGTTTGCATCTAATTCCATTTTACGCAATCGTATTGAGTCTGGAGTAACTTCAACTAGCTCATCTTCAGCAATAAACTCTAAAGATTGATCCAATGATAATTTTTTTGGTGGTCGCAAGACTACAGTTGAATCTGAGGAAGCTGCTCTCATATTTGTAAGTTTTTTCTCTCTTGTAATATTTACTGAAAGATCTTCTGTCCTATTTCTTTCCCCAATAATCATTCCATCATAGACTTCTGTACCAACTTCAATAAACAATTCACCCCTATCCACCATTCCTAAACAGGCATAAGTAGTTACTTTTCCTTTTCGATCAGAAATCATTGCACCACTTATTCGTTGAGGAATTGGTCCAAACCAGGGTGCATAACCATCAAAAAGCTTATTCATGATGCCAGCACCTTGTGTATCAGTTAAAAATTGACTTCTAAAACCTATTAGCCCTCTTGAAGGTATAATAAAGTCCATAGAAACTCTTCCATGCCCATGGTTTACTAAATTTTCCATTCTTCCTTTCCGAATAGATAATTTTTCTGTAATTACACCCACTTTGTCTTCTGGAATATCAATAAAGACTTTTTCCATTGGCTCCATAGTTTTACCATCTTTTTCATGTGTAATAACACGAGGTTTTGAGACCATAAACTCATAACCTTCTCTTCTCATGGTTTCAATTAGCACAGCCATCTGCAACTCTCCTCTTCCACGAACTTCAAAAACATCTGTACGTTGTGTCTTATGAACTTGTAAAGAAACATTTCCTAATATTTCTCTATCTAAACGTTCGCTTATATTTCTAGAAGTAAGATATTTACCTTCTTTACCAGCAAAAGGTCCATTATTTACATAAAACAACATGGAAACAGTTGGTTCATCAATTAAGATTCGCGGTAATGGCTTAGGGTCTTCATTTGATGATATAGTATCACCAATGGTAACATTATCAATACCTGCAACTGCAATAATATCACCAGCTTCAAGATTCTCAACTTGAATCTTCTCAAGACCTTTAAAAGTATAAAGTGCAGAGAATTTTTGATTATTTCGAATTCCATCTTCTCCACAAAGTGCATAAGATTGATTCATAGATAAAGTACCATGATTTAACCTTCCTATCGCCACCTGCCCTACGTATGAATCATAATCTAAATTTGTAACTAAAAATTGAGGAATTTGGCTATCATCGGCTACGGGACCTTCAATATTATTTATTATTGAGTTAAATAAAGGTTTTAGTGATGATGAGCCGTCATCTAAATCATCGTGCGCTATACCATCTTTAGCATTAGTATATAGTATTGGAAAATCTATCTGATCATCATTTGCATCAAGGTCAATGAATAAATCATAGACTTCATTGACAACTTCATCTATTCTAGCATCAGATCTATCAATTTTATTTATTACAAGAATAACAGGTAAGTTTTTGTCTAGCGTCTTCTTTAGTACAAATCTTGTTTGAGGTAATGGCCCCTCGCTAGCATCAACTAATAGTAATGCCCCATCAACTAAATTCAAACTTCTTTCTACTTCACCACCAAAATCAGCATGTCCAGGTGTATCCATAATATTTATTTTAATACCTTCATAATCTATAGCTGTATTTTTGGCTGTAATTGTGATTCCACGCTCTTTTTCAAGGTCCATAGAATCCATGATACGACTTTCAATTTCTTGATGAGCTTTGAATGTACCCGATTGGTTTAGAAGTCCATCTACAAGAGTAGTTTTACCATGATCTACATGTGCAATAATCGCAATATTTCTAAAATTATTTTTTCTCATTAATTATTATCTTTCAATCAGTGATTTTCACTTCAAATAAAGCTTGGGAACTTCGTAATTATAAATGATATAATGAATCTAAATAGTCAAATAAAAGATATTCTAATATTTGAGTAAATATCTGGAAAAGTCAGGACTAACTGCTTTTTCTCTTTTTAATTCATAATTATATATAATTTTACCAAGTTTAGCTAAGAATGGAAGTCCTAACTCATAATATTCATATTGATCATCATTTAAAATTTCATTTTTATTAATGTAAATAACTGCAGAAAGAAAGAATTCAACATCATTTACTGTATCGATGACATAAGCATTATCAATTAAAAAACCATATGCCCATCCTACGCTATTAAAAATTTTGATATTATCAGGTATTTTTTCTTTTGAATCACCATAAATAAAAAATTTACAGTAACCATCATAATATCTTAAATAGTCATTATAAGTTGGAAAAGTACTTTGTCTTGGTAATTTTTGCATCCACTCATATAAAAAATTATAATCTGACTCACTTAAATTTAATTTTTGATCATCATTCATTATTGTCCCAGGAAAAATTATTTGACGAAGAAAGTGATGTTGATCAGAAAGTTTAAAATAGTTTTTTTGAGTAAAATCCATAGCGTTATTAATTTTTTCACCATTTTTAAGATATGCATTCCCAATAAAATTTTTCTTAGTTGATACTTCAAACTCAAGTTTTGAATGTTGCATAGGTTGATTCAATATCTTTCTTCCTAGATTATCATAAAAATTAAATGGGTTTGTATATTGGTTTTCTTCAATAGTTAAAGGTAGAGATAGCCTATGACTTACTTTAAAGTCATCATAACCAATACCCCACATACGTTTATTAAGATATTCTTGACCTAAGAATTCATAAATACGATTAAAGGCATCATCATCTGATATTACTAGGATTTTTTTAATGTAATGTGCTATAGATGCTTTTCTATTTATTGAAGATGTATCTTCAATAACTTCAGTCATTCCATTAAAGCCATCTCCAATGGTTAAATGTGTATCTTTATTTATATTTTGAGAAGAATAAATTTTAAGTTTATCCAAAGCCAAAACCGCAGAAGGAAATTTTACAGTACTAGCAGGATAAAAATATTTATTTGAATCAGTCCTAAATGTAAATGTGGTGAATTTAGGTTTTTGATTGATATCTCTATCAATTTTAGAATAAAGTATTTGTATTCTATATTTTTCAGGGTCAGAAACAATTTCAGGGAAATCATTACCCATTGAATTGAATATTTTTTCTAGAAGTTGATTATCAGAAGGATTATTTGAACATCCTACCATAAACAATAATACAGTCCAAAGATTATTATTTTTGAAAATTATTCTCCTAATAATTAATTAATTCAACGGCTATTAACCTAATTGCGATTAAGGTAAGAGCAAATTTAAAAAGAGTTTGAAATGTTGCTTCTGGAAGTTTACCAAGCATTTTTTTTCCAAATTTAGTACCAAAGTAAACTGAAATAACTAAAGGTAATATAATTTCCCAATCAGTTATATAATTAACATTAAATAAAAATATAAAAATTGGAATTTTACCAAAATGTCCAAGAGCTTGACACACAGCTTTTGTAGCAATTATTGAATATTTTTTTAAATTGGAATTAATAAATAGAGGAGCGATTAAAGGACCAGCGGCACCAACAAAAACAGTTGCTAAACCACTAAGCCCACCCATCCATAAAAAAGCATGCTCTGAGACACTTTTACCTTTTTTACGTATATAGAGAAACCAAATAATATAAATACCAATTAATGGTTTTAAATAATCTATTTGAATTTGATCCGCTGAAGAAACTTTATAAAATTGCATTAAAAAATAAATTATTAAAGCAGCAAAAATTAAACCAGGAATAATACCTAAAAAGTATTTCTTAACAATTTTTGTATCTATGTGTTGGCGATAAACAGTCAATCTTGTAACATTGCTTACTAATTGTATAATTCCATGGTATGCAACTACGAGGTAACCTTCTGGCATTATTATTGCCATTACTCCAAGCAATGTGATTCCCCCCCCCATTCCAATTATAGCAGACAACATAGAGGTTAAAAAAGCAGCGACAATTAAAGCAAATGATTCGAACATATTAATTAATTAATTTAAGTTATTTATTATTATAAATGTTTCATTTGTAGAATTTCAATTAATTTTCCCATATATAATTTAAGATTTAATTTTTATCTTATTTCAAAAATGAAAACTCATCAAAATAAACTTAAAAGAAGTCTGGGCCTAGTTACACTAATGGCAACTGGGATTTGTTCAATGTTAGGCGCTTCTATAAATGTTGTCCCTTTTATGATTCAACGTAATGTTCCTGGAATTGGACCTTATGTTCTACCAGCATTTATTTTTGCTATGATACCAGCTTTATTTGCTGCATTAGCTTATGCTATTCTTTCATCGGCTATGCCAAGAGCAGGTGGTAGCTATATTTATGCAAGTAGAGGCTTAAATCCTTATTTAGGCTTTATTGCAAGTTTTTCACAATGGTTTGGTCTATCAATCGTCATTGGGGTCATTTCTTATATTTGTGTTTCTTTTATGCGTGATGTAGCCTTTGCTCTTAATTGGATCAATATTTCAATTTTATTAGAATTACCAGTATTTCGTGTTGGAATTGGTTTAGCATTAATTTGGTTATTTGTTTTTATAAATATTCAAGGAACGAAATCATATAAACGAACATTGCTTCCAATGATGTATTTAATGTTTGCACTAGGATTTATAGTAATTATATCTGGTTTTTATTTTGATAGTGATGACTTTATTCATGCACTGGAGGTGAAAGAAAATAGAAGTTTTAATGTTATAACTAATTCAAATTTTAATTGGCGTATTTTTCTTTCAGCTGCAGCTTTACTATTTTCAAGCTTTATTGGCTTTGATTCTATTGCACAAGCTGGTAGTGAAGCAAAAAATCCCTCAAAAAATTTACCAATAGCTATAATTCTAGCTATTACTTGCGTAGGAGCTTTTTATTTTTTATTTACTATATCTGTTTATAGTACAGTGCCATGGAGTTTTGTCGCTGAGGAAGCAAATATTAAAGATATTAGTGCTCCAGGGTTATTAAGTTATGTGCTGCCATCTTGGTTGGGTGTTGCTATTCTTTTAGGCGCAGCTATTGCACTTATAAATGATTTACCTGCCATGTTATTATCAGTATCTAGATTAATGTTTGCATGGGCTGAGGATGGTATCTTCCCATCAGTTATCTCCCGAGTGCATCCAAGAAATTCTTCACCTCATATTTCATTAATTTTTGCAGGAATAATGGCAAGCATAGGGGTTCTTGGCTCACACTTTGCTGGTGACTTTTTCTTAGGTATAGATATAATGGTTACATCTATGATGATAAATTTTTTACTGATGTGCATAACATTGATTAGTTTTCCTTATGTCAATGAAAAATTAGCTAATCAAATAACAGTTATTAGAAATAGAAGCTATCAACTGTTTATCGGTGTTTTAGGAACATTATTATTATTGATGTTCTTAGCTGTACATATATTTAAAGATTTAACTTCAAATGTTTCTCATTGGTATTTTCATTCAACACCAATTTGGGCTATAGTTATGCTTATTGGTAGCTTAATATTTTTTATAAAGTGGAATCAAATTAAGAACGAGAGTAATGCTTATAATCAATTCAAGGAGCTTCCAAAAGAATGAGGATATTAACTGAACTTGCACCTGGCTTAAAAATTTCCCGTATAATTACAGGATTATGGCAAATCGCAGATATGGAACGAAAAGAGGAACTTGACTCAAAAGAATCTGCGCAAAATTTAATTCCTTACATTAATTCAGAACTTACCACATTCGATATGGCAGATCATTATGGATCAAGCGAGAAAATAATTGGTGAACTAATCAAAAAGTCTCCAAATACTAATATTCAAATATTAACAAAATGGGTTCCTAAACCAGGCAAAATAAATAAATCAATTGTAAGAGATGCAGTTGAGCTTGCTTTAAAAAGAACAAATAAAAATTCTATCGATCTAATGCAATATCATGCTTGGCACTATCCTGATTCAAGTTGGTTAGATGCTTTATTTTTTCTTGAAGAACTAAAAAATGAAGGTCTCATAAAACATATTGGAGTTACCAATTTTGATTCAGCACATTTACGTATTGCTTGTTCTTCAGGTATTTCAATTATTAGTAATCAAGTGAGTTATTCAATAATAGATCTAAGAGCAAATCAATCAAGCATGGTTGAGACTTGTAAAGATTACGGAGTCAAATTATTAGCGTATGGAGTACTGATGGGTGGGTTTTTAACAGAAAAATGGTTAAATAAAAAAGAACCTGAAGCCAGTCAATTAAAGACTTGGTCAGAAATGAAATATAAAAGGTTTATCGATACGGCATGTGGCTGGGATAAATTTCAACTCTTTTTAAATGAATTAAAAAAAGTTGCGAAAATAAATAATGCATCCATTGCAAATATATGTTCAAGATATGTTTTAGATAATAAAATTGTAGCTGGAATTATCATTGGAGCAAGGGTTGGTCAAAGAAATCATATACAAAATAATCTTAAAATATTAGATTCTAAAATATCTAATGATAGTATGAAAATAATAGACGAAGAACAAAAAAATATAAATGCCATTCCAGGCGGCTGTGGTGATGAATACAGAAAGCCTCCCTTCCTTACTGCATCTGGTGACCTATCACATCATATTGAAGAAATACCAAAAATCTTTAAAGTAATCGATAATAATAAGCTTATAAAAAAAGTTTCAAGTAATACAGTTTGGGAAAAGCTTGCTAGTTATTCAAGAGCAATTAAATATAAAGATCGCATACTTGTTTCTGGAACAACTTCGACGTTAGAAGATAAATTAATAGGCGGTGCTGATGCAGCAGCGCAAACTCACTTTATAATTGATAAAATTGAAGCATCTATTCAATCATTAGGTGGCAATTTAAATGATATAATAAAAACTAGAATTTTCATCAAAAATTTAGCAGATTGGGAAAAGGTTGCCAAAGCGCATGGTGAAAGATTCAAAGGAATAATGCCGGTGAACACTCTTGTGCAGGCAAATTTGATTGGTGATGAATATTTAGTTGAAATTGAAGCTGAAGCAATAATTTCAGATAAACCAAAATAATGTTTATTAAAAAACCATCTAATTACCATGGTCAGTCAAATAGCAAACCATTTTTTGAAGGCTGGTATCATAAAATGTCAACAAAAAATGGGGAATCCATTGTTGCTATACCAGGCATCTATCGAAGTGGCCTAACGGATTTTAAGACTGCATTTTTAATGATTTATAATGGAGAAAGTGGAAAAGTTGAATACATTCCTTTCCCTGCTGAAGAATTTAAATGTCATCCAAATAAGTATGAGTTACACTTAGGAAATAATTTTTTTTCGGAAAAAGAAATAAAATTAGATATCAAAACGGATTCAATTTTTGTTAAAGGACATGTCACGAATAAAGATATTAAACCATGGCCCATTTCAATTTTGGAACCTGGATGCATGGGTTGGTATGCATATTTTCCTATGGAATGTTATCATGGAATATTAAGTATGGACCATAAACTTAATGGTCAAATAAATATAGATGAAAAGTTATATACATTTGATAATGGCAAGGGATATATTGAAAAAGATTGGGGTAAAAACTTTCCAAAAAATTGGGTTTGGGCTCAGTCTAATCATTTTGAAAAACCTGATATAAGTCTTTCAGTCTCCTTAGCAACTATTCCTTGGCGTAAATCAGAATTTTCAGGTTTTATTGTTGGCCTTCAAATGAAGGATGTTTTATACAGGTTTACTCCTTATAGGAGATCTAAAGTAAGTCAAATAAAATATAATGGTGGAAAATTCTCTTGTAAATTTGAACAAAATGATATTGAACTACAAATTGAACTTTATAGAGGTTCAAAAGGCGGTATGTTATTTGCACCTGATAAAACTAATATGGTAGAAAAAGTAAAAGAATATCTTGATGCAAAAATAAAATTTAAATTACGAAAAGGAAAAGAAACTATTATTGAAGGAAACTCATCAAATGCTGCTTTAGAAATAATAGGTGACACAAAAAGCTTAATAGATAATTTTAAATAACCTTAAGGTTGGTTGCGAGTAAATACTGGTGAATTCATGCTGGAGATTGATTTATCATAGCTGTAACCTCCATAATTAAAATCTAGTATATCTTCAGGTTTATTAATCTGATTTTCAATAATAAATCTTGCCATCATTCCACGTGCTTTTTTTGCGAAAATTGATATAATCCGTACTTTTCCATTTTTAATCTCTTTAAAAACTGGGGTAATTACTTCAGCAGACAAAGCTTCATTGTTTACTGATTTAAAATATTCAACTGAAGCACAGTTTATTATACATCTTTCATCATGGCTATCTAACTCAAGACTTAGAGTTTTTGATAACTCATTACCCCAAAAGTCATAAAGGTTGTCGCCATTATCATTTTTTAATTTTGTTCCCATTTCTAAACGATAAGGCATAATCAAATCAAGAGGCTTTAATAATCCATATAGGCCAGATAAAATACGCGAATGGTCTTGTGCAAATAATATATTATCTTCAGTTAAAGTATCTGCATCTAGACCAGAATAAGTATCACCTTGAAAAGTAAATATCGCCTGACGTGAATTAACATTTGAAAAAGGTCTTTCCCAATTTTGGAAGCGTTCCCAATTTAATAAAGAGAGATTTTCACTAATACCCATTACATCCATTAAAATTGGAGGTTCAAAACTTTTAAGAATTGAAATCAGTTTTTCAGAATGATTTAAATATTTAGGTTGAGTGAAATTGAATTCGTGTCCAAAACAATCTTTAGATAATTTCTTGGCTGGTGATAAAATAGTAATCATAATTAGAGTTATTCTTATTTTAGTAAGTTAAATAAAAAATTAATCCATTCATAAAAATTTGCGTTAATGCCGGTAAAGCATCACTTAAGCTATTCTTAACTTTGATGTGAGTACCAACTGCTGCAAGCATTAATGTGATCAGCCCTGCAGCGCCAAATAAAATGATAAAATTATCATTCCAAAGTAACATTATGCCAAAAGTAAGTTTTAGTATACCTACCGAATCTCTTAACCAATCTGGATAATTATACTTTTTAAATTCTTCAACTATATTATCATATCTGATTACCCAAACAAAGAATATTGAGCTTGCGACAAGAATTTTAAGAATGATTAGTATGTATTGTTCCATAAGTCTTTTCCAATTATTATTTAAAAATTATTAAAATTTCTGAATTTAATTTAGCTATGATTCAAAATGAGAAGCATCAGGAATTGAAACCTGATTCTTTAATATTTTATCAAAAATACTATCAAGTATTTTTAAACGATCAGATTCTGAATTAGTTGAAATGAGCATTAACTCAAATTCTGATGGAAGGCTTATACCTTCGAGTAACTCAAATGAAACAATCTTTTTTAAATGACTATCTAAATTTGAAGTTATTCCTAACATCAATAGTATTTTTAAATATTTATCTTTTAAAATTTCAAATTTATCTGAATTTATATCGTTTTTACTTTCACTGAATTTTACTTCACCAATTAACAATTCACCATCAAGAAGTTGCGAATTAAGTTTAAAAATATTTTTTCCTTTAGTGATGATATCCATTCTACCATCTGGATATTTTTTTACTACTTCTAGTACGTTCATCGAACAACCATATTCAGCCAAGGTATTGTTGTTTTGATAAACAATACCAAATTCACTTTTATTATTTAAGCACTCCGAAATTAAAACCTTATAGCGTTCTTCAAAAATATGTAGTGGAACAATTTTTGTAGGAAATGTAACTAGACTAAGTGGAAATAGCTTGATATGATTCATTATATAAATTTATGATTTAGAAACTTTAATTATATCATTTATAATTTCAACTTTGTATTGTTCAAGTTTTGAACTAGCTGGACCTTTTGTTGGTTCACCTGAAAGATTAAATTCTGAACCATGACTTGCACATCTAGCAGATCCATCTTTAAAAGCATCGATAGCTACTCCTGCATGTGTGCAACGCCGACTGAATGCCAAAATTGTACTTTCCGATTGCCTAAATAAAAGGATACCACTTGAGTCAAAGCTATTAGCTTGTGTAGCTATGGAGCCCCCTACTTCTTTTAATTTATTGAAAGGACTTTGATTCAAATTAAATTCGATAAAATCTTCATTGATATCTATAAAATCATCATTTGAAACTGAATCATCAACATTATCTTCACAAGATTGTAATGTAGTTAGTAATACGGGAGATGAACACAATACAGCGAATTTGCAAGCTTCACCAATAAATTCTCTTCTTTTCATATAAAATACCTCTCAAATATTAAAAAAGACTTGCAAAAATATAAATAAAATAATAATTTATCAACATAAATATCGCTCAAATCGCTTATTTAATTACTGGAGTACTCATGAAAAAAAATATTTTAATCGCAAATTGCCTTGTTTTCCTAATTGGTTGTGATCTACCTAATGTTGAAAATAGCTCTGCTAAACTTATTGAAGGTGAAGTTATAATGGAAGATTTTGATTCTAATAACTTACTCAATTGGAAAATTGTTAATGATACTGTAATGGGTGGGCGTTCTGATGCAACTCTCAAATTAAAAAACAATTTATATGGTATATTTAATGGCTATCTTTCATTGCAGAATAATGGTGGTTTTTCATCAATTAGAGCATATTATCCTCCCGATTTAACTAATGTAAAGTCGATAACTATCAGAGTTAAAGGTGATGGAAGACAATACAGTTTCCGGGTTAGAGGAAATACTTCGAATTGGGCTTCATATACACATTCTTTTGATACGATTGAAGGTGAATGGATCGAGAAAGAGATGAAAATTGATGATTTTTATCCTGTTTATAGAGGATATTATTTAAATAATATGCCACGATTATCTGAGGTTATAATTAAAGAAATTGGAATTATGCTTTCAGACAAACAAACAGGTCCATTTGAGCTTGAAATTGATTGGATTAGAGCTAATTAATATTTGAATAAAATAATAAGTGTTTTCATTGAGCTTCCTCAAGCCCACGTTTTTGCTACATGTTTAACTTTAAGTATCGTCAGCCTACTACTTTATCTTCAGTGTATTAAAAAATGGTCTTTTAAAAAAGTATCTCCTTACCCCTTTTTATTTCTACCACTATCTATAGAGCTTGTCTACCAAATATCTGCTCTAATTGATGGTACTTGGTCGTACAAAACTAGCCTACCTTTAGAATTTTCGTATATAACCAGCCTTAGCGCATTTGCCTATCTATTTTGTAATCATAATAAAATTAATGGGTGGTTATATTTTGCTGGAATATGGTCTTCTACAGCAGCTTTTATAAATACTATAATGTTTGGTACTGAAGCTTGGTATATATTTTTACGATACTATGGTCACCATGGTATTTTATTATTTTTTGGATTACGCTCACTTTTTTGGGGGTTCAGACCAAGATCAAGTGATTATTTACGATCGATTTTATTAACCACGTTTATTTTAATAATCGTACATCTAATTAATTCCATAATTGCCACTAATTATATGTTCACCTATTCAAGGCCTAATGGATCAAATTTTTCTCAATTAATGCCAGAATGGCCTGATTATTTAATTCTTATACTTAGTCTAGGTGTTTTCTATTATACAGTTTTGTACTTTATTGGAAGAAAAAAGACTAAATCATTAAAAGTAAAATAAAACGTATTGACCATCCAATAGTTCTCAACCAATTATACTTTACTAGATTATTTATAATTTTATCGTCTTTATTATTTTTGAGCTTAGAATGATAACCACTAAATATGAGAGCAGTACTAAGCCAAATTAAATAAAGCATAATCATAGCACATAAAAACAAAGTTGAAGAAAACCCTGTTATTAACAAATAGGTACCCGTACATATTTCAATAACCATTATTGGAAAAACAAAAAACATTATTCCTCTGATATGTAAAACCATAAAGGATTTAAATAGTTTGCTATCAATGTAGCCAAAAGCTGGATAGTGATTTAACTGGATTAACCAAATTGCACCAGTGAGTATAGCCGTTGATAAAATATGTATATTTATTATTTCCATAATTAATTTTATATTTTTGAAAGCGCTTCTAACAATTGATCAATTTGCTGCTTTGTATTGTAAATATGAGTTGATACTCTAATTGCATTGTGACCATCACGAACATGCTCATCAATATGAGTATTAATCATATTTTCAATCATAGGAACAGATTTAAAAGCATCTAGCCCTGCTTTCTCAAAGATTGTTGAACCGGGAGCTGAAAGTTTATTTATTGGAGAACTTAGTATTTTTACACCATCAATTTGAATTAGTTCTTTTTTAAGATAATTTGAAAGTTCTCTGCAACGTTTTTCAATATTTAGAAGTCCAATATTATTTATATAATCAAGTGCTGTTCCAATTGCAGCTCGTACCGGAAAATCTTTAGTCCCAGGTGGATCAAAACCAGGTGATATTTGATTTTTCTCATATATAAATGGCGAGATCATTTTTTCTCTTGCTTCTTTATTAATAAATAAAAAACCAGTGCCTGCTGGAGCAAGAATCCATTTGTGTAAACTAACAGAATAAGCATCACATCTAACTTTACTAAGATTAATTGGAAATTGGCCTGCTGCTTGTGCACCATCAACTAGAGTAAGCAAATTACGTTCTTTAGCCATATCAACTATTTCTTTTAGTGGATATAAATGACCACCTCGAGTAACATGACAAAAACTTATAGCTTTAGTTTTGGGTGTAATTGCATTTGATAGTCGAGAAACAGTATCAGTGACACTTTTTAATGGACTTGGGATAAATACAGTTTTTATTTTAATTCCATCATTTTTTTGTCGAACTAGCCAAGGTCTTAATCCAGCTGGATGTTCTTGCGAAGATATTATTATTTCATCTCCTTTTTTTAATTTCACACTATGCGCTTGAATATCTAGAGCTTCAGATGCATTTCGAGTTAAGACAATCTCATCCTCATCAACACCAAAAGTTTTTGCAAGTTTTGGTATTACTGATTTCGAGATACTATCTTGCAAGTCATGTTTGCCATGAAGTGGCTCTTTTGAAATAGCTTCATAACCATTATTTATTGATTTTAGAACACCTAAGGGTGGCATACCTAAACTAGCATTATTCATATATGTTATATCTTTATCAATTATAAAATGAGACCTTACTTCAGCCCAATCTTTATCAGATGATGATTTTGGTACTTTAAATTTGGTTAATTTCGAGTCAAATGATTTGGATAATAATGGCGCACCAAGTCCAAGAATACCAGATTTAATGAATAATCGTCTTGAGTATTTTTCTGACATAAATTATTTTTAAATTTTACCTTAATTTAGTGGGAAAGTTTTTAGCCAACTAAATTGCCAAAATAGTTCTAATTCTTTTTGTTCACCATCAACTAGATCAGTTAACATAAATTCTCTGTAACTTTCTTCAAAAACCCCTTTGGGTGCATTATAGGCCATTTCAATTGTTTTATCATCAATAAGTTTAGCTTCGACTTTAACATGATCTTGTGTTTTAATAAATAAGCATTCAAATAAATAAGAATTTTTAATTTTATTTTGCTTAAACGAAGCTTCAAATTTATTTTGTTCCCCATATTCATTTAAAACCTTATAATGTGATCCATTTTTAATTACAATCCATCTAGCTCGTTTGGCTATCTCTTTACGCTCAATAACTTTACCAGCATCATAGAGCGTCCCTACAACATACTCAGTCCATATACCTTCTAATGGATCTAAATTATTATAATTACTTTTAAAATACTTTCTATAGTTGAGCTCAGCAGGAACTATATAGTTTGGATCAGTCTTAATTTTAATTTTAGGTGCACAACCAAAATAAAATACCAAAAAAAAGAGAATTATATTTTTTTTCATTTTGCAATCTATAACTGTTATTTTATCTAACGAATAATATAATATATTTATTTATGAATAATTTAAGTTTAATACTTAAGTTGGTATAGTATTTACAATGTAATTAAATGTTGATAAGTTTATATATAATTAATAAATTTAGATAGATATAACGCTCATAACGCTTATTATAGCGGTAATTAAAGGAGTTAAAAATGAAAAAAATATTATTTATTGTATTGGGTCTATTTACTATCGTTTGTGCTCAACAAGATTTAAAAAAATCGCCTGAACTTTTATGTGTAGTTACTGGCGAAAAGATTTATCCAGATATGCAAGAGAGTAGTTCATATAAAAGTGGAAAAGTATACTTTTGCTGTGGTGGTTGTAAAGAAGAATATGATGAGAATAGTAAGAAATACTCAACCAAAGCTAATTTTCAACTACTTGCTACTAATCAATACGTTCAAACTGGTTGCCCAATGACTGGTGGGAAAATTAAAGCGGATAAAATTGTAGCCGTAGAAAACACAAACGTTTCTTTTTGTTGTAATAATTGTGTTAAAAAAGCAAAAAAATCAGATGATAAAGTATCCCTTTTGTTCTCTGATGCTTCTTTCGATAAAGGATTTACTGCTATGAACCAAATCAAATCGAAAAAGAAAAAATAGTTTCACATATAATTTAGAAAAAGCTCCCTTACAAGGGAGCTTTTTTTATTAATTCATCAAATATTTCCATGCCTGAACTACCTGAAGTTCAATCAGTAGTTAATTACTTTAGACCATTTTTAATAAACCAATCTATCAGATCGATTGAACATTTCAATGATTATACTAAAGTTTTTGAAACTCACACAATTAAAGAATTAAATAAACAGGTCTCAAATAAAAAGATTACTAAAATATGGAGACGTGGTAAATATATAATATTAGATGTATCTAATGGTCATTTATGCATCCATCTTCGCATGACTGGACAACTTCAAATTGGAAACAGTAAAAATGATAACCCTAAACACTTTACAGCATTAATTAATTTAAAAAATAACTCAAAAATTTATTTTAAAGATTACAGAAAATTTGGACGAATATATTTTTTTAATAATTTAAATATTCTTGATCATAAACTTGGTCCCGAACCGTTTGATTTATCATTTAATTATAAATATTTAAAATCTGGATTGAATAAATCAAAAGGAATGATTAAACCAAAACTTTTAGATCAAAAGTTTATTGCTGGTTTAGGTAATATTTATGTTGATGAAGTATTATGGAAATGTAGAATTCACCCAACCACATCTTGCAATAAAATTAGTAGCAATAAAATAAAGAGATTATTAGTTGCAATTCCTAAAATATTACAAAAATCGATAGATTTTAATGGCACAACAATTATTAATTTTTCACCTGGGAATAAGACTAAAGGTAAGTTTTCTAATTATTTAAATGTCTTTGGTAAACAAAATCAAGGTTGTCCTAATTGTAAAACAAGTATACGAAAAATTTTTGTAAGTCAACGGGGTACGCACTTTTGTCCAAGATGTCAAAAATGCTAAATAGATATTAAAAGTTTACTCGAATTTTTTAAGCCAATTAATCGCTTCAATAACAGCTGGTGCATAAGCCACTGGTGAATGAAGACCTTTTTCTAAGAGTATAATTTCTGCTTCTCCGCCTCTAACCTGAATATTTGTTGCCATATCTACACTTTGTTCATAGTCGACCGCATTATCTTCTTTACTGTGTATAAATAATATAGGCGATTTTGGTACCGTATTAAGAAGTGAATTATCTGCTAATTTTTGACGATATTCTTTAAAAACATTACTTGTTGTAAAAGAATTTAAAAATTCAGGTTGAAATAGATCTCTAGTGTTAGTTGTCAAATAAGTATTGATGGTAATTGCGTCAAGATCTCCTTTAAACAAGTTATCTAATTTTTCTAAATAGGGTGATTTAATAACTTTATCTAATAATTCTAAATTATAATATTTATCATAAATATAGATTGGATGAATAGCCCAAGCTGGCATAAATAATGTATCAGGAACATTTAGAGTATCAATATTAAAATTATAGTATCCAGCAATTAATACACTTGCTGAGATTGCATAATCTCTTGGATCATCAATTAAAATTTTATGAGCAGCCATAGAATTATAACCACCATTTGAATAACCAAGTAAAAAAACTTTATCATTCAATTTTATATCGTTTTCACATGCATAATATTTAATACCTGAAATCAAATCAACTATGGCATTTCCATTTTGATGCATATTTACTGATTCATAACTAACATTTGAACTACCAAGTCCAATATAATCCGATTGAACAGATGCATATCCTATACTAGCACCAAATAAACCTAAATAACCATAAAGTGGTGTAACTGATGGAACATCAATCTTTCTAATTGTATAACCATGTTGACCACTCAAAATAGAAAGGGGTTCATCATTAGAAGTCAAAGGTAAATAAACAGCACCAGATGCATAAATTATATTATTTTTATTATCAGTGGTTGTGTATTCTACAGAAAAGATTTGGACATCATATAGCGCAGTAAAACTATCCTCTGGAATACCAAAGTCAGGACGAATATTATTTATAAAATTAGCAGAAATAACTCCCATGTCACTTACTTTAGTAAAATTTCCAACACTAGGAATTTCGCATGAATCCAAACTATCATTTTCACACCCCCAAATGATTAGAAATGCTAAAAATAAATAGGTATAACTTCTTTTGTGGCTTGGCATAGGAGTTTGGTAATAGAATTATTTAACTGATATTTTTAAATCAGAGACTTGGTTTCATAAATTTAAGAGTATAGCGATCGCTTTCTCCAATTTTTTTAAACTCTTTTTGTTGTTTTTTTAATCCTGATTTATCTAAGCCATTTTTTGATAGTGTTGGTGGAAGATTCCAAACACCACCTGGGTGATCTTTAGTATCTTTTGAATTAGAGTTAACCTGAGATGATCCAATATAAACAAAGCCAATTGCTTCAGCGTCTTTAATCATACAAGGTTCGCAAGTGTACCCTTTCGCATCAACAATTGTATCACTTCGATGATCAGTAATCCCTAGAATACCACCAGGTTTAAGAGTATTAAACATAGCTCTTAATTTTTCAAATTCGCTATTACCAACCCAATTATGATAATTTCGAAAAGTTAATACCATATCAGCAGAAGAAACTTCGCCGTAACTATTACCCTTAAAAGCAACCATTTTCGCATT
>MDTG01013855.1_pt1 | contig 21927 bp, 21 predicted proteins | sample 811421 | NCBI WGS metagenome assembly MDTG01 (sample SAMN05326645, study PRJNA326480) | marine metagenome | isolation source: seawater | place: Pacific Ocean: South East | collected 2011 | reverse complement strand
GGGGGCGTGCGAGCGAGCAGGCCGCGTCGCGGCCCGAACCGCAGCCACAGAGCGAGAGGACGGGGAGCGAGGAGACGGGGGAAGACAGCGCGGACGCACCATCGACCCAGCGTGATGACCCCATCGCGTCTGAGTCGTCCGGAGTGGGTGCGCCTTCTGAAGATCCGACCTCGTTCACGCCTGCGAGCCCGGGGCTGGCGGATCTCTCGGATTCCGCGAGCGAGGGCCTGACGAGCCGATCGACGCGACCGACCTTCCGCGATGCGGACCGGGGGCGGTATGTCGATCCGGTCTACATCGCGGACGGCACGGGCCCGATCGTGCTCCGCGACGACCAGATGCTCGCCTTCGGCTTTACGAGCGCGATCATCGAGAACGACGCGGAGTTGAAGGCCTTCTTCGGCGCGAAGGAGTTGGTGCGCACCGAGCCCACCTGGTCGGAGGTGATGGTCAAGGCGATGATGCACCCCGTTGTCCGCGGCGTGCTGATCGTCGTGCTCCTCGTGGGGCTGTTCATCGAGATGAGCAGCCCGGGGGTGGTGGTGCCCGGCGCGGTCGCGGGGGCGGCGCTCGTCGGGCTGCTCGCTCCCCCCATGCTCGTGGGCATGGCGGGCTGGTGGGAGGTTGTCGCGATCGCGGGCGGCATCGCCTGCCTGCTCATCGAGTTGCTGGTGATCCCGGGGTTCGGTGTCTTCGGGGTGCTCGGGCTCGTCTCGCTCTTCGTCGGCATGGTGGGCACCTTCATCCCCGATGGGACAGGGGGGCTCTTCGGACCCGGGGATGCGGGCGACGATCTCTTCGGCGGCGTCGCCACGATCCTTCTCTCGACGACTACAGCGGGGATCGCGATCTACTTCATCGCGCGGCACTTCGGGTCCATCCCGCTGCTGGGCAGACTGATTCTCCAGGACGCGTCGTCATCCGATGACAACCCCGATGCCGATCTGCTCGCGATGCGGCCCGCCCCCGAGGAACGCGTGGGCGTCGGTGATCAAGGCGTCGCGGCTTCCGACCTCCGGCCCTCGGGGCGAGCAAAGATCAATGGTGAGATCGTCGACGCGATCGCGGAGCGGGGATATATCGAGGACGGCGATCCGGTCGAAGTCGTCGCACGCCGCGGGTTCAGCTGGGTGGTCCGCCCGCCTAGGACGAGCCGGCCGAGCGGCGACTTGGGTGAGATTCAGGAGAATGCCGACTCATGAGTTCCGACGCAATGCTGATCTGGGGCCTCGCGCTGATGGCGGTCTCGATCGTCCTGATCGTGGTGGAGGTCTTCGTGCCCTCGGGCGGGATCATCGCGGTGGTCTCCGCGATCTGCGCCATCGGTGGAGTCGGCATGCTCTGGCGCTACGAAACGATCTGGGGCATCACGGGCCTGCTCACGATGCTTGTGCTGGGCCCGATGGCGCTCGCGTTCGCATTCAAGATGCTCCCCCACACGCCCGTCGGTCGCGCGATCCTGGGCGGGCGGTCCGAGGAAGAACTCGAAGAAATGCAACGCTCGGAGCGCGAGCTCGCTCTGCGACGGAAGGCGCTCGTGGGTCTGGAAGGCGTGGCGCTGACGGACATGCGACCCGTCGGCGAGGTCGAGATCGATACGCCGGACGGCCCGGAGACGATCGAGGCCTTCGCCGAGCATGACTGGATCGAATCGGGCGAGCGTGTCGTCGTCACCGCCGCGAGCGGGCTGGAGATCAAGGTCCGGAGGGCCTGAGGGGAACCGGCGTGTCACCGATGACCGCGATCCAACTGTTCGTTGTCCTGTTCGTGGCCGCGTTGTTCTACGCGACGGTTCACCGGGTGATCGGGCTCTGGCTACAGGCGAAACTCATGAAGGCTCCCGTTTCCTTCAGCGAGCTCTACGCAATGGGCTTCCGGAAGAGCGATTCGCGGATCGTCGTGCTGAGCTACATTCGGGCGAAGCGGGCCGGCGTCGAGATCCCGGTCCGCGCGCTCGAATCACACGACCTCTCCGGCGGGAATGTCCCGAGCGTCGTCAGCGCACTCATCGCCGCCGACAAAGCGGGCATTCCCCTGACCGCGGACGAGGCGTTCGCGATGGATCTCAGGGGCACCGATCCGCTCGGCGTTGTCAATGATGCCGTGATGGGCACCGGAGGGGCGGGCCAGACCGCGTCCCGGGAGAGAATCTGAAGCCCGTCCCGACCGGTATACTCCCCTGTACGGCATCCCGTCTCGCAGCTCGGACCACGGAGAACAGCCTTGCCCGACATCGTGCTCATCATCGCCGGCATCGTCGGCCTTCTCGTCCTTATCGTCATCATCGCGATTCTGTGGCAGTTCCTGGGTCTCTGGTTCCAGGCGCTGCTCAGCAAGGCGAGCGTGGGCATGGGCGACCTGATCGGTATGCGCTTCCGGAAGGTTGATGCCCGGATCATCGTGCTGAGCCGGATCCGCGCGGTCCGCGCCGGTATCCCGATCAGCACCGCCCAACTCGAGGAGCACTACCTTGCCGGCGGCCGCGTCCCGAATGTCGTCAGCGCGTTGATCGCCGCCCAGAAGGCACGGATCGAACTGGACTGGAACACGGCGTGCTCGATCGACCTCGCGGGGCGCGACATCCTCGACGCGGTGAACACCTCTGTGAACCCGAAGGTCATCGACTGCCCCAGCCGCGAGGGCGGGAAGACGACGATCGACGCGGTCGCGAAGGACGGCATCCAGCTCAAGGCACGGGCCCGCGTGACCGTGCGGACGAACCTCGCCCGGCTTGTCGGCGGTGCGACGGAAGAAACCGTGGTGGCCCGCGTCGGCGAGGGCATTGTTTCCTCGATCGGCTCGGCAAACTCCCACAAGGATGTGCTTGAGAACCCTGACAATATCTCCAAGACCGTGATGGCCCGCGGCCTCGACGCCGGCACCGCGTTCGAGATCCTCTCGATCGACATCGCGGATGTGGATGTCGGGCAGAACATCGGCGCGGCGCTCCAGGCCGATCAGGCCGAGGCGGATACCAAACGATTCCAAGCGGAGGCGGAGCAGCGCCGCGCGATGGCGACCGCGCAGGAGCAAGAGTTCCGCGCCGAGGAACAGAAGAACAAGGCGATCGTCGTGCTTGCGGAGGCGGAGGTTCCCAAGGCAATGGCGGAGGCCTTCCGCAGCGGGAACATGGGCATCATGGACTATTACCGCATGAAAAATGTCGTCGCGGACACCGACATGCGGCAGTCGATCGCCAACCCGGGCGGCGAGAACGGGCAGAGCGGCTCCTGAGTTGGCCCACCCTAGCGGACGCCTTTCAATCCGTTCTCAAACCGAACTGTGTTCGAATAGTCGCGCTCAATCGAGCGATCCGCTCGCTCGCTCGCGTCGGGCGGCACGCTCGAGCAGCGCCCGGATCCCGACGCGGGCCGATCGTTCACGCTCGGGGAACGCGGGCTGAGCCGGCGCACCCGGGTCCATCCGCCCGTCCAAGCGGAGTCCGTTCGACGGATCGCCCGATGGGCCTTCTCCGGGCCCGATCCCGAGCGCCGTCGACGAAGCGAGCCCAGGCTCACCGATGATGAACCGCGTGTCGGGGGGGATGAGGGGGAGGTCACCCATGGGGGTCCCCACATAGGCCGACCGCGGGAAGACCGCCGTGATGCCCCCGTCGCGTCGAGCGAAGATCGCCGAGCCATCGGGGGCCATCGCGCGGTAGAGCATCCCGAAGTTCTGGTCGAGCCTGAGCGGCGTGGGGAGCACCCGTGCCTGCAACCCGAGAGGGCCCAGGTCCGCGGCCCCCGGGTCGATGGGCTCGAGACGATCCCACGCGCTGCCGGCGCGGTACTCGGGGCTGTAGGGATGTGTCCCGCCCAGGTATGCCTGCCCGAAGACCATCGGCGCGCCGCATGCCAGTGCGGCGACGGCACCGATGGTGGTCGCACCACGCCCCGCCTTTGCCGATGCCTTGTGTGTCCGGCTGTGTTCCACCTGCACCACCTGATGCACTCTATCGGCCTCCCGATCGGCGGGCTCGCGTCGCATCCCCAAAGTCAGGGCCTGATCCGCATCTCCATCCGGATCGTCACCCGCGCATCGGGTCCCCGATCGCGGAGCGCCTCGATTTCCTTTCCCTTCGCCGTCCAGTTGTACACGCAGAGGAGGATCACACGGTCTGCTTCCGGATTCCCGGTATTCCGGACGAGCGTTCGCTTCCCAACCTTGACCCGCTCGAAATCGGCGAAGCGGACGAAGCCTTCTGGTCCGAAGTCGATCACAACAGTCGCGTTGAACTCGCGTCGGAAGACCGCGAGCGTGTCGGGGAACCGCGGGTGTCGTGTCCGGATCTCGATCCCCTCACCCGCTGCGGGTCTCCCCCAGTTGGTGATCCGTAGATCGATCGTCTTGCTGGTGGGTGTCGACTCGCGATCCGAGAGTTCCCCCGGTCTCGACGAAGCACCGGGGTCGGGTTGAGACGCCGGATCCGAATCCCCTTGTGTTTCACCGGGCTCGTTCGCTTCGGGGGCGTCGGCGGGCTCCTGGGATTCGGACTGAGAACTCGCCTCGGGCTCTTCCCGAGACTCCGTCGACGCTGAATCCTGGGCGGACTCGCTGTCGTTCGTTTCTTCCGGCGAGCCCTGCTGGCGATCTCGGGGCTCGTCACCTGTCGGCGAATCGGTGTCCGTTCGCTCCGACGATGAGGCCTGACCCTCGTTCGCCTCAAGGACAGTGGAATCCTCCCCGGCCTGCGGAGACTCCTCGCCAATCTCTTGCGGAGAGTTCGGGGGATCCGACTCGGCCCCCATCGCTTCAGCGGAAGGTGTCAAGCCCGACCCCGCCTTTGTCGCAGGAACAGACTCGGCCTCTGCTTCGGCGGCGTCTTCGGAGGGTTCGGCGGCCGTCGAAGTCGAGGCAGAGCTCTTGGACGCCGGGGAAGGGGGAACGCTCGTGCTCGTCGCACCGGGCACGCCGCCCGGCGGGGTCGGGGCACCGAGCGGGGCGATCCGCAGCGCCGCCTGATCCAACTCCGACTCTGTTGCCCGGTGCGGTGTCGGTTCAGCGAACCCGAGCCAGGTGATCGTCGCCCGCGTCGAGGACTCGATGCCGAGTCGGGTCGCTCGCTCATCGCGTGGCTCCGAGTTCTTTGCTGCTTGTTCGGAGATTCCCGACGGTACTTCCCCGGCGGACCACCCCTGAGCCGCGAATCCCGTCGCGGCGAGATGAAGCGCCATGCTCGCGAGCAGGCACAACGCGACGCCGCGGCGACGGAGCCCCTCGCGGGTCGTCGGGACCTGATTCACGCTCCGGCGGGTCATACTCTGATTATTCGTCTCGACCGGCATCTGTGTTCGGGCCGACCTCGGGATCCACGCCCGGATCTCGGTCTGACGGTGATGCGGGGCTGCCCAGCACGCTGAACTCGGTGACGCCTGCCGCAACCAGCGCATCGGCGAGTTCGATGAGAGCGCCGGCCGGTGCGCGGGCGTCGGCGCTGATGATCACGGGCACACCCTCCGAGCCGGCGCTCGCCTCTGCCAACGCTTCGCCCAAGGTTGAGAGGTTGACCGCCTCGCCCTCGACGGCGATCGCACCATCTTCGCTCAGCGTGACGCGCACCGATTCATCGCGTTCCGCGGGCCTGCCGGCCCGGAGTTCGGGCAGCGAAAGATCCAGCGCGTCGGCACGGACCATCAGCACAAGGGCGAACACAAAGAACACAAGCAGAAGAAACACCACATCAATCAGCGGTGTGAGTTCGAGCCGAATCTCGTGATAGCGCCGGCGCAGTTTCATCCCGGCTCCCTTCCCGAGACGGACATGACTCCCGACTTCGAACGATCCTCGCGGAGGTAGGAACGCCCACCCCAGTTGGTCGGTCGTCCGCTCACGAGGTGGTTCGCCGCGCGAAAGAGAATGCCGCTGACGAGCCAGAACGCGATCGGGGAGAGGGGCGCCACAACGACCGGCTCGCGGGCGATCCGCAGGATCCGCGCGGATGCGAGCAGATACGCGCCGATGCTCACCGTCATGAGCGTGTAGGCCGCGATACCGAGCGGGACGCTCGCGCCCCCGAGGTGGAAGGCCGCCGCCGCGACACTCCCCGCGACCGCCGAGGCGATGGGGAACATCGACCCGAGGAGTCTCGCTCTCCACGCGGCGTTTCGGAGGCGCCGCGACCGGCGGTGGGCCGCCTCGGTGTAGATCCGGCGCCAGCCCCTTTTGAAATCGCCCCAGGTCTCGTACATCCTGCAACGGACGATTCCCCCGCTGAGCAGCGCGCCGGCGCGCCCTCCCCGCGACTTGACCGCTTTCGCGAGTGCGAGATCTTCGAGCAGCTCTTCGCGCACGGCCGCGTGCCCGCCCATGTCTCGATAGAAGCCCGCTCGGAAGAGCATGAACTGACCGTTCGCGAAAGGACGCTGCCGATCGTCGGTGCGGTTCGCCCTGAGCAGCGGATACTGGCGCATCAACTCGAAACCCGCGACAGGCTGCACAAGTGATTCGTACCACGCTTCCGCCGGGTACTCGTTCAGGAAGCTCAGCAGATCGAGATTCCTCTCCTCCGCGAGCGCGACCGTTGCGCGCAGGCACGACGGATGGAGCAGGCAATCCGCGTCGGTGAAGAGAAAGTACTCCGCCTCCGAGGCGTAAGAGGACCGGTCGATGCCGACGCGCACCGCGTTGACCTTCCCGGCCCAGCCCTCCTCGACCTCGTCGATCTCGACGATCTCGAAACGGTGATCCCCGTTGATCTCCGCGCGAGCGACAGACGCCGTCGCGTCCGTGCAGCGATCGAGCGCCAGGACGACTCTGAATCGCTCATGGTCCTGCTCCCGCAGCGACCGGATCAGGGGGGCGATACTCCCCGCCTCGTTGTGCGCCGGGACGACGACGAGCACCGCGCGATCCGCCGCCCGACGGGCCTCCGCCAGTTGCACGCCGTCCATCCCGGTCGGCAACCCGCGGAGCGTTTGCTCGATCCGCACGATGACCACCGACCAATAGACGATCAGCGGCACTCCCCACGCGAACAGCAGCGCGGCACTCGCGATAAAGACGACCTCGGGGGCACTCATGAGCGAACAACCGTAGCGCATCCAGCCTGTCTAACACATCCCCCCTTTGACGGTCATTCGCGTTCCGGCGCCCTCACGCTCGGGTACGCTCCTTTCATGGTCAGGCCCGTCCCCCCCGATGCATTCTCAGCGCCAACCTGGGCGGTCCGCGCGTCCGGCCTCGTTTCCATGATGCCCGAACCGCGGGTGCTCACCCGGCATGAACTCCGGGCACTCGACCGGGCCGCGACGGACGAACTCGGCATCCCCTCCGCTGTGCTGATGGAGAACGCCGCGATTCATGCCTCGTCGGTCATCGCGACTGTCGCGGAGATCCCCGCGGATCGCCGGGTCCTGATCGTCGCGGGCGCGGGGAACAACGGGGGAGATGGGCTCGCGCTCGCGCGGCAGTTGGTGACCCTCGGGTTCGCTGTCGAGGTCCTGGTGGTCGGTTGTGCCGATCGCCTCGCGCCGGATACCGCGATGAACCTCGGGTCCATTCGGGATTCTGTTTCGGTCGGGTTCATCACCCCCGATGCCCCCGCCCACGACGCGGCGGCAACGGCGCAGGCGACCATTCGAAGGCTCGCCCCGGGGATCATCGTGGACGCGATCTTCGGCACCGGTCTGTCCCGAGCGATCCAAGGTGCGGCGGCCGGTCTCGTGTCCGCGATTCACGGGGCTTCGAAACAGGAGCCGGGCGGCGCCCCCGGTCCCCGGGTCATCGCTCTCGACATCCCGTCGGGACTCGATGCGGACACTGGATCGGCTCTGACCCCCTGCGTTCGAGCGGACCTTACGATCACTTTCGCCGCGTGCAAAGCGGGGTTCGGGGCAGTCGAGGCCCAGGCTCAACTCGGGACGATCGCGATCGTGCCGATCGGGACACCCCCGGGGCTGACTGCACGGTTCGGCGTCCCCCTTGAACTCACTCCCGACGGGCGCTGGCGCCACGCGGATCCGAGGGGTTCCGAAGCACCCCGTCGCCCGCTCGCGGCGGGGCGAACCGCGTCCAACAGAGAGGGTGATAAACTACCCGAGGAGTGACCAGAAACCCGCACCCGCAAGCGGTCGGAGCAACGGAGCGTGTCGCATGGACATCCGCATGGAACTCTCACGCATCCTGATCCGCGAGGTGATCGATCACCAGATCATCGAATTGCGGGAATCCGAACCGGCTCCGGGCGAGGAGCCCCGGACCTTTCCGATCGTGATCGGCCTCCCTGAGGCGCAAGCGATCGAGCGGCGTTTGAAGGGCATCGAGATCCGTCGCCCGCAGACGCACGACTTGCTGGCGAATCTCCTCGACGCCCTGGGTGCCGACCTGGAGTCGATCTCGATCCACGACCTGAGCGAACACACCTTCTTCGCGATGCTCCGCATCGTCAAGGAAAACGGCGATGTTGTCGAGGTCGATTCGCGTCCCAGCGACGCGATCGCGATCGGGATCGCCAACGAGGTCCCGATCTATGTCGCCGAGCATGTGCTCGAAGCGGCTTCTCAGGATCCCACCTGACCCGGCCCCGGGATCAGCCATCCATGACGAGTCGGAGCGAACGCATCGCGTCGGTCGTCAATCCCGCCATCGGATAGTGCTGCTCGATCGCCCGGGAAAGGTCCTGCTCATCGCAGATCGCGAAGCGGCACTGGAAGGGCACACGCCACCCCGCGAAACGGAGCGCCCTGGCGAGATGCTCCTCGGTCGTCGCGAGCACCAGTTCGTCCTGCTCGATGCGGAGCGGGAGCACCGCAAACTGCCAGGCCTGTCTCGGCTCAAGGACCCGCAGCGCATCAACAGATGGCGTCTCGGTGTCCAGATCGATCCGCTCGGCGTATCCCGCGTACTGCGCTGCCCATGCACGCTCAACCGCCCTCGGGTCAACCCCGAACATCTCCTCCGCGAGCAGCCCGAACGGCCGCCCCGTGACGCGCTGCTGGCGGAGGACCTCCGCGCGCTGCTCGTCATCGATGACGCCCCGCTGAACGAGCAAGTCTCCGAGTCGCATCGGCATGTCGCCTACCTCCCCTTCGCCCGCACTCGCACCGGGGCCGTTCCCCGCGGGCGAATGCTGCATCGGTCGATTGCACCCCGGTTCGAGTGTGCCTGAAGAAGAGAACCAGCAACGGACCCGCGTTCAGTCCGTTCTCGCGGGTCGGTCGACCACGGGTCGGAAATCGCAGGCCCGTTCTGTGACATTCGCTTGACACCAGCGAGCGGCGGACGCGTCGGGCCGCTCATTTCCCGACGCAGAACGACGCGAAGACCCGTCCGAGAACCTCGTCGGGCGTGATCGATCCCACGATCGAGCCGAGTTCATCCAACGCGAGCCTCAGCAGAGCGGCGACCGTCTCCGGCTCAGAGACCCCACTGTCTCCCTGCTCGAGTGATTCGAGCGCATCGCGGATCGCCCCCAGTGCGTTCGCGATCGCCCGACGGTGCCTGGGGATTGCAGCATCCCCCCCACTGCCGCGGGTCGCGAGATCCGCGATGGCGTGCCGCAGCGCTTCGAGATGCCAGCCGTCGAGTGCGCACACCGCGAGCCCGGGTGGCTCGCCCTCCGGAGAAACCGGGCCCGGGCCCCCGGAGAGGTCCGCCTTCGTGCGCACGCGGAGCACGGGGATGGCTCCACGATTCGGCACCGCCTCAAAGCGCCCGGCTGGATCGCAGGCGATGAGCAGGTCTGCCGATCCGATCGCGTTGCGGGCTGCCGCCTGCGCGTGCGCATCGGTTGTCCCCGCCCCCGATCGCCGCGCCGCGGCGTCGAGACCGGGGAGGTCCACGAGGGTCACTTCATTCCCGTGGATCCCGAGCGATTCGACGATCGCGTCACGCGTGGTCCCGGCCGCATCCGCGACCACGGATCGCTCCCGTCCGATGAGCGCGTTGAAGAGCGTGGATTTGCCGGCGTTGGGCGGCCCAACGAGGACCGCTGTCGGAACGCTGCTCGACGCTTCCCGGACGCCCTGTCCGTCGGAAGAAGCCCCGATCTCGCGAGACAGCCCCCGAAGTTCCTCGATCAGCCGACCGGGCTCGATCGCGACGACATCCTCCTGATCCGTGAAATCGATGCCCGCCTCGACGAGCGCGAGCAAGCCCGCGAGCCGATCCGCCCAGGCGGCGCAGCGGGCGCCGAACACACCCGATCGAACCCGGTCCGCCGCGTCCAACTCTTCGTCCCGTTCCGCGGCGATCCGTGCCCCGATGCTCTCGGCCTCGTCCAGTGTCAGTTTGCCCGCGAGGAAGGCCCGCGCCGTGAACTCGCCCGGCTGCGCCTGCCGAGCGCCGCACGCGATCATCCGCTCGAGCACGCGGGACAGAACAAGCGGGTTCCCGACCGTCATCACCTCGGCGCCGTCCTCACCCGTGTAGCTCCGCGGAGCGTGGAAGACCGTCAGGCTCACGGGAAGTACAGCGCCGTCCTCGATGGGTAACCGAGCCCGGCGATGCGCACCGGACCCGAACGAATCTCCGAACGCGCGAGCCAGAACGCCGAGGGTTTCCGGCCCCGACAGTCGGACCACGCCGCGCGCCGACCCCGCTTGGGCGGAGGCGATCGCAGCGATGGTTCCATCGATCACGATTCGCTCCGGGCGTTGTAGCGCTGATCGAACAGCGCTTCGGCGAACGCCAACAGGTCGGCATCGAGCCTGTTCACCTCGGCGATCGCCGCACGGTCCGCGTCCGTGACCGGCGGGGTCTCGATCTGGGTCCGGGCGGCGTTCCGTACGGGCATCGATTCGGGAGGCCAATGCAACGCATCGCGAAAAAGCCCGAGCGTCTCGGTCATCCGGTGCTGGAGCCCGAACGCGCGACACCCGTGTTCGAGATTCCGTTTCGCACGCTCAAGATCCGCCATACCCAGCGATCCGAACGGCTTTCCGAGCGTTTCGCGTCCGGCGAGGTAGCGAACCTGGTGGTTGTCGAAGGGCGGAAGATCCTGTGCGCCGAGGACCTCTCCGATCGTCGGGCGCTCCGCCACAAACCGAGCGTGGGCGAAGTGCGCCGACTCCGCGAAGATGTACCGATAGAGCGAGACCACCCGGGCGACCGGTTCACGGAGCACCGTGATGACCGCGGGCTCCGCGCCGGTCCCTTCGAAGGCGTCCTGCAGACCGAAGGGCTCGTGCCCACCCAGCACCGCGACCGAGGCCCTCGACGACGCAGGGAGCGTCCGGAAGCGTTCGAGCCGCCCGTCGCCCGGCGCGAACAGCAGCATCGGCCTGCCGCGATAGATCTGCGCGATGAGCTCTTTCAGGGCGGTCCCCGCGGCCTTGGGGATGTGCACGAAGACCAACGGAGCCGCGGGGGTCGTTGTTGGATCGTCGCCCTGTTTGCCGCGGTTCGCCATCAATCGCCAACGCTTCAGTGGTGCCCGGTGCTCCCGAAGCCGCGTTCACCTCGTGCGGTTTCGTCGAGCGTGTCGGTTTCGACGACACGCGCGTGCGCGACGGGCGCGATCACGAGCTGGGCGATCCGCATGCCGTGCCGGATCTCGTAGGGTTCAACGCCCAGATTGATCAGCGCGATGAACAGCTCGCCCCGGTAGTCGGCGTCGATGGTCCCCGGCGCGTTCGGGACCGTGATCCCGTGATTGATCGAGAGTCCTGAGCGGGGACGGACCTGGCCCTCGAAGCCCGCGGGGATCGCCATCGCGAGACCTGTCGGCACCTTGAAGATCTCGTGCGGGTGGATGACGAACGCGTCTCCCGCGATCGGATCGCGCCCGAGACAAGCCGCGATGTCGAGCCCGGCCGCGAGTTCGCTGTGGTACGCCGGCAGCGTTGCACGCGCATCGAGTCGGCGGACCGGCAACTCAACCGGGAGCCTGTGGTTCACGGGCTTGATCTCGAGACCCGGCGCCTCGGTCATCAGGACACCTCCCGCGAGATCTCCTCGAGGAGTAAGTGGTCCTCATTGTCCAAGTCGGTTTCGAGTTCGTCGAGCACCCGATCGAACGAGTCGATGAGACGCCTGGTGCGGTCGATCGCCCGGTCCATCGAGCTCACACCCGTCACACCGGCGAACGCGTCCGGGACGGCGCTGTCCGCCGCCGCGGATGCCTTGGACTTCGCCTCGATCAGCGCATCGAGGAGCACGCGGGCCTCGTCCCGACGCGTTCTCGTTTCCGCGATTACCTGTTGAATCCCGGCCATTCACACTCCTCGACCGGGGGGTCGAACGCGCGCCCTGTCCCGTCGTTGGTCGCCCAGCGGATATGAGGGCGGCAAAGGCAATGATTCGCGGCTCAGGGTGCTCATGCAATCTGCAGCAATCGGAACATTTGTTTGGTTTTATTTTGGATGCCCTTGATTCTCAGCGGTTCGCGGGACCGCGATTTGCTATTGTCCTGCCATGATCCACAGCCTTACGGGCACGCTCCTCTCGATCGACGGCCAGACCGCGGCGATCTGTCCGGGAGGCGGCGCGTTCACGCTCGAAGTGCTCGTTCCGGCGTACTGGCTCCCGGCCCTCGCGACGCACGCGGGCGAATCCATCACCGTCTTCTGCCGCCTGCATCTGGAATCACAGAACCAGGGCGCAAGCTTCGCGCCCCGCTTGCTCGGGTTTCCATCTGCGCGTGATCGCGCGTTCTTCGAGCTGTTCACCTCCGTTAAGGGGCTTGGGCAACGCCGCGCGATGCGCGCGATGGCATCGCCTCCGGGCGAGATCGCGGCATGGATCGCGTCCCGCAACACCAAGGCCTTGCAGACGCTCCCGGAAATCGGCAAGCGGCTCGCGGAAACGGTCGTCGCGGAACTGAACGGCAAGGTGGACGGGTTCGTTGCGGCAGGGTCGGAGATTGAGCCTGCACCGCTTCCCGCGACAGGTCCCGCGGAGGACGCGGTTGCGGCATTGGTCGCTCTCGGACAAACCCGAAGCGATGCGGAACAACGGGTCGCAAAGGTGCTCTCGGCTGAATCGGATGACCTCGGGGCCGACGAGATCGTCGCGAGATCGTTCGCGGTCGGCTGATCGCGCCGAGACGCGATGCCTTCTACACTCGCCCCATGCGATACGCGATGATCATGGCAGGTGGATCCGGGACGCGTCTCTGGCCGGTCAGCCGGGACGGGGAACCCAAGCAGCTCATCCGGTTCATCCGGAGGCCGGGCGATGCGAGGGCCCTCAGCCTGCTGGAGATCGCCGCGGAGCGTCTCGACGGGCTCGTGCCCGCGGATCGCCAGTTCATCTGCACAGGTGAGCGGTACCGGGGGCTGATCCGCGAGCGACTGCCCTCGTTCACGGACGAGCGGATCCTGGGCGAGCCCATGCCCCGCGACACCGTGAACGCGGTGGGGTTCGGGGCGGCGGTGTTCGGCAAGGAGGACCCCGACGCGGTGCTCAGCGTGCTGACGGCGGACCACCTGATCCAGCCCGCGGACAAGTTCGCGAAGGCGATGGATGTGGGGTACTCGATCGTCGAGAACGACCCCACCCAGCTGGTTTCGTTCGGGATCAAGCCCACCTATCCCGCGACGGGGTTCGGGTACATCGAGAACGGGGGCGAGCTGCCCGGCACGGACGGGCTGGGCTTCACCGTCTCCCGTTTCGTCGAAAAGCCCCCACTGGAGAAGGCGGAGGAATATCTCGCCTCGGGCACTTTCAGTTGGAACGCGGGCATGTTCGTCTTCCACGCGCAGACCTTCATGGACCTGCTCGCCCGGCACAGGCCCGAGAGCCACGAGGGCCTGATGAAGATCCGCACCGCCTGGGGCACCCCCGACCAGCGGGCGGTGCTCGAGGAGGTGTACCCCGAACTGCCCAAGATCAGCGTGGACTACGCGGTCATGGAACCCGCGGCGAGCGACCCCAAGGTGAGCCTCGCGGGCGTGCGGATGGATGTCGAATGGCTCGATGTCGGGTCGTGGCCGAGCTACGGCGAGACGCTCGAGCCCGACACCCACGGGAACCGCGCGAGCGGCGGGCCGGTGGCGGTGCACGATTCGTCGAACAACCTTGTGGTGAGCGACGATCCGGAGCACACGATCGCCCTCGTCGGCTGCGAGGATCTGATCGTGATTCGTACCGATCGCGCGACGCTCGTGATGCCGCGGGACCGGGCGCAGGACATCAAGTCGCTGCATGCAGGTTTGCCGGACGAGTTGAAATGAGCCGGCTCATCGCGATCGACCTCGGCGACAAGCGCACCGGCCTGGCGATGGGCGACACCGTGACCGGGATCGCCTCGCCCGCTGGGCTCCTCAAGATCCCGATCGATCGGCAGAACGGGGACGCGCTGCTCGGCGCGATCGTTGGAGCGATCGATGATCTCGTGGGCACCGGGGCGGCGGACCTCGTCGTCGGCCTGCCTGTCAACATGGACGGGACGGAGGGGCCGCGGGCGAAGATCGTCCGCGCGTTCACGGCGCGGATCGGCGAACGAACCGGACGCGCGGTGCACTTCCAAGACGAGCGTCAATCGAGCATGGCCGCGGATGCGCGCATGGCGCAGACCGGCCTGACCCACAAGCAGAAGAAGGCCCGCCGCGACGCCATCGCGGCGGTCGTGATCCTGCAGCGTTTCCTCGACAGCGGTGGGATCGAGGACGGGGAATAGGCGACTTCATTTCGGCCGCGCCGACTTTCTGCTGATCAGGGGCAGCCCGCAGTGAACGCCGCGATAAAGGCCTGCACATCGGCGAGATCGAACACGCCCGAGGGCGGCGCGATGTCGGCGATCGGGTCCTGCGACACAAACCCCGCGATGAAGCCCTGGACATCGGCAAGATCCAGCACGCCGAACGGTTCGGCGAGGTCGGCGTCGTTGCAGCCGCCGGCGACGGGGATCATCGCATAGGCGCGGACCTCGCCGTTCAGGACGCCGGTGCCGACGATCACGCCGTCGTCGTTGATGCCCAGCGCCGAGGACGAGGTGTTGGTCGAGAGATCCCAGCCCGTCCCGGAAGGGATGAGGTCGGCGATGCGGTAGGTCGCGTCGCCGTCGTAGAGGAACGGGATCGCGAAGGCGCTGGAGGCGGTGCCGACCGCCCAGCCCGCGGAGTTCACGCCCCGGGCGCTGCCTTGGCTGGTGCCGCTGGGCAGGGGGATTTCCTGCATGCCGTCCGCGTCGGACCAGATGAAGGGGCGGCCCGAGCCCTGGTTCTGCATCGACGATCCGACGACATGCCCCGCCTCGCTGACATCGAAGGCGAGGGCGCCGTTTGCGCCGGGCAACGCCCCCACTTCGAACGCGTCGCCGGTCACAGAATCGAAGACGAACCCGACATTCCGGGCGGCGTTGTTGGGATCGATCCCGAACCCGACGATGCGACCATTATTGTTGATTGAGAACGCTGTGCGGATGACGGCCCCGGTCGGCGTCGCCTGGCTGATGATCTCCGTGGTCTCGGCATAGATCACGGCGACCTCCTGGATCCCGCCGCCCACCGAGCCGACCGCGACCCCGCTGTCGTTGATGTCGTTGGCCCGCCCCGCGGCGAACCCGGGGGGCATGGGGAGTTCCTGCACGGTGTTGGCGGTCCAGAGCACCGGGAGGGGGCCCGAGCCGAACGAGGTCTGGGCGGCGGTGCCGGCAACGACGCCGTTGATGTTGACCCCGTTCCCGGCGGAAAAATCGCGACCCGGGAGATTGGGCAGAGGCTCGAGACCTCCGGATTCGGTCCAGCGAAAGGCCTGGGCGATCGAGCCCAGTGAGCGCCCCGTCGCGATACCGTTGTTGGAAACCCGGAAACCCTGGCTGCCGAAATCGCCGGGGTTCACGATCCCGATATCGTGGATTTCGTACGAAGGCGGCGCGGCTTGGGCGGACTCACTCGCGGCCAGCACGGGGAGAACGGCGAGGACAGAAACGGCGAGGGTGCGGCGGGTCATGCTCTCTGCTCCGATGGGTTCTGATCGGCCCCGGGGTGGGAAGAAAACGGGCCTTCCCGCAGTTTACCGGATCTGGGGGTCTCGAAACTGTGAAATCGTTCGATCCCGCGATTTCTCCGACCGGTCGGGTCCGGCGCGACGAGGACAGCGAAGGGGCGAAAAAGCCCGATAGACAGTCGGGCGTGCCGGACTGGAGACCGGCGTGTCGACCAGAGCAACAGAAGGAAACGAGATGCGGCGGACACACAGAAGCGCATGGCTCATCGGGATGACCGGGATGTTGACGGCCGCCGGCGTGGTCGCGCCGCTCACCCCGGCTGCAGCTCAGCCAAACGGAGAGCCCGAGCCGGCCGCGCCGCGTTTCGAGTCCGCCGAAGCGCTGCTGGACGCGCTCGAGACCGCGAACAAGGGGATTGAGACGCTGTCGAGCCCGATCGTCTATCGCAAGTTCTACGCGATCCAGAGCGACGAGCAGACGCGATCGGGGACGCTCTGGTTCCAGACGCAGCGGGCGGAGAGCGACGGCAAAGGAAAACCGGTTCGCCGCTTCGCGGTGACTTTTGACACGCTGATCGTCGCCGATCGGCGTGAGTCAATCGGGCAGCACTACGCCTTCGACGGGCAATGGGTGGTCGAGAAGACACCCGCCGACAAGCAGTTCACCAAGCGGCAGGTCGTCCCACCGGGAGAGGACTTCGACCCGTTGCGGATCGGTGAGGGGCCCTTCCCCGTGCCGGTAGGCCAGCGGAAGGCGGACATCCTCGACCGTTTCGACGCGGAGATCCTGCCGGGCTCGGACACCCTGAGCGACCCGAGCCTCATCGCGCTCGCGGAGTATGAGGGGCTCGTGCAGTTGCGGCTGGCGCCCCGCCCCGGGACGGCGGAGAGCCGTGACTTCGAGGAGATCCGCATCTGGTACGAGCCCGACGGCCGCCTGCTGCCCCGCATCGCGCGGACGGTGACACCGATCGGCGATGAGTCCGAGGTCGTGCTGCTCAAGCCCGCGGTCAACGAACCGATCGCTGCATCGGTCTTCTCGACCGCGACACCGCCCCCGAGCGAGGGCTGGAATGTCAGCATCTCGGAGTACCGCGAGCCCGTCGACGAGTGACCCGCAAGTTCACGACGCGCTTGCGCCGTTTGTTCCGCGGGCCATGACCGGCCGCAAGCTACGGGAGGCACGATGCCCCGAACCCAGACCATCCGATTCGCCAGCCGACTGATGCCCCTGCTCGCGGGCCTTGCGGTTTCAGCCGCGACGGTGCCGGCGCAGGATGAACCAAGCCCCGTTGAGCCGGCGGAACCCGCGCTCCCCGAGAACACCCCTGGAGGCTCGGGCGTGGACCCGACCCGCCTCCTGCTCGACATGATCGACCGGCGGATCGGCGATGAGGAGGAGGCACGGGCGGAAATCCATCCCGCCCTGCAGGCGTTGCTCCTCGCGGACTATCTGAGCGATGAGGAGCGGCGAGCAATCCGTATCGAGCACGGCCTCTGGGAGGACGCGGATCTTGCGTTGCCTGAGGATCGGGCCCGGGCGGCGCTCATCGCGGGCGCGGTGAGTGCGGAGATCTTCGAGGACCCGGCAGTCCCGGCGGTGATCCGTGCCGATGCGATGCTCGGACGGGGCGAGCCCGACGCGGCGCTCGCGTTGCTGGAGAACGAAACCTCGTTGCACGCGACGCGGGTCCGGGCGCAGGCGCTCTTCGACCTCGCCCGCTTCGCGGACTCGGACAACGCGGTCCAGACCGCGGTCGATCGCCTACTTCAGGAGAAAGTGGACGATGCGGGCGAACTCGCAGAAGGCGTCCGCGCGCTGATGATCCGGGCGCGGATCCGGGGCTCGGAGCGGGCCGCGGGCGGGGATTTCCGCACGCTCAAACGGATCATCGAGAGCGGTCGTGACACCCTCGACGCGCTGTCATGGCGGATCCGCCTCGTCGAGGCGGAGCTTCTGTACGACAAGCACAACCTGAAGGGCGCCGCCGAGGCGATCGAGGAAGTTCTCGCCCGGAACCCCCGTTGCGCCGCGGCGATGGAGATGATCGCGCACCTGTCTGTGAATTCCTTCGCGTTCGATCAGGCGGAATCGATCGTCGCGGACCTCCGAGAGTCTGCCGAGCAGATGGGCGGGGCGAATCCCAACGCCACCATCATCGAGGCGCGGATGCGCCTCCGGCAGCGCGATCCCGACGCGGCGCTGGAGACGCTCACTCCGGCACGCGAAGCACTGCCGACACACCGCGAACTGCTCGCATGGCACGCCGCGGCGGAGGCGGCGGCTTTCAATGAAGACGCAAGCAACCGCCTGCTCGCACGCCTTGATGAACTCAGCCCCGGCACGCCGCTGGGATTTTCAGTCGCCGGGGAGGTGCTGTCCGAGGCCCGCCAGTACGACGAGGCGATCGCATCACTCGCCGTCGCGCGCGAGCGTCTTCCCAACTGGTCCTCTCCCGCGATCGAGCAGGGCCTGGTGCTCATCCAGGCGGGGCGGGACGCCGAAGCGGAGCGTGCGCTGGCGCGGGCCGTGGAACTCGACCCGTTCAACGCGCGGGCCCGCAACAGCCTCGAACTCGTCCGCGGGCTCGCGGCCTTCGACACGGTGCGGAGCGACCACTTCGTCGTGCGATATGCACCGCCCGCGGAAGGGCAGCCCGCGTACGACGCGTTCCTCGCCCGCGAAATGCTCCCCGTGCTCGAGGCCATCCACGCACGGGTCTGCGCCGATCCAAACGACCGGGTCGGCGGCATCGGACACGAGCCGTCCGATCGCACGCTCATCGAGATCATGCCCAGCCACGCGTGGTTCAGCGTTCGGATCACCGGCATGACGCGGATCCACACGATGGCGGCCGCGACGGGCCCCATCATCGCGATGGAGAGCCCACGCGAGGGGAGGGGTTTCACCGTGGGCCCGTTCGATTGGCCGCGCGTGTTGCAGCACGAGTACACCCACACCGTGACGCTGAGCAAAACGCGCAACCGCATCCCGCACTGGTTCACGGAGGCGACCGCGGTGTTCTGCGAGGACGCCCCACGGGACGAATCGACCTGGAGATTGCTCGCGCGGGCCTACGAGACCGAAACGCTGTTCGACCTCGAGGACATCAACACCGCGTTCATCCGCCCGAAGAAGCCGACCGACCGGGGGCAGGCCTACGCGCAGGGTCACTGGATGGTGCAATTCATCGTGGACCGCTGGGGCGTGGCGACGCCGACGGCGCTGATGGACCGGTACGCCGCGGGAGAGCGTGAGGCGTCGGCCTTCGAGGCGGAGCTGGGGATCAGCACGGACGCGTTTATGGAGGCGTTTCTCGCCTGGGCGGCGGAAGATCTTCGACGCGTCGGCCTGCTCTCGCCCGAGGACACCCCCACCATCCCCGAGATGCTCGACGCGGACCGACGCGAGGCGGACGACCCCGAGGCAGTCCGCCCGGACATGGAGTTTCTCGCTCGCTGGTCGTCCCAATACCCGAAGCACCCGCAATTGGCCGAACTCGCGGTCTCTCTCGCGATGGAGGACGCGGACCCGCGGGACGCCCGCCTTTCCGACAAAGCGATCGCTGCCCTGCAGAACCTCGCGGCCCGGATCCCGGTCGCGGAAACGCCCCACCGCCTGCTCGCGCGGCATTTCCTCGCGAGCGACGATGATGAGCGGATCAAGGCAATCCCACATCTGGCGTTCCTGGATGCCCGCGAGCAGAACAGCGCGACCTACGCGATGGAGCTCGCGACGCTGCACGCACAAGCGGGGCACCCGGGCGAAGCACTGCGGTACGCCGAGCGGGCCGCGAGGGTGTCTCCGTTCGACGCGGACACGCGTGAGTTCGCGGCACGGGTCGCCCTGAAGGCGGCACTCGACGGGGACCGGGATCGATTCGCGGACGCGGAACGGCACATCGAAGCGCTCACGGTGATCGAGCCGGGCGTGGAGCGGCACGCGACACGCCTCGCGCGTATCCGGGCCCTCGCGGACCGCTGAGCGTCAGTCACGCTGCGCGAGGAACCGATCGACGAACGCGCTGACATCGTGCGTATCGATCGATCCGAACGGTTGTGCGAGGTCCGCCCGCGGGTCCGCGTCGAGATAGAGCCGTACGAACGCCGCGAGATCGCTCAGGTCGAGCACGCCGAACCGCGCCTCGTAGTCGATCGCGGCCCTCTCGACGGACGCGAGACGCAGGCCTTCGGAGGCACGGACGCTCGATGTTCCGTAGAACTCGATGCGGTCCGCGTTAAACAGGTCCTCCTCTTCGTAGTCCGTGAAATGCGGCGCGATGTAGTCGTATGTTGAGGAGCCCATGAAGAGGCGAACGCTCCTGCACCCTGGACGATCATCGATATAGCAGCTCTCGCTGTTCTCTGAGCACCACTCGCGCATCCCACCCGCACAATCGAGCAAGCCCCAGGGGCTGCGCTGGTCGGGGAACGACCCGACCGCCAACGGGAACGGGTCGGCCGCGAAACTCGGGCCCGCGTTCCGCTCGCCCCCATCTTCAGGAAGCAAGCCCCCGACCAGCCGGCGACTCGACCGATTCGGGTACGTCCAGTAGCCCTCCCGCCCCGGCCCGTACCGATCCGGGTCGTAGTGCGCCGCCTTGATCCACTCGTCACGCGTCGGCATCCAGAACAGCGACCCCGGCGCCGGCTCGATCTGGTGGAACGCGCGGCGGCCGTCGAAAACGAAGGTCGTCGTGTCGTAGACCCCAGACTCGAACGCCCACTCCGCCTCGACCTTCCCGTTGTGCAACCAGTTGCAGTACCGCGCCGCGTACTCCCACGACATATCCGCGGGCTCGTCGGGGTGCGCCCACGACACGAGGCGGGGCTCTCCGAAGGGCGTCTGGATCCGATCCCCCGTCAGCCCGGCCTCGCCGACGAAGTTGCCCGTGCGTGCGATGTAGAACGGCATGTACGCCGCGACGAACTCCATCCACTCGCCGAGCGACACCTCCGTGATTCGGATGCGGTAGACATACCCAACCGCGCCGTACTCGGGGAAGGGCTCACCGTCGTCGAGGAGCCACGCGGCGCGCAGCACTTCGTTCGGGAGCGTCGCGCGATTCCCGGGATCCCCGATCGTCGCCCACTCGAAGCCGTAGTCGGGGAGCACGCCCGACTCTGCGGTGAGGACCGCACCGAGGAAAGAGCCGAGCCAGGCCGCGGCGACAACTGCACGAGTGCCTGCTGCTGCAGTTCGGGACATGGTCATTAAGAGAGTTTGCCGCACAGCGAATGGTATTTGCGGGAATCACGGCCTGGTCTGTCGCCGGCATTCAAAAACGACAACCGCCCACCTTGCGGTGGGCGGCGATCTGTATCTGACTGCTCGGGCAATACCCTTGGCAGATGAACAGTTGGGTCCAGCCTTCGCCGTGCGTCGCCGCACGGCTATCCGCCGACTTTCGCCTCTCTAGAGAAGGCGAGAGTGGATGGCGGGCGAGAGCGAGTTCACTTGCCCGGTGCAGATCGCTCTGCGGCTCGGGGGTTGTCCTCTTCACGAGGTCCGAGCCATCCGGGTCTAAGGAAATCCCTTAGAAAGGAGGTGATCCAGCCGCAGGTTCTCCTACGGCTACCTTGTTACGACTTCGTCCCAGTTACCAGCCTCGCCGTGGGCACCCCTGAACCGAGGTGACTTCGGGCGCTGCCAGCTTCCATGACGTGACGGGCGGTGTGTACAAGGCTCAGGAACGTATTCACCGCGTCGTAGCTGATACGCGATTACTAGCGATTCCGGCTTCATGCAGGCGAGTTGCAGCCTGCAATCCGAACTGGGGCACGGTTTTTGCGATTTGCTCCACCTCACGGTCTCGCATCGCTCTGTCCGTACCATTGTAGCACGTTTGCATCCCTGGGCGTAAGGGCCATGAGGACTTGACGTCATCCCCACCTTCCTCCGGTTTGACACCGGCAGTCTCGCTAGAGTCCTCGCCATAACGCGTTAGTAACTAACGATAGGGGTTGCGCTCGTTAAGGGACTTAACCCGACACTTCACAGCACGAGCTGACGACAGCCATGCAGCACCTGTGCGAAAGCCAGCCGAACTGAAGGTTACCATTCTGTAACCGGTACTTTCCATGTCAAACGCTGGTAAG
>MDTG01248820.1_pt1 | contig 21928 bp, 20 predicted proteins | sample 811421 | NCBI WGS metagenome assembly MDTG01 (sample SAMN05326645, study PRJNA326480) | marine metagenome | isolation source: seawater | place: Pacific Ocean: South East | collected 2011 | reverse complement strand
CATTTGTGGGCCCACAGGGACTTGAACCCCGAACCTGCGGATTATGAGTCCGTTGCTCTAACCAATTGAGCTATGGGCCCCTTAAAAGGGTTCAAATTGCTAATTTTAATCTATTTATTAAACAATTTTTTTCTTATATCGGTAGCTGAAATTTTACCAACTTTTTTAGGCGGTATATGCTCAATGATATCATAACCAACCCCTCTTCCATAATTTACTGATTCTATATCTGGAATAATTATAACTTTTACTCTATTAGCAGTAATTAAATCGCTTAATTCTTTTTCAATATTTTTCTTTACCTCTGATGGATTGTATGGGTTACTATCATCTTTGCTTACTTCTCTAATGCAAATTAAAACGTTCTTATTTTTATCTAATCTTTGATTGATTAACCAACGATGACCATCATGCCATGGTTGCCATCGTCCTATAAACATTGAGTATTTCATCAAGACTTTCCTTTATAGTTAATTTTCCTGTATCAATTGATAAGTGTTCTTTATCTATTGGTATTTCATAATCTTGAGCAAAGAAATTTTCTCTTCCTCTTATCTCTTTTGTATGCAAATAAACTTCTAGAAAACGAAATTCATTTTTTAATTCATCTCTGAGAAACCTATAAGGGGCTACAATAGAGACAACACATATATATTCTTTATTTGCCAAAAAACGTATAATAGATATGGCAGTAGAAATATTTTTTATTCTTCCTTCTTTTGAATAGTCCTTATTTTTATTAATAGCTCTTAAATCATCACCATCTAAATTTATAATTTTTATACTTTCTGAATTCTCAGTGAGAACTTTTATTAATTCGTTTGCTAAAGTTGTTTTTCCACTCCCAGGCTGACCGGTTAACCAAATAATCATCTAAATAATTGTCTCCTATTTTGGTATAATTCAAAACATAAGGATGTCATAAATGAAAGGAAAAATATAAAAATTAGACCTTTATGAAACTCAATTCCTGACTTGTTTGAAGAAATATTTGGAGAATCCAGAAGAAAAATAGGAGATGTAGTATCTTTTTCGTCAATTTTAGCTGACTCAAGCTTATCTGAAAGAGATAAATATAATTGACTAAATAAAGCAATATCTCGTTCAATTCTTTCTTTTTCCAGCAACAGAATAGGTGAACTTAAATCTTTATTATTTTTTAAAAGATCAATCATTTTACTTTCGGAAGTTTCAAGTTCATTTTTTATTTGCTGAATTCTTCCTTCGATAAATTCTCTTTTTTCAGAAGCTTTTATATTTGTGACTGCGCTAGAATATTTCACCATAGATTTATAAATATTAGCAACTATATCCTTGGATAATTTTTGATCAGTTAGAGTAACTATTATTTCATGATGACTTAACAATCTTTCTTCTGAATATTTGATACTTTTTGCTAACTTTTCTTTTGCAAAATGTCTTTTTTGACTTGATATAGGTAGCTCTTTATTAAGCATTAGATTTTTGTTTAATTTGCTCAAAAAAGATATCGGGTTTAAAGTAAATATTTTATCATAATCACTACCCCAATAATCCACAAGCGTTGTGCTTTCTCCATTAATAATGTATTCATATTCCACTACTTCATTAAGAAATCTTTCAGATTCTGTATAATGCTTTATTGAAAATTTTAACCCTGGTGATGTTGAGCCTGAAGCTGCACCTAAAACTGAATTTAGAAATGAAGGTGTTACTGATTCAGTATAATTAGTGTAGAATGAAACTTTGGATGAATATTTTGCAGGTTTAATTAAAAAATACAAACTAAATAATAAACAAGCAGAAAAAGAAATTGATAAAAATTTCTTAAAATTAATTTTAGTAAAAAATAATAAATTGCTAAAACTAATCATTTCTTGTTCTACAATTGGTTTATACATCTTGATTAATCTCAATCCTGATTATCAATTATAATAAATATAGCCGCTAAATTGGCTAGGGTGGATGATAGGTCTGCAATAAACTTTGTTATATCAAAATCAGATGGATTAGGATTTGCCGGAACGAAAATTGTATCTCCCGCTGTTAATCTTTTAACTCTACCCCTAAAAAGATTTGCTTTTCTTATTTCTCCGTTAGCACTTATAATATATGATCTTTTTTTCATGCTATAAGGCTTATATCCCCCCGCTTGCATAATTGCTTGAGTCATAGTTAAACCTCTTTGATAAGCTACCAAGCCAGGATTATATACATTTCCCTGAACATAAACTACATTTTCGAAAGGTAAAGCTTTTATAATTGAATTAGGACCTAATTGAAAGTCCAATTCTAAGTTAGCAACTTTTTGAGTAACTACTTCTTCGCTCCCTAAATCGTTAATTTGAGAAAACTCTTGCATCACAACAACATTATCGAACGATGAAAAATTTGATAAACCTCCTGCTAAATTTATAGCTTCACCAACCGTTAATCCTTTTCTTAAAGGATAAGTACCAGGTTTACCCACTTCACCTTCTATTTGATAAGTAAAGCTATTTCTGTAGTTTGTATTTTCATAAACTAATATTTTGTCATTTACTTTCATTTCAAATGTATTTGCTTGATCATAATTAACAACAAATTCATCATGGTAAAATTTATTTTCATTTTTTCTTAATATTATAATTTGATCATCTATTATGGTTTTTCTAAAAACTGGATCATTAAAACCTCCCGCAATATCTAAAATATCTTTTAAGGTTGATGAATTAGCAGAATACTTTCCAGGAGATTTTACCCTTCCGAAAATTTCTAACTTAGTATCTACAGATTCAATTTTTTTAATGTCTATGTATGATCCATCACCTAAAAAAACTGTATCGGCATTCTTAAGGTTAATATTCGTACTTAACATAGCATTATCATCCGAAGAACGTGCTTTGATTGGATCTATTGTATCAATAATTATATTTGAAGAGGCATTATATGATAGTCCTCCAGCATGAGAAATCAAATCATTAAGGGTTTCATTTTCTAGCAATTCGTAATAACCTGGTCTATTGATTGCTCCTTGAATATTTGCTCTAATATCGACTCGTGGAATATAAATGATATCTCTATTTAATAATTTAATATCAAAAAATTTTGCATCACCCTTATTAAAAAAATTATAAAAATCAACTGTATGTATTAATTTTCCATCACGAATAATTTGAATATTTCTTAAAGATGCCTCCCTATTAACACCGCCAGCCTGAATGACTGCGGTCAAAATATCTACAAATGGATATACAGGGCTAATACCTGGCTTAGAAAATTCTCCAGAAAAATAAATGTTTATAGATTTTAAAGAACCGAGCTCTATTTTAAGATCTGTTGAATTATTTTTATCTTTTAATGTCGAATAAACCTCTGACAATTTATTAATTAGAAAAGATTCGGCTTGCTGAATACTTCTCCCAGATAAATTAATTGGGCCTACTTTTTCATAATAAATTAAGCCTTCTCTGCTTAAAATAAACTTTTGTCTTGAATTTGTTTCCCCCCAAAGAGATAAAATAATTTCATCTCCAGGACCAAGAATATAGTCATTTGGGGTTGGAGTATTATTTGTAAAATCTATATCTTTTTCAAAATATTCATACCCAAAATAATAACTATCAGGTTCATCATTTTTTGAAATTGCATCAATTGAAATTATCTCTTGACCAAGAGTTTCATCTGAATCTTTAATCATAAGATTTGAGGTGTTTGAAGCGTCAACTGGACCAAGTTCTTGTCTTAATAAATCTAATTCAGAATTGCTTAATCCTGATAAATTAGTTTGTGAAAAAAGAAGGCTAATTAAAATAGTAAAAAAAGTAATTTGTTTTATCATAAGTAAAATTTAGCTTTAAATATAACTTATACAAATAATTCTTTAACTAAGTGAAAATTTGTTAATTAATTTCGATTTATGACCAAGAAAAAAAAGCAAAAAATAATGTTTATTTTTGGAACTCGACCAGAAGCTATCAAAGTAGCTCCACTCATAAAAGAGTTTCAAAAAAACTTAGAAAATTTTGATGTTTGTACCATTTCAACTGGCCAACATAAAGAAATGCTTGATCAAGTGGTCCACTTTTTTAAAATCAAGATTGATTATGATTTAAGCCTAATGACGGAAAATCAATCACTTAACCAATTATCAGCAAAAATTCTTATTTCTTTGAAAGATATTCTAGATAAAGAAAATCCAGAATATATATTTGTTCATGGTGACACTACAACCACAGCGTTTGCATCAATTGCAGCTTTTTATAACCAAATTAAAATTTGTCATATTGAGGCCGGTTTGAGGACTTTTAATAAATACTCCCCTTTTCCGGAGGAAATAAATAGAACTCTAACTGGAAAACTAGCTGATATACATTTTGCTCCAACAGAAAAAGCAAAACAGAATTTAATAATTGAAGGAGTGGATAATAATTCTATCGAAGTTACAGGAAATACAGTCATAGATGCTCTATTGAATGGAGTTAAGATTTCAAAGACTTATAATGATAAACAAATTGATTTTTTAAATAATATTATTTTAGAAAATAAAAAAATTATTCTTGTGACAGGCCATCGTAGAGAAAATTTTGGTGCAGGTTTTCAAAATATTTGCGATGCTTTAACAGAGATATCAGATAATAAAGATATTCAAATTATTTATCCTGTTCACCTTAATCCTAATGTTAAAAATGTTGTTCATAAAATGTTAGGTCATATTTCTAATATTCACCTAATTGAACCTTTAAATTATCCTGCTTTTACTTGGCTAATGAACAAATCCTATATTATTTTAACTGATAGTGGGGGAGTTCAAGAAGAGGCTCCATCCTTGGGAGTACCAGTCTTAGTCATGAGAAATAATACTGAAAGACCAGAAGGTGTTACAGCAAAGACGGCTATATTAGTTGGTACTGATAAAGAAAAAATTGTTCAGAATGTGAACAGGCTTTTGTTTGAAAAAATTCATTATGAAAAAATAAGCTTGAACGAAAATCCTTATGGTGATGGTACGGCATCAAAAAAAATAGTCAATTACATGATAAAAAATGGTTAAGAAAAAAGTTTGTGTTATAGGTTTGGGGTACATTGGTCTTCCTACAGCTGCCTTATTAGCAAATAAAGGTTTCACAGTACATGGGGTTGACATTAAACAGGATATTATTGATACTATCAATGGTGGAAATATTCATATTGTTGAGCCTGATTTAGATGAATATGTTAAAGAGGCGGTTAATAATGGTAATCTTAAAGCCCATCTTGAACCAGCAGAAGCTGATATATTCATTATTGCTGTACCTACACCTTTTCATAGCGGTTATGTTCCGAATATTGATTATATAGTAGATGCAACTGAAAAAATTGCACCGTTAATTAAAAAAAATAATATTATCATCCTAGAGTCTACTTCTCCTGTTGGTACAACAGAAAAAATTCATTCAATCTTGAAAAGCAGAGGTATTGATACATCAGAAGTATTTATTTCTCATTGCCCTGAAAGAGTTTTACCAGGAAATATTATGAAAGAATTAGTTAATAATGATAGGATTGTTGGAGGAATAAATAATAAATCAACTGATGAAACAGTAAATTTTTATAGTCAATTTGTAAAAGGTGACATTCTTACTACGGATGCAAAAACAGCAGAAATGGCCAAATTGACGGAAAATAGCTTTCGAGATGTCAATATTGCATTTGCAAATGAGTTATCAATTTTATGTGATAATCTTGGTATGGATGTTTCAAAGCTCATTGGGCTAGCTAATAAACATCCAAGAGTAAATATATTAAATCCAGGTCCAGGTGTTGGAGGCCATTGTATAGCTGTTGACCCATGGTTTATCATTCACAAAGATCCTGAAAATACAAAACTTATCCGTGCTGCTAGAGAATTAAACAACTATAAGACAGACTGGGTAATTAAAAAAATTAAAAAAGAAGCACAAAAACTCAAAAATTTTAATACAAAAATCGCATGCTTAGGGCTATCGTTTAAACCTGATATTGATGACTTAAGAGAATCTCCCGCTTTACATATTGTTAATGAATTAAAAAAAGACGGTTATATAATAATGGCAGTAGAGCCAAATATTAAAAATCATCCAGATTTGGATATAATTAATTTAAAAGACGCTATAAAGTCTGCTGATCTTGTCATAAAATTAGTTGATCATAAAGAATTCAAAAATCTTAATATTAAAGATATGTTAAGTTTTTCATAAGTTATAATATTTCAATTATACTTAACTAATTTCTTATCTTTATTAAAGACTGATTCTAAAAAACTATAGCAAATAATGAAACAACCTGATAAAATTATAAAAAGAATATACATATCTAATCCTGATCCTCTAGCAAGCATGATAATGTTTAAATAACAAATCATAAAAAATAAAATTTTAGGAACATTAAAGTTTTGGACAGAGTTAATTTGATTTTCATAAATATAATGGCAAAAAATTATTAAAAATATAATCATGAAAATTCCTGCTAAATGAAAATTCCAAAAGAATTCTGAAAAAATACTAATTGGGTATGATCCTCCCATTAGCCTAAATGCAGGATCGAATTCTTGAGTGTAAAGAGTTATAATTTGTTCAGGTTTGTATGGATAGATAAAGCGAGGAATAAAGAGAAATAAAGGCTTTATTAATGTACTTCCAACAGAAATGATAGCTGGATCATTTAAAACTAGCTCAATAGCATTTACACCATGGAAATAAAAATAACCAACTTCAATATTTAACAAAAGACCTCCTATAAATATATCATTGCTCATATAAGCAGGTATAAGAGAAAGTGTACTAAAAATACTGGAGAATTCTCCATAACCACCGTAACCTCTTGCAATGGACATCGCTAATATTAATACTAGCGAGTATGCCATTAAAAAAAATATAGCTACGGCACTTTTAAGATTTAACTTCAGATTATAGTGTAATGACTCAAAAAACATAATTGGAAATAAAAGGAAGAAAGCTTCGCGTTTTTCATGTATCGAAATTGTGGACAGGAATAATATAATTCCTATATATCCAATATATCTTAAAAGAATGGGATATTTTTGAAAATATAAAATAACAAATAAGGCAAATAATGTTTTAGGTAAAGTAGATAAATCTCCACCTCCCCCTAAAAAATCCAGATTTAACTCAAAGAAGAAAAAAGGTAAAAAGACAATTGAGGCTATCAATAGTTTTTTAAAAGAAATATTTTTTAATTTTATGGGTAAGTAATTCTTTGGAATAAAGCGCTCTCCAATAATTATAAATATTGTTAAACTTAGTAGTAAAATTGCCAGAGAAAAGTTAGTTTGTTTCCAGGAATTAAATCCCACTTCCAAACTATCTAAAATAATATATCCATTTGCGAACCCCCAAGAACCCCCGGCTAGCGATAAGTTTGTATAAAAATATATCAAAGAAATTGGAGACAATAATCTCATTAAGCTTCTGCCAATTAATAAAAAACCTATTAACATATGAGTTATAATAAAATAATATCCATTCAATTTGATAAAATCATTTCCACAAAATGCAACAATGAACGTAATTAAAATCATTACAAAGTATAAAAAAATTTTATTCATACTTTTTTAACCAAGTTAACAAAGAAATACTTAAAAAAATTTCGCAGCAAATAAGCGATATAATTGCACCATAAAAAGAAAAAATTGGTATTAAAGTACTGTTTAAAATAATTGCCATTATCAGAGATGAAAAAGTTATAAAAGGGATGATATTTACTTTTTTCATTGCAGTAGCTTTATAGACTGCATAATTAGAAAAAGCAGATATAATGATGTAAAAACAGCTTAAATATAAAATATTTTTTCCTTGATAATATTCATTCGATATAAAAAATGATATTGAAGGATAAAACACAAAAATTATTACCAATGAAAATAAAATTGATCCTATGATTGAAATTTTAAGAAAGTTATTTAAGTATTTTTTAGATAAATCATTGTAGGAATCACTATTATAAATCTTAGGCGTAAAATATAAAGCTGAAACATTAATAATAAAAAATGATAGTGTACCTAAAGTAAGGTTAAAATGATAAATTGCTAATTCTTTAGAGCCGATCAACGAGTTCAATAATAGTTTATCTATTTGGGAATATAAGACACCAGATAAGGCATGAAGCATAAGAGGTAATCCAAAATTTAGGTGTTTGAATTGATAGTTTGATTTAAAAATATGATTGATATAGCTAAATACATCAAATTTTATTGTCGAATAAATTATCGCACAAGCGGATGATAAAATAAGTGATACAGGATAAATTACGCTGTTATCGTAAAAATATATTAGTATTACAACAAATAAAAATTTAGTAGTCTGATAAATCAACCTTAAATTAAAATAGGATTCAAATTTATCTTCCTTACGAAGTCTGTAAAGATTGAGGTTCACTAATGCAGTTAAAAAAGAACCTATTGTCAGAAGTAGGAAATTTGATTTTAAATCAAATTGGAATACTTTAATAAACAAATCACTTGGTATAAAAGAAGACACTAAAAAAACTAGAATAAAAACTATAGATGTAATTTGTGTACAACTGGTGATAACATTTTTGACATTCTCTTTATCAATATTTATAAATCGCAATGCAACATTATGTTGCCCAAATAAAATTAACTCAACTAACATAAGTTCACATATTATAAATATTGCCAACTGTGCATAAGTATTGATACTTGCAAAAATTGCAAGAGATAAGATTGAAAGAACGTTTAAACCTTTAGCGATTCCTTCGACGAAACCATATGAAAAAAGAAGCTTATTTTTCTTAAATAGGTTTTGTAAATGCATAGATACTTATCAAATTTGAGATAATATTTCATCTCTATAACAATGTGATATATTTAAAACATCTCCCTCTATCATATTTTGTAATTTTAGTGAAGTAAAAGTTGAAAAGCACATATTATGAATTTCTTTTTTGCTTGAGAATTTATTATTGTTTACACGATTCAAAAAAGAATTAACAGATTCATTATGACCTTTTCCTTTTTGGACAAAGCAAGGGGTAATTCCTTTATAAAATTTTCTCCAGTTGTTATTGATATACGTTGAATTAGATACTCTTACTTTAATTTTTTCTTTAGGGATACTTGCTGGCATATCATGTCTATAATTTATATCAACTTTTGAATCATCCTCAAAAATTAATGAGTAACTTCCAGTATCTTGAAAAAAACTATCTCTTGTATTGCATTTAACTGTTATTAATTTTGTATGACTTAATAGTTTTATTGCGAGATCAACAAAGTGACAGAATTCACCTATTATTCTACCCCCTGAAACACTTTTATTTAAAAGCCAGTGGTTCAAAGGTAGTTCACCTGCGTTTATCGTCATTTCAATCTTCGCTTGGCAACCATTAATTTTATTAATCATGAAATTGGTCCAAGGAGCAAAAGATCTATTGTAGCCAACTGCATAAACCAGGTTATTTGATAACATTTTTTTTTGAACATCTACTAGCTCTTTTATAGATATTACTAAGGGTTTTTCAATCCATGTTGATAGTGATAGTTCTATAGTTTTTTTTAAGAACTTAAAGTGTGTTTGGTGTGGAGTTGAGATGCAAACAACATCACTATTTTGATAAAAATCAGATTCATTAGTAGTAATTAAATCAATATTAAATCTTTTTTTAGCAACGTATAGTGGCAGACCCTCTCTTCCAAGTAAACAAGATAAATGTCCTTCTTTGCTATGCTTTATTACAGGAATGAAAGTGGACATTGCAAAATTCCCTGCTCCAATCAAACCAACTTTCAACTTATCTAATTTATTCCGATTAGGTTCGAAATATGTTTGAGATTGATTTACACTCTTTGTTTCGTAATTAATCAATTTTGAAAAAAATAAAGAATCTTTTGGCGTGGAATAGATATTATTTGATTTATTAAGCGTAGTTTCTTCAGAGATCAAATCTACAACCTTTACCTTTTTTGAAGATATCATTTCAAAAAAATAATTAATGTTTTCATGAGAACTTCCAGCGCCTCTGTGTGTTTTATCTCCGCTGGAATTTGATACAACCAACTCAATTTGTTTTTGAAAAAACTTTTCTCTAATAAGATTTAATCCAACCAGGCCGGATGATACTATCTTCCCCTTTCGCCTTGTATAAGATGTAGCTTCATTGACGATATTATTTGATAAAGAAGAGGCTGCAATTATTGAACAATCAACGCCTTTACCATTAGTTAGGTTTAAAACTTTTTCTGTTATATTATTCGTTTTTATACCTATTGCTCCATGTTTTTCTGCTATTTCAACCTTTGCTAAATCTATATCAAAGACAATACATTTATATCCTAAAGCCAAAAGTATTCTTAAAGTTATTTGACCGAGCAAACCTAATCCAATTAATGCAATTGTATTAGAATTCTCAGGAATACATTTTATACTTTGAAGAGCTATGCCGCCAATTGCACCAAAGCTGGCTGATTTATCATCTACGTTATCTGGAATTCTAACGCACATATTATAGTCAATCAGGGCTTCTTCCTGGTGAAAGGAATTAGTAAATACCCTAGCACCCTTTGGTAAATTATATTTTTTATTTTCTTTTGATACTATTCCTACAGCAGAATACCCCATTGGCATTGGATAATTGAGTTTTGTTTTGATAGCATTATATGTTTGTAAAATACCGCTCGATTTTATTTTATTGATGACATCTTTTACTCTATCAGGCTGTTGTCTGGCTTTATTTATCCATCCAGCTTTACCAAAATCTACAATGTAGGATTCAGTTCCAGTGCTAATTAATGAACAATGATTCAAAACTTTTATTTTAGTAGAATTATTTGAAGGAGAAGGAACCTCCAATATGTCAGTTTTACCATTTTTTAAATTTTGAGTTAATATTTTCATAGATTTACATTTCGACCATTATTTTAAGTTCTTATTTTTTTAAATAAATTCATCTTATCTTTTTCATCAGGATAATTAATTAATACTGCTTTATATTTACCCTTAAATACGAAAAGGCTACCTGCAGCTGCGCCAATAATTCCGTATTTTGATATTAATTCTTCTATATGATTTAAACTGCCAGCACCCCCTAAAACCGTAAGTGGCAATGTTGTATTGGCTCTAACAATATCAATTGCATTATAGTCGTAACCTTGCATGGTGCCATCTCTATCAATCGAGTTCAAAACGATTTCTCCAGCTCCAAGTTTTTTTAAAGAAGAAACAAAACTCTTAAGATTTATTCCTGTTTTTTCTTTGCCATTGTTTGTTAATACATTGTAATTGTTGCTAAAATATTTTTTCTTTATATCTAAAACAACAACAACACTTTGATTCCCTACAGATTCAGCTAATTCAGAAATAATTGTCGGACTATTAATTGCTGAAGAGCTAATAGATATCTTTTCTACCCCAAGATTAAAAATTCTTTTTGCCTGTTTATCATTTTTAATTCCCCCACCATAACATAATGGCATTCTACACTCCATTGCTATCTTCTCTATCAAATCATAATCCGGCTCAATATTATTTACTGAAGCGTCAATATCTGTTACAATTAATTCGTCAACTAATTTTTCATTAAAAATTTTTACTGCATTTATGGGATCACCAACATATTTAGGATTTGCAAAATTTACTGTTTTCACAAGACCTTTTTTATGTATCAATAAGTTTGGTATGATTCTGGGATTTAGCATTTATAAATAAGAAAAATTAGTTAATAATTTTACTCCGCTTTTATGACTTTTTTCAGGATGAAATTGTACTCCATAAATATTATCAAGCCTAACTGCAGATGCGTATTTTAATCCATACTCTGTTTTAGCTATAATATTATCATTAACCTTACATTGAAAAAAATATGAGTGTAAGAAATAAAACCTAGAGCACTGTTCTAATTCATAAAACAATGGTTCATTTTTTGATATTATATTTACAGTATTCCATCCCATATGCGGCAACTTAGTTTCATAATTAATAGTTTTTTCTTCAAAAATTTTTACATTTGCATTTATCCAACCTAACCCTTTTTCTTTTCCTTCATCGCTGGATTCGGCTAATATTTGCATTCCTACGCATATACCCAATAATGGTTTTTTTTCAATTAAAACCATCTTTTCTACTGTACTCCTTAATCCAGAATTATTGAACTTGTTCATTGCATCGTCAAATGCACCAACTCCTGGTAGGATTATTTTGCTAACATCGTTTAATTCTTCTTTTTTTTGAATAATTTTGTGTTCAACATCACATGTTTTATAAATATTTGAGAATGCTCTAATATTTCCTAAACCGTAATCAATAATTCCTATCATCTTTTTCCACCACGCTCTAATCCTAACATTCTCATTATTTTAGCACCATAATGATAAATAGTATCTTGAGACTTATAGTCTTTATAGGTTTTCTTAGGCATATCCATATAATTTTGTAATTCTTTAATTGATATAGATAGTTTATTAGCAATATACTCAAAATCATTTTTAATATTACTTTTATCATATGGTAAATTTTTCAATTGTTTTAAAGCCTCATCTCTAGACATCTGCTTTGTTAAGATCAAACTTGAATACTGAACTTTTCTAGTATCATATCCAAAACGTTTTGGTAGCCAATAGGATTCATAAAATCTGGTAAATCGTGACTCAAAATGTTTTTGAGGATATTTTTGATAACCAAATTTATCAACTAATAATTGCATGGCTTTTTCTTTGTCATATGGGACATAGTCCAAAGGTTTAATAACCTTAATACCTCTAACATAGGAAAGATAAATCTTATGCCACAAAATATTAGTAATTGGATAAGTTTTTAATGGTTTCTGACCAAATTTTTGATGTATATCTTTCAATTGGGTAGAATCAGATTGAAAATACATCCATTCTAAGGGGTTTCTTATACATTCAGTTGAATAATTTGCACCAGTTAATATATATTTAATTTTATGTTTAGAAGCAAAATTAAACATTGTTGCAAAAAAAGCGTGATCTTGAGGAACATCTATATGCGGAACTCCCGATTGAAAAAAGGATAATTGTAAGTCCTTCATTTCTTCCCAATCAATAACTTCAGTGTATAAATCAAGTCCTAAACCATCTACTAATTTTTCAATATTATTTACTGCAATTTGTGAATTCCATCCTGCATCAACATGAAAAACAAGTGGTCTCAAATCAAATTTTTCTTTCATAATGTACAACAAATACGAACTATCAATACCACCGCTCATTCCCATTATACAATCAAAATCTTTGTTCTGACCTTCTTTTTTAATCCTATTGATTATTTTTGTTAACTTTTCTTCCCCTTTTTTGCCTGTGTCCCAATTAGGTAAAATTTTTTCATAAAAAGTTTGGCAATGATCACAAACGCCATTTTTGTCAAAAGAAATTTGACTATCTGTGGTATCCATTACACAATTTGAGCAAATTTGGTATTTATTTCTTATCATTTTATTATTGATCTAATAGCATTATAACTTAAAAAAATATTGGACATTATTGTGTTTTTATTAAAGAGATGAGAGTTTTTTTGATAAAAAACATTTTTTTTGAAAGTATTTTCAAAATTATTTTTAATATTTTTATCATTCTTAATAAATCCAAGCCTCGATTTTAAAATTAATTTTGGATAATAATACTTTAACATTTGTTCTTCGAGTTTAAGATGACATTTTGTGCTCAATTCATTACCAAGGTAAGTTCTGAATAAAGTAAAGAACTCATTTACATAAACATCACTAAAATTGGATTCTAAGTCAAATTCTGAATTGTTTGCAACACACCCAACTACTTCATCATTTATATATATGAAATTATTTCCATCTCTAATACTTATTAATATAGGGTGTAAGTGAGCAAAGTTACCTTCGAATGATTTGACTCTTTTGATAAACTCACTGTTAATTACATGTGATGAAATAAGCCTGAACTGAAGAATGGTTTTTAAAATAAATTCTTCTTTATTGATAATATCTTCACTTTTTGAAAGTAAGCGACTCCTCACCTTTTTATTTGTAGAAAATGCTTTCACAAAAAGTAAGTCAGGATTAGAATTTTCTAGATTAAGTAAAATTAGTTCAATCCCACCATCAACTAAAAAGTCATCATCTCCAATAAGCATTATGTACTTTGTTTTACATTTTTTAAAACATTTTTCAAAATTTTTTGCCCATCCTAGGTTTTTTGAATTTCTTTCATATTCAATGGGTAAACCTAAATCAATATATTTATTCACAACATTTTTTGTATTGTCATAGCTAGCGTTATCCTGCACTATAATTTTAAAATTTTTTTTATATTGTTTTAGGAGATAAGATAAATTTTTTTCAAGAAAACTTGCCCTATTAAAAGTCGGTATTGCAATTGTTAGTAACATGGAATAATTAGTGTTTCAGGTACTTTCTTAAACCTTCAGAAATATCATATTTAGCTTTCCAACCTAAGTTTAATAGTGAAGAATTATTAGCTCTGGATGACATAATTTCATTTTCACGATAGCCTAGAGATCCAAAATTTAAATTTGTTGTAGAACAAAGGATTTTTTTAATTTTTAATAATAAATCTTTAATTGATGTTGAAGTACCTGTCCCAACTTCAAACTCCTGAAAAGCTTTTAGACTACTATGTGCCAAAACAATAGTTTGAAACGCAGCAACTACATCATCGATGTAAATAAAATCTCGTTTTTGTTCTCCTTTGGTTAAATCTATTGATTTTACATTATTTTTAATTTTATCTACTATAGATGGTATAAATTTATGATTAGAATCATTATCACCGTACATGTGAAAAATTTTCATATTAACTACTTTTAATGAACATCTAGTTGAAAAAATTTTTAACCACTCTACCAAATGTTTTTTTGACAGAGTATAATCTGATAAATATGAATATGAATATTCTGGATTATTAAAAAATGTATCAACATTAATAAAAGATTTAACATTATGTTGTTTAGATAGTTCAAGTAATTTAAACGGTAAAATAACATTGGTATTAAAGAGTGAGAATAGCTTGTTACCAGAGGATTGATATTGGGTTGCAGCATATATTATAATATCAATTGTATTATTTTCAAAAATGCTGATCATTTTCTCTTCGGAAGAATTGAATACTTCGAATTCTTTTTTATCAATTCGACTTAATTTATTAATATTACTTGTTAAGCCAATGATTTTGAAATTATCCTTAAAAGATTTTGCAAGATGACTGCCTAAAAAGCCATTAATCCCAACAATTAAAACTGTTTTCATAAATTTTAGTTATGCTTTTCAATAAATTCATCAATAGTAAAATGGAGTTTTTCAAACATTTCTTCAGTTAGGCCGTGATGTAAAGGAAGCAATACTCCATTCTTCATTACATTGTCAGAGTTTGGGTAACCTTCTGCAGAGATCTTCTTTTCTATGTTTTTAAATCCCGGTTGTCTATTAATGTTTCCAGTAAATACTACTCTGGTTTGTATATTCCTTTCTTCAAGATAAATTTGAAATTGTTTTCTTGAAAATGGTATTCCCTCTTTCAATAATATTGGGAATGCAAGCCATGCTGTATTAGAATTATCAGTTTCTTCAGGGTTAATAAAAATTTCAGGGTATTTATCAAAAAAATCACATTGTCTTTTAAAATTATTTTGTCTTGTAATAATATTATCTTGTAGTTTTTCTAACTGCGCTAATCCAAATGATGCTCCTAACTCATTTCCTTCAAGATTATACCCAACAGATTCAAAAACAAATTTGGCGTCATAGTCAATACCATCTAGGTTTATATTAAATCTATTTTCAATAGATTCACTTGCTTCATCAAATAAAGATGAGCTCCTTCCCCAAGATCTAAGTAGCTTTGCTCTTTCCATTACATCGTCGTCATTAATAGTCAAAGCACCACCATTTCCTGCGCAATTAATTATATGAGAACCATAAAAACTTGTTATAGACATATCTGAATAGTATCCTGAAACATTGCCATTAATTGTTGCTCCCAATGTATCTGCTGAATCTTCTATAACTTTTAAATTATACCTATCTGCAATTTCTTTAATTTTATCCCACCTACATAGGTTGCCCATAAGATTAGGCGCTAGTATGGCAACAGTTTTTTCAGATATCATAGCTTCAATTTTTTCAGGATCTATATTATATGTTCTTGGTTCAACATCTACAAAGACAGGGACTAAATTATTTTTAACTAAACATCCAATTGAAGTAGAAAAAGTTAAAGCTGGTGTTATAACTTCTCCACCTTTCTCAAACTCAAATGCCTCAATACCAATATATAGTGCTGAAGACCCAGAATTAACATACAAACAATGTTTTTTATCGAAAAGTTTAGCAATTTTTTTTTCAAATTTTCTTGAATAATTACCCATCTGTGTTGATTCGTTTAAACATTTTACTACTGCATCAATTTCTTCTTGGCCGTAAACAGTTTTTGCATATGATATAAATAAGTTTTTGTCTATTGAATTATTCATTTTTTTCCTCAAATATAAATATTATATAATTTAGTAATTTAACTATAATGTCATGAATTATATCGATTAATTTCAGATATACAAACTTCTTTAATATTTTTCCCAGACAGCCATTTCTTGTGCCAACTTATAATAGATTTTAATGTAAAATCTAAATTCCACTTTGGTTCCCACTGTAATTTTTTAGCTGCTTTAGTAATATCCAATTTTAAAAAATTAGCTTCATGGGGATTGCTATTGTTGTCCAATTTCCAAGATGCTCCTTTTCCCCAATTATCTACCATTCTATCTAAAATATATTCTACATTTTTACAATCTTCATCTTGAGGTCCGAAATTCCAAGCTTCAGCATATTGTTCGCCATTTAAATATAACTGTTCTGCCAAAACAAGATATCCACTCAGGGGCTCTAAAACATGTTGCCAAGGCCTCACTGATAATGGATTTCTTACTATAACCTCTTTTGATTTTTCAAAAGCATTCAAAATATCTGGAATTAAACGATCTTCAGACCAATCACCTCCGCCAATTACATTTCCTGCTCTAACAGAAGCTAATGCAGGCGTATCTGATTTATTAAAAAAAGAACGTCTATAAGAAGATATGAGAAGCTCGCAGCACCCTTTGCTACTACTATAAGGATCATGCCCTCCCATTGGCTCTTCTTCTTTATATCCCCTGTCTAATTCTTTATTTTCATAACACTTGTCTGTTGTTACAGCTACAATTGCTTTAATTTTTTTACATTTTCGAGTAGCCTCTAAAAGATTTAGGGTTCCCATCACATTAGTTGAATAAGTTTCTACTGGTTGTTTATATGATAATCTTACAAGAGGCTGTGCTGCCATATGTATAACTATATCAGGGTCAAAATCAACTAAACTATTTGTAATTAATTGGAGATCTCTAATGTCTGCAATTTCAGATTCCATATTGTTTCCAACACTGGCTTCCTGAAATAAATTAGGAGAAGTCATCGGAGATAAAGAATATCCTTTAACTATAGCATGCATTTCTTGCAGCCAAATTGCTAGCCAACTACCTTTAAATCCAGTATGTCCTGTAAGAAAAACTCGCTTACCTTTCCAAAAACTTGGATCTACTCTACCTTTTATTTTTTCCAAATTTTCCATGGAGCCTTTTTTTGATCCCACAAATCTTGTAAGTAATTTTTATCCCTTAAAGTATCAATGGGCTGCCAAAATCCATTGTGCTTAAAAGACATTAATTGTCCATCTGTGGCTAATTTTTTTAAAGGTTCTTGCTCCCAGATAGTATGATCGCCTTCAATAAGATCTAGTACTTTTGGTGACAATACAAAAAATCCTCCATTTATTAAAGCTCCGTCCCCCCTCGGTTTCTCTTTAAAACTTAGTACGACGTTGTTTTCTATTTCTAATGCGCCAAATCTTCCAGGCGGGTAGGTAGCAGTTAGGGTGGCTAATTTTTCATTTTTACTGTGGAAATCTATTAGATTTTTTATATTTACATTAGAAACTCCATCACCATAAGTTAAACAAAACATTTTTTCATCTTTCAAATAAGGCTCAACACGTTTTAACCGTCCGCCCGTCATGGAATCATCCCCGGTATCAACTAAAGTGACTTTCCAAGGTTCAGCTCGCTCTTCATGAACTATCATTTGGTTATCTGTCATATCAAAAGTTATATCTGATTGGTGGGTGAAATAATTAGCAAAATACTCTTTGATAACATACCCTTTATAACCACAACAAATAATAAAGTCGTTGACTTCATAATGAGAATAAATTTTCATTATATGCCACAAAATTGGCTTGCCCCCAATTTCTACCATAGGTTTTGGTTTAATTGAGGTTTCTTCGCTCATTCGAGTTCCCAAACCGCCAGCTAGGATTACTGCTTTCATAATAAGAATTTACAGTAAGAAGGATTTAAAAAAAGTGATAATTTTTTATACTAAAATTTTTTTGCATCCATCAACTAATGAATTGGCCATTGAATTGGAGTTATATTTAATTTTATTTTTAAATTTAAAATCTTTATTGGTTAACTTTTTAATAGCAGAAGAATAAGTTGAGAGTTCATCATCTTTTATAATAAATCCATTCTTACCATCTTCAATTAAATCATATTCGATACCATCAGCTTCATGAACAATAACTGGAATGCCAAAAGCTAGAGACTCTGAAATATTCATACCACCTCTTCCTGGAACAATAACAATATCTGCTGCAGAAAGATATAATTCAATATTTGATTTAACATATCCTGGTAGAAGTATTTTATCACTATTTAAATCTTTTAATTTTTTATAAAGAGGGCCGTTACCTAAGAAAATTGCATTTACGTTTATATCAATGAAATTCATAATTTCAATAATTTTATGTGGTTTTTTATTTTTTTCAAGGGAGCCTAAATATAGTAAAGTACACTCATTTTCTAAATTTAATCTTCTCTTTGCTTCAATTTTTGGTATCCTTTTTCTTGATAGATAATCAAACTTTTTTGTATCACCAACATTAGTAACCTCTGTAATAATATTTTCATTAATTCCCATATTTATGAGAGCATTCTTGCCAAAAGAATGATAAACAAAAAAATGATCAAATAATTTTCTCACGTTTCTTTTAAAAAATTCTTTAAGACTAAAATTTTTATATAGCCTTCCAGGTATAGCAATGAAACACCAATAACCAAGCTTTACCTTTCTATTAAAGAAATATTTATAAATAATTGCTATTAAATAACCTGTAATATGACTTTCAGCTTCACAAATGATTATTTCTGGATTATTTTTTTTTAACTGAATCAACAGATTTTTATGATAAGAAATAATTCTTCCAAAAAAATTTATGTGTCTGGTTGGAAGCTTTATATAATTTAAACCTTTCAGAGATTTTGCATTCCGTACCTTGGAATTTGGAATATCCTCACCTATAATTAATATAGAATTAATAGCAATTTTTTGGAATTGAATAAAAGTTCTTAGTCTATATTCAGGACATACTCTTTGTAAAACTACAATTTTATTTTTCATAAGTTTTTTTTACTCCCTAAATATTAACAATTAATATTGTTATGAATGAAGCTATTATTAAATTTGCTATTATGAAAATAGGAATTATTGGAAAAGGTTTTGTTGGAACTGCGGTAGAGTATGGCTTTACCTGCGATGAAAGGTTCAAAGCTCAAATTAAAATTTATGATATTAATCCTAATCTAAAAACACACTCCCTTTCAGAAACTGTAAATGACTCAGATTTTATTTTCATTTCTGTTCCGACTCCTGCAAATATTGATGGTTCTATAAACTTAGAATCTTTGGACACTGTGTTACAAAAAATCAATGAATGTATTGAAAATGATTGTGTCATATTAATAAGATCTACAGTTATACCGGGAACTTCATCAAAGTTCTCAAAAAAATACCCTTCTCTTAAAATTGTATTCAATCCGGAATTTTTAACCGAAAAAAATGCAAATTATGATTTTATAAATCAATCGAGAATAATACTTGGAGGCAAAAAAGAATTAACTTCTAGGGTAGCTAGACTTTATAATATGAGATTTAATGAAAATATTCCAATAATTGAAACAAATTACCAGACTGCTGAATTAATTAAATATATGAATAATACATTTCTAGCAACTAAAGTATCATTTATGAATGAAATGTATTTAATTGCTAATCAAGTTAATGCTGACTGGAACAAAGCTGTAGAAGGATTTACATTAGATAATCGGGTTGGTTCTTCGCATGTTAATGTTCCAGGACATGACGGACAATTTGGTTTTGGTGGAAGTTGTTTTCCAAAAGATATCCAGGCATTAATTAAATTTTCTAAAGATTTAAATATTGACGCAAAAGTTATTCAAGCAGCATGGGATACAAATTTAAAAGTAAGGCCAGAAAGAGATTGGGAAAAACTTAAAGGGAGAGCTGTGATAAATAAAGAAATTGACTAAATTGATAGCCATCTATCATTATTTAATGTCCATTCTATGGTTGACTCAAGTCTATCATATGCAGAACGAGGTTCCCAACCCATTTTTTTCATTTTAGTACCATCAAGAGCATATCTTAAATCATGTCCAGGTCTTTGAGAGTGAAAATCAACCATTTCATAATTAAGATTTTTATTTTGAACTTTAGCAATAAACTTTGCCAATGATAGATTATCAATTTCATCTTTACCAACTATGTTGAACTTTTGGCATTTCATTCCAGTATCATCTGGAGACAACAATGACATATCATAATTAAAAAGGAATAATAAAGCTTCAGCAACGTCTTCAGCATGAATGTAATGTCTTGAACCTGCAATAGTTTTTTCAGGATTAGCATGCACTGTTACAACTTCATTATCTCTTACTTTCTTTATTACCATAGGAATGAATTTTTCAGGATTTTGCCTTTCTCCAAAAACGTTCATAGTGTGAGTAATTAATGAAGGTATTGCATAAGTATTTTCAAATGCCACTACTAATTCTTCTGCACCAGCCTTTGAAGCAGAATAAGGGTTAGTGGAATTATATCTATCATTTTCCTTATAATTAATTCCTTTAGGGGCTGGCCCAAAAACCTCGTCCGTACTAAAATAAGCAAATCTCTCTAAATTATTTATTTTACGTGCGTAATCTAAAATATGAGCAGTCCCAACAACATTATCCATTACAAATTCTAAAGGATAAGTAATTGATCTATCAACATGTGATCCAGCAGCTAAATGACTAATAAAATCAACTTCACCAATTGTTGAAATAATTTCAGGGTTTAATTCAGCTTTTAAGTCGTGATGAACAACTTTAACTCTTTTTTGCTCTGATTGAGGATAAGAAGAGACAACCTCTTTAAGGCGATTTAAATTACCACTGAAATCAAGTCTATCTAAGGTTATAATTTCCCAATCTGTTCTGGATAAAATTTTATCTATAACATGATGTGCAATGAAACCGGCTCCACCAGTAATTAAAATTTTCTTACTCATACTATTTTAACCCTTTTGTTTTTTTATAATTTTTTATCCAACTGATCAAGTCAGTTGTAGGTTCCCAATCTAACAATTTTTTTGCTTTTTTGATATCTGCTAAATTTGCAAAAGGCTCATTCAAAGCTTTATTGAAGACAACCTCTCCTCCAATATTTTTAGCAAGTTCATTGATTGATATATTTTCACCATTACCTATATTAATCACTTCGCCTTTTCCTATATTTTTGGATTTTGAAGCAAGAATATTTGCACTAACTACATCACCGACATATGTAAAATCTCTTCTTTGATTACCATCACCATTGATTGTTAACGGATTTTTATTTTTTAATTGATTTAAGAATATTCCAACAACTGTAGCATATGCACCTCCTAAATTTTGCCTTTCTCCATAAACATTAAAATATCTTAAAGATACTGTTTCAATATTGTAAACTTTTGAAAACATTTTACAGCAAAGCTCTCCATAATATTTTTGATTTGCATATGGAGATATTGGATTTGGCTTATCTAGCTCTTTAGATG
>MDTG01009598.1_pt1 | contig 21929 bp, 18 predicted proteins | sample 811421 | NCBI WGS metagenome assembly MDTG01 (sample SAMN05326645, study PRJNA326480) | marine metagenome | isolation source: seawater | place: Pacific Ocean: South East | collected 2011 | reverse complement strand
TGAAGGAGCATCGGGACATCCTCGCCAAATGGCAGAAACGCACTGACGACAAGGGCCAGTATCCCGAATCCGATGCGGGCCTCCGCGAGGTCCTGAGCCAATGGAAGGGCCGCTGTATCAATCCGGAGTATGCCCGCGTCCGGGCGGCCTCCGCCGAATGATTTTCGTTGGGGGCCCCTCCTTAAGCCCTCTGCGGTTTACGTGCGTCGTGCGTGGCAGGTGGCAGCACTGCTAGTCGTCTTGCGGGTCCAGCAGCGCCCCGGCGTTTGTCACCCTATTAAGAAACGCTCAGACCCAGCCGACTGGTTAAAATCCCGAATGATACAGCCCGGGGAAGCTGAAAGAACCGAGTGGATGAGCATGGATAATGACTCCGGCAACCGCTTCCAACACTACGTCGCGGGACAGGTGAACAGAGAGACCTTCCTCTGCGGGAATTTGTGACTTCCTCCCTCTGGACAGATCCCTATCGTTACACCATGCCGCGCGCATTTCTCGACGACAACTTCCTCCTGCACAGCGGAACCGCCGAGCGTCTCTATCATGAAGTTGCGGCTATCCAGCCCATAATCGACTACCATACGCACCTTCCCCCGGCTGAAGTCGCCTCGAACCAGCGCTGGGAAAACATAACCGCACTCTGGCTGGGAGAAGACCATTACAAGTGGCGGGCCATGCGGGCCAACGGCATACCAGAGTCCCACATCACGGGGTCGGCCTCCCCCCGCGAGAAATTCCAAGCGTGGGCTGAGACCATCCCCTATACCATTGGCAATCCCCTCTTTCACTGGACTCATCTGGAACTCCGCAGGTGCTTCGGCATCGAGACACTCCTCGGACCAGACACCGCAGAGGAGGTCTGGCATGCCACGAATGAGCGACTTGCCGACGACGACTTCTGTGCCCACGGGTTACTGAATCGCTTTCAGGTAGATACGGTGGGCACTACGGATGATCCATCCGACAGTCTCGCTCACCACGAAGCCTGTTCCGCCCTCAACCTCCAGACCAGAATCTACCCTACGTTCCGGCCGGACAAGGCTGTCATGGTAGACCGTCCCTCCGTTCTGAATCCCTTCTGCGACCAGTTAGCCGAGGAATGCAACCTCGAGATCCATGACGTCTGCGACCTCCTTGAGGCCCTCCGAGTGCGCCACGATGACTTCCACGAGGCTGGCTGCAGGCTTTCCGACCACGGGATGAGCTACTGTCCCGCTGAACCATGCACGGAGCAGACCGCCAACCTCATCTTTCAGAAGGCCCGCTCGGGGCAGGAAGTTACCGGCCCGGACGTCGACCATTTCACCGCTTTCGTCATGCAGCACATCGGAGGCTGGAACTCGGAGCGTGGCTGGACCATGCAGCTGCATCTGGCTCCAGTACGTAATCCAAACTCACGACTCTTCAACGACCTCGGCCCTGATTCCGGGCTGGATACCATTGGCGACTGGCCGCAGGGGGAGTCTCTTCTCCGGTTCCTCGATCTTCTCGACCGGGGTGAAAAACTGCCCAAGACCATTCTCTACAACCTCAATCCTCGTGACAACGCCCTCTTTGCCGCCGCATGTGGGTCATTCCAGGAGGGTCCCACACCCGCCCGGATCCAGTGGGGGTCGGCCTGGTGGTATAACGATACCCTGAAGGGAATGACTGACCAGATCCAGACCCTCGCCGCTATTGGCCTTCTGCCCCGCTTTATCGGCATGCTCACCGACTCACGCTCATTCCTTTCCTACCCCCGCCACGAGTATTTCCGTCGTCTTCTCTGTAACATCATTGCTACGGACGTAGAGAACGGGGAAATCCCGGACGATCGGGAGCTTCTCGATTCCCTCATCCGCGGCATCTGCTATGAAAACGCCAGGGCGTACCTCTCCTTTCCACATCATGACAGCTAAAAACTCCTATCTCATTGTCGTCCTTAGCCTCCTGTCTTCTGGAATCCTGCCCGGGACTGCAGGAGCCACGGCACTCCCGAACATCCTCTGGCTCTCGGCCGAAGACCATGGTCCTCATCTCGGTTGCTATGGTGACAAGTATGCCGAGACCCCGAACCTCGACGCCTTCGCCAAAAACTCCCTGCTCTATCTGAATGCCATTTCTACCGCCCCGGTCTGCGCACCTGCCCGGACAACCATTATCAGCGGCATGTATGCCCCCTCTCTGGGCGCCCACCACATGCGCTCCGAGGCGGCCAGACCACCATGGCTCAAATTCTACCCGGAATTCCTCCGCGAGGAAGGATATTACTGTACCAACAACTCCAAGACCGACTACAACATCGATCACAACATAAGGGAAATCTGGGACGAATCCTCCAACAGGGCTCACTACCGGAAACGCAAGGACGGACAACCCTTCTTCGCGATTTTTAATCAGACCTGCACGCACGAAAGCCGCATCAGGGCTCGCAATGCCAAGACCTCGCACGACCCCGCCAAGGCTCCCGTGCCTCCCTACCATCCCGACACCCCGGAAGTCCGCAACAACTGGGCCCAGTATTATGACCGCTTGACCCAGATGGATGAATGGTTCGGCACGCACCTGCAGGCTCTGGCAAAGGCCGGCCTGGCGGAAGACACGATCGTTATCTTCTGGGCTGACCACGGGTCCGGCATGCCCCGCGGAAAACGCTACGCCGGCTGGAGCGGCCTGCACGTGCCCATGATCGTACATATCCCGGAAAAATGGAAACACCTTCGCCCCCCCGAGTACAGGCCCGGGGCAAGCACAGACCGCTTGGTTGGATTTGTAGATCTCGGTGCCACCATGCTTTCACTGGCAGGCATAAAGCCGGCCCCCTTCCAGCAGGGACGCGCCTTCCTCGGAAAACATGTGACCGAGAAGCCAAAGTATTCCTTCGGCTTCAGGGGACGCATGGATGAACGACCGGACTGCTCGCGCACGGTAGTCGACGGCAGGTTTGTCTACATCCGGAATTTCATGCCTCATCTTCCCCACGGCCAGGTCCTCCATTACCAGATGGAGACGCAGACAACTCGCCTATGGCGCCGGCTCTACCGCGAGAAAAAGCTCAACGAAGTTCAGTCCGCCTTCTGGAAAAAAAAGGCGCCGGAAGAACTCTACGACATTAAAGCAGACCCCCACGAAACCGTGAATCTCGCTTCCAGTCCGGGCCATCGGAAGAAACTCCTCGAACTGCGAGCAGCGCTCCACACCCATCTCAAGAGTTCGCACGATGTTGCCCTGCTTCCCGAAGGTATGTTTCACGACATGGCCAGGGAGCATGCCGTCAGTCCGGGAGAACTCACCCGAAAGAAAGGTGCCTATCCGGTCGACCAGATCCTCGAGGCTGCAGACCTTCTGCTCCAGCCTGACCTGCAGGAAAAAAAGGTAGCCCGAATGCTCAAGGCCGAGCTCCCGGCCCAGCGCTACTGGGCTGCACTGGCATGCCTTTACCTTGGCGAGCGCATGAGCCACGCCCTCGGCAAGCAGCTCACTGGCCTGCTTGAGGATCCGTCCCTTAGCGTTCGGATTGCCGCTGCGGAAACATTGGCTACCTACCCGGTCCGTGAGGAAATGCGCTCGACCGCCATCGAAGTCCTCCTCACCAACAGCGATCCAACGGTCTCCAGTGCGTTCCATGCCGTGGCTGCCCTCAATGCCCTCGATCATCAGCCCCAGTCCCTTCTGGAGCCCTTTAAGAAAAGAATCCTTGCCCTGCCGACTACGGATCCTGACGCTCCGGGGAGGCCTAACGGCTACGCCGCTCGCATGCACAAGCATATTGCCAGCCCCATCCCAGACTATTTTCCCTCCCAGAAAAGGTAGACCCAGCGAGTGGGCTGGTCCCGTGGGGTAATCAAAAAAGCGCCCCACGCTTCGGCCTGCACCCCAACACCGAAGCCCTTCCGGAAGGCCCGGTCTTGAATTGCCTCCGGATAAAGCCAATAATAGGTCGTGAGCGATTCCCCCGCCCCAGCTAAGCGCAGGCGCGTCAATGTGCGATTGCCGGAGGTCATGGAGAAAGTCCAAGCCGAAGTAGAAAAGCACTATCGTTCGCCCATCGTGGAAAAACTTCGCAAGGAAGGTGGCACTCTCACCATCGGACGAACAACCCTGCGGCTGGCCCAGCAATTCGGATTCTGTTACGGGGTGGAACGTGCCATCGACCTGGCGTATGCATCCCGCCGGGTATTCCCTGACAACCGCATCTTTCTCATCGGGGAGATCATTCACAACCCGGAGGTGAATAGACAGCTCAAGGACATGAGCATCGAGTCGCTGCCGTGGAAGGAGATGAACGAGCAATACGAGGACCTTACGGAGGATGATGTGGTTCTCGTTCCGGCCTTTGGAGCTCCCACCTCTTTCATGGATAAGATCGAAAAAGCTGGCTGCTCTGTAATCGATACCACGTGCGGTGATGTGATGAAAGTGTGGCGCCGGGTGCGCACTTACGCCCGCACGGGGGCCACCTCCATCATTCACGGCAAGAAAGGACACGAAGAAACTCGAGCCACCGCCTCACGAGCCCGGGGCGACGACCAGCAGGGACACTATCTTATCGTCCTCACTCTCGATGAATGCGACTACCTCTGTGAATACATTCGCAACGGTGGGGATCGCGACAAATTCCTGGCTCACTTCGAGGGCGCCATGTCGGAGGGATTCGATCCTGAGCTGCACCTTGAGAATATTGGCGTGGCAAACCAGACCACCATGCTCAAGAGCGAAACGGAAGAGATGCAGCGCCGGATCAGCGCCGCGATCTCCGAGAGGGACGGATCAGCTGAACGGTTTCAGGTCTTTGATACCATCTGTGGAGCTACCCAGGAGCGCCAGGACGCGCTGTTTGACATGCTACGCGAGCGCATGGATCTCCTTCTTGTGGTCGGGGGTTACAACAGCTCCAATACCACTCACCTCGTCGAGATTGGCCAGGAACAGCTCCCAACCTTCTTCATCCGTGACGCAGACTGCCTCGCTTCCCTGGAAAAGATCGCCAACTACGACCTGCATTCCAAGGAGGAGATTGAAAGTGAATATCCGGCCAAGCTGTTCACTGACGAGCAGGTCGTCATCGGCGTTACCGCGGGTGCATCCTGTCCCGCCAACCTTATTGAGGCCACCATTCTTCGCGCCTTCGAAATGCGTGGAATTGGGCGGGAAGAGGTCGAAAGGGCCTGAGGAGCGCCCCTGATCATCGCTTTACCGCCGAGATAATCCTGTCGACCTGGATGGCATGGTCCTCGCGTCCAATTTTTCTCAGGGCGTCCCGGTAGCCCATCAAGGCGGCAAGGTCGTTCGGGCGCCTGCGCAGGGAGGCCTGGTAAGCCTCCGCGGACTCGTTGTGCTTTTCTGCCTGTCCGTAAAAATCTGCCAAGCGGACTTCCATCGGCAAAACTACTACGGGCGGCATCAATAATGACGGGCGCTGTTGCTTTTCTACCGCGGTCTTGAACCAACTGCGTGCCACAGGCGACCCGGCTTCCGATCCGCTCCTTTCCACGGCGATCAGCCCCCGCGCTTCCGCAGCATAGACCTGTAAGGCAGTCAGGGCACGAGCATATTCGGAAATCGAGGAACTCTTGTTTGCTTGGTCCCCGAAACCCTCCATGCGCTCGAGGATCGTGTTCATCGTCATGCTGTCCTCCTGAGCGGCCCGGAGGTCTCCAGCTTCCAGCGCCCTCCGACATTCAAGGTACTGCATGAGGCACTCCAGGTAGAAAATAGAAAGGGTTCGATCCTTGATTGCCATCAGCTGGGGGTCCTCCTTCCCCGGCAAGCTTGCAATCGCCCGGTCGAAGTCCCCCTCCTGCCCCCGCGCAAGATAAAGCCGCGCGGGGAGGGTGCGGGCCTCCCAGACGACAAGGTTGGCACCAGCCGATCCAAGACGACTCGGATCGATACTGAACTTGGACAGGTTCCGGGCAATTGCCATGGCTGGCTCAAACCGGCCCCGGCTGTGCATCGCTGTTGCGAGGTAAAGCTGGGTTCTGATCCACCCGTTGCAATCGTGCAGACTCAGCTCATGCCTCTTCATGTGATCTGCATAGAGCTTGGCTGCGCGGCTCAGGGCCGCTTCGGCGAGGAAATGATTTCCGCAACGCCACTCAAAATGACCGAGGAGATGCTGATAGGGTGGAAAAGCGGGCGCCTTGCGGGCAATCTTTCTTACCACCGGGAGGATCTCCTCTCTTAGCTTCGTTGAAGCCTCGGGAGCCTCCGCGTGCAACATTGCCCAGAACGTAAGCACCCCCACGTTGTCGGGGTTGTCCTTTACCACGGACTCCATCGCTTCCATGGCTGCCTCCTGTCCTGCCCGGGGGCCGAACGCATCAAAACCATCCCGCTGCAGATAAATGGAAAGACATTTTGCCTGCAGGTTATTCGGAAAATCCGCAGAAAGTCTTTTAAAAGCCTGCTTTGAGCTCCCCCGCAGGGAATACAACTCCGCCAGTGCCAGCGCGTATCTTCTCTCCATCTCACTTGCCACCGGAAGGATTTTACCTCCAACCTCCACCTCAGCGTCCATTAGCTCGATCATCCTCAGGACCGCCACCTGTCGCTGCGCCGTAAACTCGTTGTTGGGTGCCGCGAGCGACAATCCGATTCCCCAATAGGCCATCAGGCAGTCAGGATCCGCCTTCACCGCCTCGCAGAAATGTCGGTAGGCCTCAAAATCCCATGCCGCCTGGATATATGCCATCCCCTGCAGGACGTGGCGCGACGCGAGGTTGCTTCTCGACGAGATGGCCATTGGGATCGATACAATTTCGTCCACGAAATCCGGTGCTGGCAGCCTGGCCACGACCGGATGGATTACTTTGTCGATCGTGAACGAATCCTTCGTCTTCGCCGGACTGGGAGTAACCTCCTCGGAAGCCTCCTGCGCAGCGAGGACATCCCCCCCCAGCCCACACATGAACAACCACACTAACGGCCAAACCATCCCCACTTCCTTCATCCCGATTACTGTTCCCGCCTTCTGTCAGTTCTCAAGAAAAAGCGTTCGGAAAAGTATCCGCCGTTGAACGAGCTCCCCAAGAAACTTGAATCTTGGCTGGGAAGACGGAAAACTATGGCCATGAAGCTAGGTCTTATTGGTTGCGGAAAAATGGGAAGCGCCCTTACCGTTGGAGCCATCGACGCGGGGGCAGTGGATCCGACCAGCGTCACGGTATACGATGTAGTCCCGGATATCCTGGACGCCCTCGTAGCCGAAAGGGGCGTAAGAGCAGCCCCTTCCATCGAGAAGCTCGCTACCACCGTCGACACCCTTATTCTCGCCGTCAAACCGCATGATGCTGCGGCCGCTTTGAATGAGATCAGGCACTCCGGGAGTAGTGTAGAAAGCCTGCTCGTGATTTCGGTGGCCGCTGGCTTGGAGGTAGCCACCCTTGAGCAGGAAGTCGGACTAGGCGCACGCATCATACGCTCGATGCCCAATACTCCGGCCCTGGTCGGAAAAGGAGCGGCCGCTTTTACCTGTGGGACAAAAACCACCGAAGAGGATACCACGACAGCGAAGCGCCTCCTTGGCTCAGTCGGCATGGCTGTCCAGGTAAGGGAAAACCACATGAATGCAGTCACCGGACTGTCGGGGAGCGGACCCGCCTACGTTTATACGTTTATTGAGGCCCTTGCCGACGGTGGCGTGCAATGCGGACTGCCTCGAGAGCAGGCCCGGGAGCTCGCAATACAGACCGTCCTCGGCGCAGCTACGATGGTCCAATCGACCGGCCAGCACACTGCGGTTCTCAAGGATATGGTCACCTCCCCCGGCGGCACAACCATCGCAGGGCTCAAGGCCCTCGAATCCCGCGCTTTTCGCGCGGCATGCATTGAAGCGGTAACTACCGCTACGGCACGCGCGACCGAACTTGGACAGTAGCCTATTGCTGCTTTTTTCCTTGGAAGAACAGGATCCACGACTCTTCCCGCTTTCCCATGTGGGAATCAGCCGGGAAATCCGTTTTTCACATTGCGCGGGCAGGATGAAAAATCGCAATTGGAATTTCAAATTGGCCCATTAGGGTTTTAGCCATGACCGGTCTCCGCCGCGTTTTTCTCCATGCCTCGCTGGGCGCTGTCTTCCTGACCTCCTGCTCCCGAGAAGCCGAAACGTTCCTTCCTGTTGCAGGAAAGTCTCCTCGCTCTGACGCCAAGGCCCAGGCTCTCCTGGCTGAAGCCAAGGCTGCAGATCGGGCGGGACAAGCCAAGAGAGCCATGCGTATTTACGACGGAATCGCCGACAGGTATCCGCATTCCTCTGCTGCACCACAGGCCAGATTCAGGCATGCTCAACTTCTGGAACAGGACGGTGCACTTGAAAAAGCTTTTGAAGCCTACGGTCAGGTCATAACGCGCTACCAAGGTTCGTCTCTTTATCCCCAGGCCCGGGATAGTCAGGCAAAAGTTGCGCACGCAGCCGCAGACGGCCAGATCACCAAGCGATTACTCTGGATGAAACCCGGTCTGGACCCGGATAAAATCATCAGCATGCTCGAGACTGTGCGGGACAATGCCCCACAAGCGGTCACCGCAGCCAAAGCGCAGTATACCATCGGAGGTGTTTACGCGGCCCGGAAAAGCAAGGTTAATGAGTCTATCGAAGCCTACCAGAAGGTAGTTGATGATCATCCCCGTTCGTCCTTTGCACCGCTGGCTCAGTTCAAGATTGGTAATATTCTCCTGACTGGAGCCAGCCGGGGGAACCAGGACAATTCCAACCTCGACCGCGCCATGCAGACCTTCGAGGACTTGAGGCAATCCTACCCGGGAACCAAACAGGCCTCTGAAGCCACCCTCAAGATGAAAGAGATTCGTTCCCGGGAAATCCAGCGCAGCCTCGATATTGGTGAATTCTACTTTGGTAAAGGCCAGGGCGATTCTGCAGCGGTCTACTACCGTGAGGTCATGCGCCGGACAACCAGCGGGAAGCTGCACGAGAAGGCCAAGGAGCGTCTCAGAACACTTGGCGCTCTGGAGTGATCGGATGAAGAGCAGGCCACGTGCTACTCTCCGGACGGGCTCCTGGTCCCGCCTCGTTATGGTTTTGGCCTTCTGCCTTATCCAGAGCAACTGCTCTCAATACCATGTTGGAGGCTCAAAGCCAGTTCATCTGCAATCCATATCCCGAGTCGAGGTCTCGCTTGTCCAAAACCGCACCCAGGTCCCTCGGGCCGCAGCACACGCCACCAACTCTCTGATCGATGCCATCACCAGTGACGGCACCTATCGTATTTCCGGAGCAGAAGACGCTGACGCCCGCCTGGTTACCACGCTGCAGAGGATCAACTACCGTCAGGCGCGCTCCACCCGCGTGGACATCCTCCGCTCAGAGGAACTCGAAATGGAAGTGCATCTCGTCTGGACTCTTGTGGACGCCCGGTCTCCATCCCGCCTTCTCGCCAAGGGAAAATCCATCGGGAAGACCCGGTTCTTCGTTGATCCCAATTTGCAGACCGCTCGCCAGATGGCGCTTATCGACGCTCTCAAGCGTGCCGCAGACGCAGTTGTGACTTCGCTTGCAGACGGATTTTGAAGAAACGACGCAGCCCCGGGCTCAGGGCCAGGGGGGGCTATTTGTTTTATTGCCCCTTCCGTTTCTAGCCTTCCTGCCCCGGGACCACGCAACTATAGCTGCTCCATGTCCGATGAAAATTCGTCCCCGATGGTCTCCTTCGTTCCCACGCCCATCGGGAACCTTGCCGACATTACCCTTCGGGCCCTGGACACTTTGCGGGAGGTGGATCTCATTGCGTGCGAAGACACCCGGCACTCCCGCAAGCTCTTTACCCGCTACGAGGTTGAAAAACCTCTGGTATCGTTGCACGACCACAACGAAAAGCGCCGTACTCCGGAGCTAATCAGAAAGGCTCAGGCGGGGCAGCGAATTGCAGTGGTTTCGGATGCCGGGACACCCTGTCTATCTGACCCCGGTCACCGATTCCTCCTCGCCTGCATTGAAGCGCAGATTTCCTATCAGGTCCTTCCTGGAGCAACCTCAATAACTACTGCCCTGGTCGCTTCAGGATTTCCTCCGCACAAGTTTACCTTTGGAGGCTTTTTACCTTTAAAGAAAGGAAAGCGAGAACGGGAGCTGCAGGCCGCAGTGGAAAGAGGACATACGTCTTTATATTTCGAGTCTCCTCACAGACTAGTTACGACTCTTGAAATATTAAACAAAATCAATCCTCATGTCAGAGTTAGCGTTTCAAAAGAGTTAACTAAAAAATTTGAAAACATATATCGCGATGAAATCCTGAAGTTGTTACCGAGGTTTAATGATAGCACGCCGCGCGGCGAGTATGTCCTGGCAATCGATCCCAGTAACCTCAGTCAATGAACCCTACCACTCCCACCCCTAACCTCCTCGGAAGTTCCCGTCGCACAAGACTTCCTCTGATCCTGATTGCAAACCTCTGTATTGCGGTGATCCTGCTTTCTGCTGTGCCGCTCATTTATCAGGGGCAGCAGGGCTTCCAGCCCCACGCCAGCGTAAACAACGAATATGTCGATACCGCAATCGGCAGTGGAGAGGCCGACTTCATGCACAACGCCCTTCGCACCACCGAAGTCGCCCGTGCCATGGCACACGATGCCCATGTCTCCACCATGGGAGTCATGCAAGTGGCCGTGGCATTCCTCGCAGTCCTATTTTTCTGCAACAGTCTCTATCTCTTCGGTCTCCAACGCAGCTGCAGGCCGACTCATGTCCCGGGCCCTGCGAGATGATGATGGGCCGATAGAAACCCGGGGTTTCGGCTCGATATTTTGCGGCACGCCAACTAAAGGGCGTTTCATCGCATGCTTGCGTTCTCCACCTGCTGGAATAATTCCCGCCACACTGACGGCGAGTCCATGATCGAGGAAATCCTCGACCTGGGGGTTGACCAGATCGAACTCAGCCATGGGATGACCATTGCCAAGCTTCCCGGCATCCGGCGGGCCTTTGAAGGCGGGGCATTCCAGTGCTGCGGGGTGCATAATTACTTCCCCTCCCCAACGGAGGTAATGATCGATGCTCCAGACGCCTACGAATTCACTTCCCACCGCGAATTCGAAAGGAACCGTGCCATGGAGATGACCCTCAGGTCGCTTGAAATCGCGGCCGAGTTCCGAGCTCACTACATGGTTCTGCACATGGGTTCAGTTCCTCTGATGCGCCATGCTCGGTGGACGGGAAAACTTACCCAGATGACCAAGGAAGGCAGGCAATCCGAAAAAAAATACGAAAAGCTCAAGCTCAAGTGCGTAAAGAAACGCAGTAAGACTGGTTCGCTTTATTACCAACGCGCCATCCGGGCCCTCGAACACCTCGCCGACAAAGCTGCTGAATACAAGGTGAAGCTGGCAATCGAATCGCGGTCCAGGTACGAGGACGTCCCCAACGAAGAAGAGATGATCGCCCTGCAGGGCCATTTTGAAGACCATCCCTGGGTCGGTTACTGGCACGACTTTGGTCACGTTCAGCTGAAACACAACCTCCGTCTCCTCGAGCACGACCGCTGGCTCGAGGAAATCAAGCCCTACCTGATCGGCTCACATGTCCACGATGTAATCTGGCCGCACCGTGATCACCGCGTGCCGTTCACGGGAACCCTCTCATACGGGGAGCTCCTCTCCCACTTCCGCCCTGAGATGCCTTACGTCTGGGAACTCTCTCCTCGCCGGAAGGAGCATCAAATTCGGACCGCGCTCCAGTGCTGGCGGCAGAAATTTCCCGAAACACTGACCCTTCCTTCCCAGGCCGCAGGCGTTTCGAGGTCGGCAACCGGTGGGATCGATGACTGAGATCCGAGCTTTCCGGCCCGCCCTCAAAGACCTGAAAAACCGGGGCATCTTCCTCGGAACCTCTTCCTGGAAATATCCGGGATGGCTTGGGCAGCTCTACACCCCTGACCTGTACACCTACCGGAACCGGATCGCAAAGTCGCGATTTGAGAGAGAGTGTCTGCGCGAATACGCTGAGGTATTCCCAAGCGTCTGCCTCGATTCCTCCTTTTATCGCTTTCCTGAAGTGGAATACATGCAGCGCCTTGTTGAGCAGGTGCCAACAGGATTCCGCTTCTCCCACAAGGTCACGGACGCAATAACCATCAAGCACTTCCCCAGACATCGCCGTCATGGTGAGTATGCCGGCAAGGCAAACCCCTGCTACCTCGATCATAAGATCTTCCTTCATTCGTTTCTGAAGCCTCTCGCCTCTCACCGCGAGCAGACCGGAATGATCATGTTTGAGTTCTCACAGTTCTACAAAAGGGACTACGAGCGCGGGCGGGACTTTGTGAGGGATCTCGATAGATTTTTAGGCCAGTTACCTACTACCGAATGGGATTTCGGGGTCGAGATCCGCAATCCGGGCTTTCTGCGGGAGCCTTATTTCGACACCCTTGCAAGACACGGGGTAGGCCACGTCTATAATCAGTGGCAACGTATGCCATCGCTTGCGGCCCAGCTAAAGTTGCGCATTCCCGATCGTGAAACCTCCCCAACAGGGTCTCGCCTTCTACTGAAGTGTGGACGTGACTACGACAGTGCCGTGGAGTCCTTCACCCCCTACGATCGCATGCAAGACCCGCAGGTTGAAACTCGGAAAGCGGCCGTGACCCTCCTTGAAACCTTACAGCAGCAGCCACCCGCTCGAAGAGCTTATCTGTATGTGAACAACCGGTTGGAAGGTAACGCGCTGGCTACGATTCAGGCTATTCTTCGGCTACTTTAGTTTGGTTGGTTATTATTACCCCGGATTGCGCTCACCAGCTCCGGAATCACCTCCTATCCAGCCATTAATTCCTTTAATGCGTAAATAATGATGAAGGAAAACCAAAGTTTTCGAATACTTGTGTCTAAAAATGTATTTTTGTAGATTAAAAAGGGGAAATTATGTCTTGTTTGGCCCTTATTCATCAATTTCCGCCTCGACTTTTGGCGCGAAAAGGTAATTTTACCCCAACAACGCCAACTTTTATGTCAAATCAGCAATTAGATGGTGCTCAAGCTCTGCTCAAGACCCTGGGGGACTTGGGAATCGAGTATATCTTCGGATATTCTGGCGGGGCCGCGCTCCCTATTTTCGACGCTCTGGAGACCGTCGAAACCGGAATGAAGTTTGTCCTCGTGAGGCATGAGCAGGGTGCTGTGCACATGGCGGATGGTTATGCGCGAGCGACCGGAAAACCTGCGGCTGTGCTGGTCACCTCGGGTCCCGGGGCCGGCAACACGGTCACGGGTCTGATGACCGCTCAGATGGACTCCGTTCCCATGATCGTCCTGACTGGTCAGCAAGTCCTCTGGATGCTCGGGAAGGACGCTTTCCAGGAAGCAGACATTTTCAGCATCACCATGCCGGTGGTGAAACACAATTTCTTGGTCAAAAAGACCAACGACCTCCCGAGGGTGGCCCGGGAAGCTCACTACATCGCAACGACTGGAAGGCCAGGTCCCGTCCTGATCGATATTCCCAAGAATGTCTCCCAGGACCCTTTCACGGGTGATCTCGAACCGGAAGTGAACCTGCCCGGATACCACCCTGAACGAGCTTTCGAGATTGATGAGAGTTCCGTGGAGCAGGCCGCCAAGCTTCTCCAAAAAAGCCGTCGGCCCGTGATTCTTGCCGGACAAGGCTGCATGATTGCCCGGGCAGGTGAAGAGTTGCATGCGCTTTCGCGCGCCCTAGGGTGCCCGGTCACCACTACCCTGCTCGGGAAGGGCGTCTTCCCTGAGACGGATGAATACTCCTTGGGGATGCTGGGCATGCATGGGACCGCCTATGCGAACAAGGCGATCGTCGAAGCCGATCTTATTCTTAATGTCGGGTCGCGATTTGATGACCGGATAATAGGTCAGGCCGACAAATTCGGAGCAGGTGCAACCATCATCCACGTGGACATCGATCCTGCCGAGATGAACAAGATGATCAGTCCCGACGTCCAGATCATCGGAGATGCGCGGGCTGCCCTCGTGGAACTAAACAAGCGCGTGGACCGGTTAGATACTGACGAATGGCTCAGGCACCTCGCAGGTTACAAGAAGAAATTTCCCCTGCACTACCGGAAGCAAGGCGGGCTTCGCATGCAGCAGGTAATAGACGAGCTCTACAATCTGACCGAAGGCAAGGCGATCATCTCCACGGACGTCGGGCAGCACCAGATGTGGGCTGCACAGTTTTACAAGAATGATGCTCCCTACTGCTGGCTGTCCTCTGGAGGCGCAGGCACCATGGGTTTTGGTTTCCCCGCCGCAATTGGCGCTCAGTTCGCATGTCCCGACGCCCTCGTCGTGGCTATTGTCGGGGACGGCGGATTCCAGATGACCCTCTTTGAGCTGGCCACCGCGGCAGTCCATAAGCTTCCGCTTAAGATTCTTGTTCTTAACAACCATTACCTCGGCATGGTCCGACAGTGGCAGGAACTCTTCTTTGACGATCGGAAGAGCGGTGTTGACCTCGAAGGGAATCCCGATTTCGTCAAGTTAGCCGCTGCGTATGGCATCAAGGGATTCAACATCAAGCGCCCTGCTGACGTGGGCCGCACCCTGCAGAAAGCTCTCGATTACAATGATGGACCCTGCCTCATTAACGCCGAATGTCACAAGACTGACAACGTGTTTCCCATGATCCCCGCGGGGGCAGCTCTGGAGGACATGCTGATCGAACCACCCAAACAGAGAATGGCCAAGCCTGTCGGCTCGACATAGAGCCGGTTAGATTTCTTTCCATTATAATTCTGCGCTGACAAGCCTCCTGACGATTTTCCTCCCATGGCCAGAGCAATTATAACTACCGACACGCCAGTGGCACCGAATCCGGACGAGGTCCTGCATACCCTGTCCGTCTTCGTCAACAACAAGGCTGGTGTCCTCATGAGAATCTGCCAGGTGTTCGCCCGGCGGGGCTACAATATTGAATCCCTTGTGGTCTCGCAGGGGCGTGATCCTCATTTCAGCCGGATGACAATAGGACTTAAGGGAGCCCCCGAGGGACTCGAGCAAATCATCAAGCAGGTAAGTAAGCTTATCGATGTCATGCATTGTTCTGAGCACACTGCCGCAGATGCCGTGGTGAAGGAGATGCTCCTCGTCAAGTTCATTGCCGAAGGCGCCCAGCAACGTACTGACGCCCTCCAGATCATCGAACACTTCAACGGTAAGACGGTCGATCTCACTCCCCGCTCCATGCTGGCCATGATTACTGGAGACTCCCCCAAGGTAGACGCTGCGGTCAGCATGCTGGGTCAGTTTGACATCATCGAGACGGTCCGAACTGGCAAGGTCGTCATGGCCCGTGGCGAACAGCCCACCTAGCCGGCCCCTCGGTGTCGGCTTGGGCTCAGGGAACCACCGTTAGCAGGAGGGGGCCCGAACCTTCCCTTCGATTTTTCCTGCAGCCGGTTTCATTACTCCTGTAACGGACGGCCAACTGGTGCCCTCACATTTTTATGGGCACCGGGCAGCGGAATCTTGACCATCACGCCCGCGAGCAGAACAGTTCCTTCATCGCCATGAAAAGTTTCCACGTTCTCGCCTCACTCATCACTGTCGGGTCCGCTTTCAGCGACGAGGTGCCAGTCACCGTTCAGGTTGGCTATCCCGGGAATGAGGCTGATTCGACCGGATATGGTGCGGTCAGCTACCCGTTCCTGATAGGAAAATACGAGGTCACCAACGCGGAATACTGTGCCTTCCTGAATGGGGTCGCCGCCAGTGACCCCCACCAGCTCTACGACGGGAGAATGGCCGGAGAGCACGGCGGAATTTTGCGCTCTGGATCTCCCGGCAGCTTTACCTACCGCACGAAAGAGGACGGATCCCGTAAGCCTGTCAATTTTGTAACCTGGGAATCCTGTGCCCGCTTCGCCAACTGGCTCACCAATGGCGGGGGCAAGGGTGACACGGAGGATGGAAGCTACAAGATCAGAGGCTCCTCCATCACTACACCCAATCACGCCCGATTGGCCAAATCCACACGAGTCAGCTGGGTCCTTGCAAGTGAAAACGAATGGTATAAGGCCGCCTACTACGACTCGAAGAAAAAGAAATACTGGCCTTATGCCACTGCAGGAAATTCCCCGCCTCGCTCTAACATTAATAGCGGAGGTATCCAGGAGGTCGGATCGTTTTCTTCTGATGGCAGCCCGAACGGCACCTTCGACCAGAATGGCAACCTGTGGGAATATAATGAAAGTCGAGCGGGAGGTAAGGTTGGGCTTCGCGGAGGTTCCTATTTCATCAATGACAACGCTTCTTACCTCAGGTCTTCCACCCGCTATGAGGTCCTCAGCGCCAAGTGGCCTAATTACGGGTTCCGGGTCGTGGCCCTCGGGACAGGAAAGGTAGGACTTAGGAAAGCACCCAGTCGGCCTCCTGCGGTCCGCGAACAACCCACCCGCCCTGCTTCCTTCCGAAACACACCGACAACCTTTCACGTCAGTCAATCGGGTGGAAATGACAACTGGGATGGGAGCGCCGCCAGACCATGGAAGACCCTGAAGCGAGCCTCCATCCCGTGCCTGCCAGGGGATTCCATTCTCCTCAAACGGGGTGACACCTGGAACGAGGAACTTGCGCCCACGGGCGAAGGGACTGAGAATGATCCAATCACTATCGGAGCATACGGCAAGGGCCCCAAGCCGGTTATCGACCGGGGTGACTACCGGCAGGACTTGAATGGCATTCGTCTCTCCGACCAAGGAGGATTCCTCATACAGGGACTCGAATTCTCCCGCTGCATGACAGGAATCTACGCCGATTACTCAGACAACTGCCCGGCCAAGAGGTTCATCCGTATCGAGGACTGCTACTTTCGTGACTCACTGCACTACCAGCACTACGAGGACTACCCCCGCCGCAAGATTGGACTTGGTATCTGTTTCTTTTCTCACGAGCGCGAAAACCGGATTGTTCTCAGCGACATCATGATCCGGAACTGCGTTTTCCGTCGGCTGGCTTCCGGCATCTGGACGAACAGTCCGGATAACTTCAACAAGAACGCTTCCTACGTATATAATTTCAGGAACCTCGTAATGGAGCAATGTCTCTTCGAGGAGGGATACCAGTGGCCCCAGGGCATCAGGGGAGTTGATACAGGTGCGATGCGAAACTGCGTCACCCATGACATCGGCCGTGGATTCCGGTCGTTTAATGGAGTAGCCGGCTCAATGTTCTTCCGGTGCAAGAACTGGACTTTTGAAGACTGCGAGTGGGGCTTCATTTCAATCGGACTTGGAAGCGGTGATGGGCAGGCCTTCGACTTTGAGGGCAACTGCGACGACATGGTAATGCGTAACTGCCTCTTCCACGACACCGACGGACCGGGTTTTCTTCTCTGCTGCTACGCTTCCGATGGGCACGCCCACACGGGCATCGTGATGGAGAATTGCGTGATAAATGGGAAATCGAAGCGACCGATCGGTTTGCCTCGCTGCGCGATCGTCAATACCACCGACTGGAACGAGTCAACCTGGACCAACTGCCGATTCTATCTTTCACCGGGAGAAGCCCTCATGCGTGTGATGGACCCCGAGAAGGAGAAGAGAACCAAGTTCGTAAAGTGCGTCGTCCAAGATCTCAGCAAAGCCGCTGCGAGCAGGAATCTTGCCCTCGAGGCCACGGCTTCTGCCTCCTCTGAGGTGGACGGATTCGAATCTGCAACAGTCCGTGACGGCAAGAATCACACCGCATGGAAGCCCTCTCCAGAAGGTGATCAGTGGGTCCAGCTCGTGTTCCCCTCTGAAAGGATCATCAATGAAGTCCGCCTCGCGGAGGCTCCTACTTCTTCGGTCCTTCGCTACGAGATTCAATATGCCGATCCCACCACGAGGACCTGGAAAAGTTGCTTTAATGGCCGAGAAATTGGACCAGATTTCATCGCCCCGATCGTTGCCCGGAAGACCCGCGGACTTCGACTCCGGATCTTCCAGACCAGGAGCGGGACTCCCGTCATCAGCGAATTTGCGGCCTACAACTCCAAGGGGCGCCCCTTCAGCGATCCGAATGGAGTCCTCGCAGGAAAGACCGTCGGCAGGTAGCTGGGAGGTTTCTTCCCGGGACCCTTATTCACAAAGGATCCTTAGTTATTCCCAAGTCGTCATCACGAGCTGGTCCGCCAGCCTATGTTTCCTTCTCAAGCTTAAATAATCCTTGCCAATTACCTGCATTAGCCGACGATCCCGGCCGCCGAATGGACGCAATTTTGGCTTTGGAAGACGGTCGCGTATTTCGCGGCGAAGGATTTGGCCACACCGGCACTGCGACTGGTGAAGCCTGCTTCAACACCTCGATGACGGGCTATCAGGAGATCCTGACCGACCCCAGCTACCGGGGGCAGATTGTGACCATGACCTACCCCCTGATTGGGAATTACGGTGTCAACAAGGAGGATGCCGAGTCGAGAGAGCCCCACGTCCGGGGGTTCGCCGTCGGGGAACTCTGCCGCACCCCCTCGAATTTCCGCTCAGAGGAGAACCTCTCTGACTACCTCGCAAACAACCAGATTATTGGAATTGAAGGCGTCGATACCCGGGCCTTGACGAAGCACCTCCGGTCAGCTGGCGCGATGCAGGCATGCCTGACAACGGAGCTAACTCATGAGCAGGCTGTTGACACGGCCAAGGCAGCTCCTCCCATGGCTGGATCTGATTTCGTCAGGGAGGTGACCACCCCAAAGGCTTTCACTTGGGAGGAAGAATCCCGCCGCTGGACCATTCCAAATCCATGTGTTGGACAGGAGGGCCACTATGCCGACCTTCCCCCCACCAGGCACCGCATAGTGGCCTACGATTTCGGTGTAAAATTTAATATCCTCCGTCAACTGCGCCAGAACGGTTTTGAGGTGGAGGTCGTCAGTGCAGGGACTTCCGCGGAAGATGTGCTCGCCTCCAACCCTGACGGCATTTTTCTTTCGAACGGGCCGGGAGATCCCGAAGCCCTTGACTACATCCACGGAGAGGTCAGCAAACTAATTGGGAGAAAGCCCATCTTCGGTATCTGCCTCGGCCACCAGATTCTGACTCATGCCTTCGGCGGTAAAACGTTCAAGCTGAAATTTGGTCACCGTGGAGGCAACCAACCGGTAAAAGACTTACGCAGCGGCAAGGTCTCAATAACCTCCCAGAATCACGGCTTCGCCAGCGACGAGGACTCTCTGCCCTCCAACGTGGAAGTTACTCATATCAACCTCAACGACGAAACGGTCGAGGGAATCCGCTGCACCTCGGATCCTGTGTTCTGCGTGCAGTATCATCCTGAAGCCGCCCCCGGTCCCAATGACGCTTCCTACTTCTTCAGGGAATTTGCGGACCTCATTGACTCAACGAAGTGAACTGCAGGCCCACGCAGAGGGGTGCAAATTCATCTGGTCCTCCCCCCTAGTTTTTCCTCCTACCCGCTGAACCTTCCCAGTGATGCGGCCCGCGCTAGCGATTCTCCTTTTCCCCTCTCATGAATACGATCGTTAATGGCCTCCAGTGGGGCGATGAAGGCAAGGGTAAGATTGTCGACTACCTGACTGAGACCGCCGATCTCGTCGTTCGTGGCCAAGGCGGCAACAACGCAGGCCACACTGTCATCGTCGGGCAAGATAAATACATCCTTCACCTCGTTCCTTCAGGGATCCTCTGGTCTGGGAAGCAGAACGTCATCGGCAACGGGGTAGTTCTGGACCCCATTGGTCTTGCGAGAGAAATCTCCACCCTTGAACAGCAGGGTGTCACCATTACCCCGGATAACCTTCTCATCTCCGACCGAGCCCATGTTGTTCTCCCCTATCACTGCGACCTCGATGCCGCCCAGGAACAGGCTCGAGGCAAGTTCGCCATCGGCACCACCCGGCGTGGAATCGGCCCTGCATACTCCGACAAGGCAACCCGCAACGGACTGCGCATGGCTGATCTCCTCGATTCCAGCCTAGCCCACGAACTGGTCTCCGTCCGCCTCGAGGATGCCAACCAGTTCCTGAGGGCCCACAACATCCCCACTCATGACCCGGAAAAGGTTCTCGAGGAGGTGGAGAGCGGCCTGGAGCGGCTCCGCCCGCACGTAGCGAATACCATTCCCGTGCTTCACGATGCATGGAAAGCTGAACGCAATATCGTCTTTGAGGGTGCGCAGGGCACGTTCCTCGACATCGATTTCGGCACCTATCCATTTGTGACCTCCTCAAATACCACCTCTGGCGGAGCATGCACCGGGAGCGGCTTGCCTCCAGTTGCGATCGACCGTGTGATTGGAGTCTGCAAGGCATATACAACCCGGGTCGGCGAGGGTGCCCACGTAACGGAAGACGAGGAATTCTCAAGTTACCTACACGGCCTCGGACGTGAATTCGGGGCTACCACTGGCCGTAAGCGCCGCTGCGGCTGGCTTGATTGCGTCCTCCTTCGCTTTGCCTGCATGGTAAACGGAGTGACTGACCTCGCGGTCACAAACCTGGACGGTCTCGATGAACGAAAAGAGATTCGCGTCTGTACGGCATACAATCTCGACGGGGTCGAACATGCCTTCCCCCCGGCCCAGAGGGACTCTTGGACGCGAGTCCGGCCGGTTTACGAAACGCATCCCGGATGGCGTTCAGATACATCCGGCTGCCGGAACTGGGAAGATCTCCCCCGAAACGCCCAGAACTACCTGAACCGCCTCGCGGAACTTTCCGGGGCTCCCGTGAGATACGTCGGTATCGGACCAGATCGGGAGCAGACCATTTTGCTGTGACCGGGGGACTCCAGACCAGACCATGCCGAATGGTTGCGAAGAGGAGAAACACGCCTCGACTGTGACCTCTGAACGTCTTAAAGAGCTGATCGGCACCCTCGATTTTCCTTGCCATGGAGCACCCCGAACGTCCCGAAACTCCCCAGCACGTAGCCATCATCATGGATGGCAACGGACGCTGGGCGAGGGAGCGCGGCTTACCAAGACGGGAGGGACATCGGGCTGGCGCCGAGTCTGTCCGGGAGGCCGTCGAGGCGTGCAAGGAGCTCGAGATCAAATATCTCACCCTGTATGCCTTCTCGTCCGAGAATTGGAACCGCCCCCGGGCCGAAATCAAGGCCCTCATGGAATTGCTGGAACGCTTTCTCAAAAAAAAGACCCCCGAGATGCACAAACAGGGCGTTCGGCTTCACGCGATTGGGCGCCTTGACGCCCTCCCTGAAAGCTGTCGTTCGGAGCTGGACCGGGCCATAGCGGAGACCGCGTCTAACACCGACCTCGATCTGGTTCTGGCCCTCTCTTATGGTGCTCGCGAGGAAATCGTAGACGCTGTGCGCCGTATCGCCCGGGAGGCGGCTGCTGGCAGCCTCGACCCCGAGACCATCGGCAATCAAACTATTTCCGATCACCTCTACACTACCGGCATTCCCGACCCTGATCTTCTCGTAAGAACTTCGGGCGAATGCCGATTATCTAATTTTCTCCTCTGGCAGATTAGCTATGCAGAAATTGTGATCACTCGTAAATTCTGGCCAGATTTCAGAAAGTCAGATCTCCATGAAGCCATCAGGGAGTATGCCCGAAGGAATCGACGCTTCGGATCGATCTAAAACTCTTCTCCTGCCCTCGATCCCCATGACCACTGTCACTTCGGAGCAGACTATCCTGCTGGTAGATGAAGATATCGATTTCCTCGACTGGGCTACAAGGCACCTTGAAGCCAAGGGCGTTCATATCCTGCGCTGCGACAATGGTGAAAACGCGCTGAAGGTGACCATGAAAAAAGAGGTGGACCTCGTAGTCGCTGACATTCAGCTGCAGCCTTTTGATGGGCTTGAGCTTCTCTCTCGTCTTCGCGCAAATAACAGCAACGCAGTCGTTGTCTTGACGGCCGGATTTCCCAGCACCACTCAGGTGATCGAAGCCACCCGTCGGGGCGCCCGCGACGTCCTCCGCAAGGAGTCCCTGCCCTTTGAATTACGGCCTGTCGTGGAATCGGCCCTTCAAAGCTCGGAGCAGCGCAGGCAGGCCGA
>MDTG01066797.1_pt1 | contig 21930 bp, 19 predicted proteins | sample 811421 | NCBI WGS metagenome assembly MDTG01 (sample SAMN05326645, study PRJNA326480) | marine metagenome | isolation source: seawater | place: Pacific Ocean: South East | collected 2011 | reverse complement strand
CTCGGCGTCGGCGAAGGTCATCTGCTTCATCGGAAAACTCAGCGGGTGGAATCCGGGTATTTTGCCAAAATCAGGAAGTCTTCTTCAGAATTTCCCTAATGGCTCAAATCTGCCCTAACTGCTTACTCGACAGTAACCGACTTGGCCAGGTTGCGTGGCTGATCGACGTCGGTGCCTTTGAGTACGGCAACGTAGTACGAGAGCAACTGCAGCGGAATGGTGTACAGAATCGGCGCCAGCGCATCGTGGATGTGCGGCATGTTCACCACGTGTGTGCCTTCGCCATTGCTCATGGCCGCTTGCTCATCGGCGAACACGATCAACTCGCCGCCACGTGCGCGCACTTCCTGCAGGTTGGATTTGAGCTTTTCCAGCAGTTCGTTATTCGGCGCAACGGTGACCACCGGCATATCGGCATCAACCAGCGCCAACGGGCCGTGCTTCAGCTCACCGGCCGGATACGCCTCGGCGTGGATATAGGAGATTTCCTTGAGCTTGAGTGCGCCCTCCATTGCCACGGGATACTGCGCGCCACGACCGAGGAACAGAGTGTGATGCTTCTCGGCGAAGTGCTCAGACACCTTCTCAACCACATGATCCATCGCCAGCGCTTCGCCCAGACGCGTCGGCAGGCGGCGCAGTTCGGCAACCAGTTCGGCCTCGACTTTCGGCTCTAGCGTGCCACGCACCCGGCCCAACGCCAGGGTCAGCAGCATCAGGGCTACCAACTGTGTGGTGAAGGCTTTGGTCGATGCCACGCCAATTTCCGGGCCTGCCAGCGTGAGCAGAGTCAGGTCGGATTCACGTACCAGCGAGCTGATGCCCACATTGCAAATCGCCAGGCTGGCAAGATAGCCGCCATTGCCTGGGGATAAGTCTTTGGCATTGCGCAAGGCGGCCAAGGTGTCGGCGGTTTCACCGGACTGCGAAATGCTTACGAACAGCGTGTCTGGCTGTACCACGACCTTGCGGTAACGGAACTCGCTGGCTACTTCGATCTGGCATGGAATGCCGGCTAACTCTTCGAGCCAGTAACGCGCGACCATGCCGGCGTGATAGCTGGTGCCGCAGGCCACAATCTGGATGTTCTTGGCTTTGGCAAAAATCTCGGCCGCTTGCGGGCCGAACGCCTGAACCAGAACATGATCTTCACCCAGACGGCCTTCCAGCGTGCGCTGCACAACGCTGGGTTGCTCGTGAATCTCTTTGAGCATGAAGTGGCGGAACTCGCCTTTATCCGCCGCCTCAGCGCCTTCGTGATACTGCACTTGTTCGCGGGTGACCGGCGCACCGCTGACATCCCAGATCTGTACGCTGTCACGGGTGATCTCAGCGATGTCGCCCTCTTCGAGGTACATGAAGCGATCGGTAACCTGACGCAGCGCCAGTTGATCGGAGGCCAGGAAGTTTTCGCCCAGACCCAAACCAATCACCAGCGGGCTGCCACTGCGCGCCGCCAGAATACGATCCGGTTGTTTGGCACTGATAACCGCCAGACCGTATGCACCGTGCAGTTGCTTAACGGCGATTTTAAGCGCAGCCGCCAGGTCCGGCTGAGTTTTCAGGGTGTGGTCGAGCAGGTGCACGATCACTTCGGTGTCGGTATCCGAACTGAAGGAGTAACCGAAACCCTTGAGCTCTTCGCGCAGGGCTTCATGGTTTTCGATGATGCCGTTGTGCACAACGGCCAGCTGATTACCGGAGAAATGCGGGTGCGCATTGCGCTCGCTCGGTGCACCGTGGGTGGCCCAACGTGTGTGCGCGATACCGACGCGACCCGGCAACGGATCAGCCGCGAGCGCAGCATCGAGTTCGCTGACCTTACCGACACGGCGGCGGCGATCAAGTACCCCAGCGTCATTGATCAGGGCAACACCCGCGCTGTCGTAACCGCGATATTCGAGGCGCTTGAGGCCCTCGACCAACACCGCCGTGATATTACGCTCAGCTACCGCACCGACGATTCCACACATAGTTGCTCTCCTTAAGCCTCGACACTTACGCAGATCAGATTGATCCCGCGTGCGCTCAATTGTTCACGAGCGTCTGCCGACAGGCGCTCATCAGTAATTAGGGTATTCACATTGCCCCAGGGCAATTCCAGATTGGGGATCTTGCGGCCGATCTTGTCACTCTCAACCATTACCACCACTTCCCGGGCGACTTCAGCCATGACACGGCTCAGGCCCAGCAGTTCATTAAACGTCGTGGTGCCACGTTGCAGATCGATACCGTCTGCGCCAATGAACAGTTGATCAAAATCGTAGGAACGCAGCACTTGCTCAGCGACTTGGCCCTGAAACGACTCGGAATGCGGGTCCCAAGTGCCGCCCGTCATCAGCAGAACGGGCTCATGCTCGATATCACGCAGGGCGTTGGCGACATTCAGCGAATTGGTCATAACCACTAGTCCCGGCTTGTGGCCGAGCTCGGGAATCATGGCCGCTGTGGTGGTGCCGCTGTCGATGATAATGCGCGCATGCTCGCGAATCCGCGCCACGCCAGCTTTGGCAATGGCCAGCTTATAAGGCGAAACCTGTTGGCCCGCATCGGCAATCAGTTCCTGCGGCATCAGCACCGCGCCGCCATAGCGCCGCAGTAACAAGCCGTTGGTCTCAAGTGCAGCGAGATCTTTGCGAATGGTCACTTCAGATGTCGAAAAGGCTTTTGCCAGCTCATCCACACTCACCTCGCCCTGCTCATTGAGCAGAGCAAGGATGGAGTGACGACGTTGCGGGGTGTTGCGTTTTGACATGCTAAGTTTCGATTCGAAAGATAATTGCGTGAATCAAAACCTAATGAGGCTTTTTGGTCAAGTAAAACCACAAAAAAGGCCGCCAAATGGCAGCCTTTTTTACTTATCAACAGAGCAAACGAAACTTAGCAGGGCTTTATGCACAAGGTGCTTTTATCCACAACGATTGAAAAAATCGCGTCGGGATAACTTTTAAGCCTAACCAGTACACTGTGGATAAGCCTCAGCGCTTACCCACAAGCCTCTCACTTGTTTTTGACTGGCCGCTTCCAGCCAGCAATATTGCGCTGCCGGGCGCGGCCGACAGCCAGGTTATCCACCGGTACTTCGCTGGTAATAACCGAACCCGCGCCTGTCACCGCGCGATCACCCAGACTGACTGGGGCAACCAATGAGCTGTTCGAGCCGATAAACACGTCTTCACCCATCACGGTGCGGTGCTTGTTGGCGCCGTCATAGTTACAGGTGATGGTGCCTGCGCCGATGTTGCTGCGCGCACCGATTTCAGCGTCACCCAGATAGCTCAGGTGGCCCGCTTTGGCGCCCTCGCCCAGCACTGCGTTCTTCAACTCGACAAAGTTACCCACATGGGCTTTTTTGCCCAGCACAGCGCCAGGCCGCAGGCGTGCGAATGGACCGCAATCACTGCCTTCGCCCATTTCAGCGCCTTCGAGGTGGCTGTTGGCTTTGACCACAACGCCTTTGCGCAGGATCGAGTCCTTGATGAAGCAGTTGGCGCCGATTTGCACGCCATCCTCGATCACCACTTTGCCTTCGAGAATCACGTTGATGTCGATCATCACGTCGCGACCGACAGTCACCTCACCGCGCAGGTCGAAACGCGCTGGATCACGCAGGGTCACGCCCTGAGTCATCAGTGCACGTGCGGCGCGCTGCTGGTAATGACGTTCGAGCTCGGCGAGCTGGATCCGGTCATTAGCGCCCTGCACTTCCATCGCGTCCAGTGGCTGTTCAGTGGCAACGACCAGACCATCGTTGACGGCCATCGCAATCACGTCAGTCAGGTAATACTCGCCTTGCGCGTTGCTGTTGGACAACCGGCCCAGCCACTCGCCGAGCTTGCTGGCCGGCACAGCAAGAATGCCGGTATTGCCTTCGGTGATCAGGCGCTGCGCCTCGCTGGCATCCTTGTGTTCGACGATAGCTTCAACCTGGCCTGCGGCGTTACGCACGATGCGGCCATAGCCGGTCGGGTCTGCCAAGGTCACGGTGAGCAAGCCCAGTTGCTGATCGGAGACCTGCAGCAATAGACGCTCAAGGGTACTTTTTTCAATCAGCGGTACATCGCCGTACAGGATCAGTACACGCTCAGCTGTTAATGCCGGCAGAGCCTGCGCAACCGCGTGGCCTGTGCCCAACTGCTCGGTTTGCATGACAAAGTTGAGGTCATCGCCGGCCAGGCGTTCACGCACGGTGTCCGCACCGTGGCCGATGACCACATGAATGCCCTGCGGCTGAAGCTCACGCGCGGTGTCGATGACGTGGCCAAGCATGGATTTGCCGGCAACCGGGTGAAGAACCTTGGGCAAAGCTGAACGCATCCGCGTGCCTTGGCCTGCTGCGAGAATCACGATATCAAGGGACATAACGAAGATTTACCGGTGATTGAAGGTGAATTTCGAGGAGCACTGATCGACTGTTTCCTTGATCAATCAGTAGAAAAACAAAAGGGTAGCCTAAGCTACCCCTTTATTTATACACAGAGAAATCAAAGCGCTGATTAGCCGCCAAATTTCTTGCGCAGCTGCTGAACTGTACGCAGCTGAGCCGTAGCTTCAGCCAAGCGTGCAGCGGCAGAGCCGTAATCGAACTCGGCGCCTTGCTCATGCAGTGCTTTCTCAGCAGCCTTGAGGGCTTCCTGAGCGGCAACTTCATCTAGATCTGCAGCGCGCTGCACGGTGTCGGCGAGAACCTTGACCATGTTTGGCTGCACTTCGAGGAAGCCACCTGAGATGTAGAACACCTCTGCTTCACCGCCTTGCTTGATCAAGCGGATCGGACCCGGCTTGAGATCAGTGATCAGCGGCGCGTGGCCTGGAGCGATACCGATATCACCCAGGTTACCGTGCGCAATCACCATCTCGACCAGGCCGGAAAACATCTCCGCTTCTGCGCTGACGATATCGCAATGGACTGTCATAGCCATAACCTTGCCTCACATAACAGCTTGTGGATAACATTTTACACACAAGCCGATGCGCCTGTTGCCAGGCGCAAACGGTGATTACAGTTTCTTCGCTTTCTCTACGGCTTCTTCAATGCTGCCGACCATGTAGAACGCTTGCTCTGGCAAGTGATCGTAGTCGCCTTTGAGGATGCCGCTGAAGCCTGCGATGGTGTCTTTCAGGGAAACGTATTTGCCTGGAGAACCGGTGAAGACTTCTGCCACGAAGAATGGCTGAGACAGGAAGCGCTGAATCTTACGAGCACGGGATACCAACTGCTTATCGGCTTCGGACAGTTCGTCCATACCCAGAATCGCAATGATGTCCTTCAGCTCTTTGTAACGCTGCAGTACGTACTGAACGCCACGTGCGGTGTCGTAGTGCTCCTGACCAATTACCAGCGGGTCGAGCTGGCGAGAGGTGGAGTCCAACGGGTCCACAGCTGGGTAGATACCCAGAGAGGCGATGTCACGGGACAATACGACGGTTGCGTCCAAGTGGGCGAAGGTGGTCGCCGGGGACGGGTCAGTCAAGTCATCCGCAGGTACGTATACGGCCTGGATCGAAGTAATCGAACCGGTCTTGGTCGAAGTGATACGCTCTTGCAGAACGCCCATCTCTTCGGCCAAAGTCGGCTGATAACCTACTGCCGACGGCATACGGCCGAGCAGTGCGGATACTTCAGTACCGGCCAGGGTGTAACGGTAGATGTTGTCCACGAAGAACAGTACGTCGCGGCCTTCATCACGGAACTTCTCAGCCATAGTCAGACCGGTCAACGCTACGCGCAGACGGTTGCCTGGTGGCTCGTTCATCTGACCGTAGACCAAGGCTACTTTGTCGAGAACGTTGGAATCCTTCATCTCGTGGTAGAAGTCGTTACCCTCACGAGTACGCTCACCCACACCGGCGAACACGGAATAACCGCTGTGCTCGATGGCGATGTTACGGATCAGTTCCATCATGTTTACGGTTTTACCAACACCGGCACCACCGAACAGACCAACTTTACCGCCTTTGGCGAACGGGCAGATCAGGTCGATAACCTTGATGCCTGTTTCCAGCAGTTCGTTGCTGCCAGCTTGCTCAGCGTAAGTTGGCGCAGGACGGTGAATGCCCCAACGCTCTTCTTCGCCGATCGGGCCAGCTTCGTCGATCGGGTTGCCCAGCACGTCCATGATACGGCCCAGGGTCTTAACCCCGACCGGTACCTGGATGTTAGTGCCAGTACTGGTTACGTCGAGGCCACGTTTCAGGCCTTCGGTCGAACCCATTGCAATTGTACGAACCACGCCGTCGCCCAGCTGCTGCTGAACTTCGAGGGTGGTTTCAGCGCCGACTACTTTCAACGCTTCATAAACACTCGGCACATGATCACGCGGGAATTCCACGTCGATAACGGCGCCGATGATTTGAACGATACGTCCGCTACTCATCTTTGGTTCCTCTGAATATTTGAACCGTTCTTAAACCGCGGCAGCGCCGCCGACGATTTCCGAAATCTCTTGGGTAATTGCTGCCTGACGCGCCTTGTTATAGACCAGTTGTAGATCACTGATCAGATCACCGGCGTTGTCGGTGGCGTTCTTCATTGCAATCATCCGCGCAGCTTGTTCAGCTGCGTTGTTCTCAACCACTGCCTGGTAAACCTGCGACTCCACGTAACGTACCATCAAGCCGTCGAGCAGCTCTTTGGCGTCGGGTTCGTACAGGTAGTCCCAGTGATGCTTGAGACCTTCATCCGGAGTCGCCACCAATGGAATCAATTGTTCCACTGTCGGCTTTTGCGTCATGGTGTTGACGAACTTGTTCGAGACCACGGACAAACGATCGATACGACCTTCGAGGTACGCATCGAGCATTACCTTGACGCTACCAATCAGATCATTGATCGATGGTTCTTCGCCCAGGTGGCCGATCGCAGCAACTACATTGCCACCAAAGTTGCGGAAGAAGCCCGCGCCCTTGCTGCCAATTACGCAGAGATCAATCTCTACGCCTTGCTCGCGATTGCTCGCCATGTCTTTGACCAGAGCCTTGAACAGGTTGGTATTCAGACCACCACACAGACCACGGTCACTGCTCACCACCACATAACCTACACGCTTTACTTCGCGCTCGATCATGAACGGATGACGGTATTCCGGGTTAGCGTTGGCCAGATGACCAATAACCTGGCGGATACGCTCCGCGTAAGGACGGCTAGACGCCATGCGCATTTGTGCTCTGCGCATTTTGCTGACCGCCACTTTCTCCATGGCGCTGGTGATCTTCTGCGTGCTTTTGATGCTCGCAATCTTGCTGCGAATCTCTTTTGCGCCTGCCATTTGACACCTATCAGGTTAGCAAGCGAGGGCCGCTAAGCCCTCGCTGCGGCTTACCAGGTTTGGGTGGCTTTGAACTTCTCGACACCGGCTTTGAGGCCTGCGTCGATTTCGTCGTTGAAGTCACCCTTCACGTTGATCTTCGCCATCAAATCGGCGTGATCACGGTTGAAGTAAGCAATCAGAGCCTGTTCGAAAGCGCCAACTTTGGCAACTTCGATATCACGCAGGAAGCCACGTTCTGCTGCGTACAGCGACAGTGACATATCTGCGATGGACATAGGCGCATACTGCTTCTGCTTCATCAGCTCAGTTACACGTTCGCCGTGCTCAAGCTGCTTACGAGTGGCTTCGTCCAGGTCAGATGCGAACTGGGCGAATGCCGCCAATTCACGGTACTGAGCCAGAGCGGTACGGATACCACCGGAAAGCTTCTTGATGATCTTGGTCTGAGCCGCGCCACCTACACGAGATACCGAAATACCAGCGTTGACCGCCGGACGGATACCCGAGTTGAACATCGAGGTCTCAAGGAAGATCTGACCGTCGGTGATCGAGATCACGTTGGTCGGTACGAACGCAGAAACGTCGCCAGCCTGGGTCTCAATGATTGGCAGAGCGGTCAAAGAACCGGTCTTGCCAGTCACGGCGCCATTGGTGAACTTCTCAACGTACTCTTCGGATACGCGCGATGCACGCTCCAACAGACGGCTGTGGAGATAGAACACGTCGCCTGGGTAAGCTTCACGGCCTGGCGGACGGCGCAGCAACAGGGAAATCTGACGATAAGCCACTGCTTGCTTGGACAGATCGTCATAAACGATCAGCGCGTCTTCACCACGGTCACGGAAGTATTCACCCATGGTGCAACCGGAGTAGGCAGAAATGTATTGCAGAGCTGGCGATTCGGAAGCCGAAGCAGCCACCACGATGGTGTTTGCCAGAGCGCCGTTTTCTTCCAGCTTGCGCACAACGTTAGCGATGGTCGATTGCTTCTGACCGATTGCTACGTAGACGCACTTAATGCCGCTGTCTTTCTGATTGATGATGGCGTCGACTGCCAGAGCAGTCTTACCGATCTGACGGTCACCAATGATCAGCTCACGCTGGCCACGGCCTACCGGGATCATGGCATCGACTGACTTGTAGCCAGTCTGTACCGGCTGATCAACCGACTTACGCCAGATCACGCCCGGTGCAACCTTTTCAACAGCGTCGGTAGCGACGTTGTTCAGCGGGCCTTTACCGTCGATTGGGTTACCCAATGCGTCAACAACGCGGCCCAGCAGTTCCGGACCAACCGGAACTTCCAGGATGCGGCCGGTGCACTTGGCGCTCATGCCTTCAGCGAGCGACGTGTACGCACCCAGTACCACCGCACCTACGGAGTCTTGCTCCAGGTTCAGTGCCATACCGTAGACGCTACCCGGGAACTCGATCATTTCGCCGTACATAGCATCGGCGAGACCGTGAATACGCACGATACCGTCAGATACGCTGACGATAGTGCCTTCGTTTCGGGCTTGGGAAGAGACGTCGAGATTCTCGATACGTCCCTTGATGATTTCACTTATTTCGGAAGGATTGAGTTGCTGCATAGCTCTGCTGCCCCTTCAAACTCAAGATTTCAATGCTTCGGCCAGTTTCGCGATTTTGCCGCGAACTGAGCCATCGATAACCAGGTCGCCGGCGCGAATGATGACACCACCGATAAGGGCAGCATCCTCCGCGGCGTGCAGACGCACTTCTCGGCCGAGCCGTGCACTGAGAACCTTGGCGAGTTTGTCTTGCTGTTCATCGTTCAACGCAAAGGCGCTAGTAACGTCCACATCAATCGACTTTTCCTGCTCGGCTTTTAACAGCTCGAACAGTTCAGACACGTGTGGCAGCAATGCCAGACGGTCGTTTTCAGCCAGGATGTGGATGAAATTGCTAACCGATCCATCAAACTTGTCACCACACACCTCAACAAAGGTGGTGGCCTTGTCTTTACTCGTCAAACGCGGGGCCTTGAGCACGCGCTGCATGGTGTCGTCTTGCGACACCTCTGCAGCCAGGCCGAGCATGGCTGACCAATTGGCCAGCTGCTGGTGGGCCTGGGCGTACTCGAAGGCAGCCTTAGCGTAAGGTCGGGCCAACGTGGTCAATTCTGCCATGATCGCGCCCTCGCTTAAATTTCGGCTGCCAGTTTGGAAACCAGCTCCGCATGCGCGTTTTGGTCGATCGAAACGCCCAGGATCTTCTCAGCACCGCCGACAGCCAGTGCGCCAACTTGGGCACGCAGGGCGTCTTTAACGCTGTTGATTTCCTGTTCGATCTCGGCCTGAGCCTGAGCCTTAACGCGGTCAGCTTCAACGCGGGCCTGTTCACGGGCCTCGTCGACAATCTGAGTGCCACGCTTCTTGGCTTGCTCAATGATTTCAGCTGCCTGTGCTTTAGCTTCGCGCAGTTGCTGACCCGCTTTCTCTTGGGCCAACTCCAAATCACGAGCTGCACGGCTGGCAGCGTCCAGACCCTCTGCGATCTTCTTTTGACGCTCTTGCAGAGCTGTAATGACCGGAGGCCATACAAACTTCATGCAGAACATCACGAAGATGAAGAAGGCAACGGCCTGGCCAATCAGGGTTGCATTAATGTTCACGCCAACACCTCGCTCGTTCGTTGTTCAACAAACCATCTCACTCGTAATAACCGAGTGATTAGCCTGCGATTTGACCAACGAAGGGGTTCGCGAAGGTGAAGAACAGTGCGATACCAACACCGATCATGGTCACGGCGTCGAGAAGACCGGCGACGATGAACATTTTCACTTGCAGCATAGGAACCATTTCCGGTTGACGCGCAGCGCCTTCCAGGAATTTGCCGCCCAGCAGGCCGAAACCAATGGCAGTACCAAGGGCGCCCAGGCCGATTAGCAGAGCAACAGCGATCGCAGTCAGACCAACTACAGTTTCCATTTTTCCTCCCGACTTTTATGTCGTATTGGTTAAGTGTTACTAAGGTTAAGCGTTAAAGCTAAATCGTTTTCCAGCAAGCCCTTGCGGGCGTCCACCGATATCGCTGCGCACCTTTGCAGGTACGCGGTGCGCTATTAGTGGTTGTCTTCGTGTGCCATCGACAGATAGACGATGGTCAACATCATGAAGATGAACGCTTGCAGCGTGATGATCAGGATGTGGAACACAGCCCACGCCCAGTTCAGGGCAATACCCAGCGCGCTGAGCAGGAACATGCCACTGCCGAACATCACGGCAATCAGAATGAAGATCAGTTCGCCGGCATACATGTTACCGAACAGACGCAGCGCCAGAGAGATAGGCTTAGCGACCAGTGTTACGAACTCAAGCAGGAAGTTCACCGGAATCAGCAGCGCCTGAACCACAATGTTCTTGCTGCCGAACGGGTGCAGGGTCAGCTCGCCGACGAAGCCGCCGATGCCCTTGACCTTGATGCTGTAGAAAATGATCAGAGCAAACACCGACAGGGCCATGCCCAGGGTCGCGTTTGGATCGGTCGTCGGAACTACGCGGAAGAAGACGTGCTCGTTGCCGGTGATTTTCTGCGCCAGAACCGGCAGGAAGTCGACCGGAATCAAGTCCATCAGGTTCATCAGGAAGATCCAGACGAAGATGGTCAGGGCGAGCGGAGCAATCAGCTTGTTACGGCCGTGGAACGTGTCTTTGACACTGCCATCGACGAACTCGATCATCACTTCAACGAAGTTCTGCAAGCCGCCAGGCTGGCCGCTGGTAGCGCGCTTGGCTGCCATGCGGAAAATGAGAATGAAAACCAGACCAAGAACCACAGACCAACCCAGGGTATCCACATGGAATGCCCAGAAGCCCATTTCTTTAGCTTGTTCTGCTGTGTGAGCGAAACCCCAGTCACCCGAAGGCAGCTTCCCGAAAGTCAGGTTCTGCAAGTGGTGCTGGATATAGCCCGAAGCGGTTTGTTCTGCCATGTTTGCCTCAAACGCCCTAAGGTTTCAAAAATCTTGTTTTCATCAGCAGCGGTGCGAACCAGTTGACCAGTTGGGTCAGCAGGAAAACGCCAAATACAGCCAGCGCATCCAAAGGTTTCACCCCTGCAAACGTCAGCGTAAACAACGCTGCCGTCAGAATTAATTTGCCCGCCTCGTCGGCATAAAAAGACCGCACGATGGCTTGAGCTGCCCGGGCTCCGCTAAAGCGAAAAGCCTTGTGGGCAAAATACACATTGGGCAGCCATGCAATCAGGCCACCACAAAGACCGGAGTATCCTGCGATCGGGCCGCGCCACTGCCAAAAGACAGCAGCCAAGAGCAGCGCAACAATCAACTGTACGACAAGAACCGGGAAGACCGGCCAACGATGGAAGGGCAGGCGATTTGGCGTGCGGGTATCCATCACTGTTTCCTGAAATCAGACCTCTGGCTTCGACGACCGGGTATCCCAACACAGTTGGCATAGTTTATGCCGTCGAAATGCGCGCAGAGTATAGGGGCGCAGGCCGCCCCATTCAACTGTCAGGTAGTGATTTCCGACTAGTGCTACATGGCTAAATGTTTCAGCGGATGTGCGCGAGCACTCCTTGCAGTTCATCCAGCGAGCTATAACGGATGACCAACTGGCCCTTGCCCTTCTGTCCATGCTTGATCTGCACGGGAGAGCCCAAGCGCTCAGCCAGACGCTGTTCCAGCCGGGTGATGTCCGGGTCTGCTTTAGCTACAGCTGCGGGCTTCTCTTTGCTGTTCAACCACTGACGAACCAGCGCTTCAGTTTGGCGCACAGTGAGACCGCGTGCGACAACATGTCGCGCACCTTCAACCTGCTGTTCGAGGGGTAGGCCGAGCAATGCACGGGCATGACCCATTTCGAGGTCGCCATGCGAGAGCAATGTTTTAATCTCTTCCGGCAAGCTAATCAAGCGCAACAAGTTGGTGATGGTCACACGTGACTTACCCACGGCATCAGCAACTTGCTGTTGAGTGAGTTGAAATTCCTGCTGCAGACGCTGCAACGCCATCGCTTCTTCGATCGGATTGAGGTCTTCGCGCTGAATATTCTCGATCAGCGCCATGGCCACGGCGGCTTCATCCGCCAACTCGCGAACCATTGCCGGAATCTTTTCCAGCCCGGCTTGCTGCGATGCGCGCCAGCGACGTTCACCGGCAACGATCTCGAAACGCCCCTTGGCGATCGGGCGTACGACGATGGGCTGCATCACACCGTGGGTCTTGATCGAGTGCGCGAGTTCTTCCAGCGCAGTCACGTCCATATCCCGGCGCGGCTGATACTTGCCGCGCTGGATCAGGTCCAGTGGCAGATATTGCAGTTCGTTAGGATCAACCTGTGTGGCTTCTTCTTGCAGCTTATCGACGGTGGAACCGCCCAAAAGAGCGTCCAAGCCACGTCCAAGCCCGCGTTTTTTGGCGGCCATGCGCAATTCCTTATTCGATTACAGTGCGGGCGCTTTGCGAGCGTTTGCACGCTGACGGCGAACCAATTCGCCAGCCAATGCCAAATAGGCGATGGCCCCCCGCGATTGCTTATCGTAGCTCAGCGCCGGCATACCAAAACTCGGGGCTTCAGCCAGTCGTACGTTACGCGGGATGACCGTTTGATAAAGCTTGTCGCCAAAATGTTCCTTCAGCTGAGCCGACACATCATTGGTCAGGCTCATGCGAGGGTCATACATGGTGCGCAACAAACCTTCAATTCTCAGTTCAGGGTTGAGCAACTTGGCGATGCGTTGAATGCTGTTGACCAGATCACTCAAACCTTCCAACGCATAGTACTCACACTGCATCGGGATGATCACGCCGTCAGATGCCACCAATGCGTTAACGGTGAGCATGGACAAAGCCGGCGGACAATCGATGAGGATGTAATCGTAGTTTTCGCGGATCGGCGCCAGCGCATTACGCAGGCGGCTCTCCTTCATTTTCACTTCAAGCAAATCAACTTCTGCAGCCGTGAGGTCACGGTTGGCCGGCAGTAACTGGTAACCGCCATGCTCGGAGAACTGCATTGCCTCGACCAGGTTGCATTCACCGGTGAGCACGTCATAAATCGAATTTTCCAGCGCATGCTTATCCACACCACTGCCCATGGTGGCGTTGCCTTGAGGATCGAGGTCGATCAACAGCACACGGCGTTTGGTGGCGACCAGAGAGGCAGCCAGATTGACGCAGGTGGTGGTCTTGCCCACGCCGCCTTTCTGGTTAGCTATTGCGAATACCTTTGCCATACTGCTTTTCCCCTTAGACCAAGCGTCGCAGTATCAACAGATGGCGCTGACCTTGGCAACCGGGAACCTTGAGAACATGCGTTGCGGTCAGACTAAAATCTTCTGGCAGCGCTTGCAGTTCATCATCCGGATGCACGCCTTTCATTGCCAACCATTGGGTATTGCCATCGCCCAAATGACGCGTCCAGTCAGAAAAGTCCTGCAGCGAACTAAAAGCCCGGGAGCAAATACCACTGAATGGCTGCGCCGGCGTGAATGCTTCTACCCGGCTGTGGATAACTTCAAGGTTGGCCAGTTTCAGCTCAAGTTTTACCTGAGTCAGAAAACGGGTTTTCTTACCGTTGGAATCCAGCAGGGTGAATTGCTTCTGCGGGAACAGGATGGCCAATGGAATACCTGGCATTCCGCCGCCGCTGCCCACGTCGAGCCAGTTATCCCCAGCCTCGGCGACAAACTTGACCACACTCAAGCTGTCGAGCAGGTGCCGCGAAACCATTTCATCAGGGTTACGCACCGCGGTCAGGTTATATGCCTTGTTCCACTTGATCAGCAGTTCGAGATAGCCAAGCAGCAATTGCTGCTGTTCGGCAGAAACCTCAACACCGAGTTCACGAGCACCACGAGCGAGTTCTTCTGCATGCTGGCTTGTTACGAAAGTTTTTACACCGCTCATCAAGCGCTCTGCTCCAACTGGCGACCGGCACCGCGTTTTTTAAGGTGAATCAGCAACAGCGAAATCGCCGCCGGGGTAACACCCGGAATACGTGAAGCCTGGCCCAGAGTTTCCGGGCGAGTGGCGCTCAGCTTGGCCTGAATCTCGTTGGACAGGCCGGAAATCGTTGAATAGTCGATATCGGCTGGCAGCTTGGTGTCTTCACTGGCGCGCAAGCGGGCGATTTCTTCTTGCTGGCGGTCAATGTACCCCGCGTATTTGGTTTTGATCTCGACCTGTTCGGCAACTTGCGGATCAAGCGCGCCGCCACCGGTGACTTCAACCAGCCCTTGATAATCAATTTCCGGACGCGTCAGCAGGTTGAGCAAATTGTATTCATGGGTCAGCGGCGTACCGAAACGTTCGGCAATCGCCGTGCCTTGCGGCGTATTCGGGCGCACCCATGTGCTTTTGAGGCGTTGTTCTTCAAGCGCAATGGCTTCGCGCTTGGTTTCAAATGCTGCCCAGCGCTGATCATTGACCAAGCCCAGTTCGCGGCCCTTTTCAGTGAGGCGCAAGTCGGCGTTGTCTTCACGCAGAATCAGGCGATATTCAGCCCGTGAGGTGAACATCCGATACGGCTCTTGCGTACCCAGGGTGATCAGGTCGTCGACCAATACGCCGATGTACGCCTCATCGCGGCGCGGACACCAGGCATCTTTGCCCTGGGCGCGAAGTGCAGCGTTAGCACCGGCCAACAAACCTTGCGCACCAGCTTCTTCGTAACCGGTGGTGCCGTTGATCTGGCCTGCAAAGAACAAACCGGCGATAACTTTGGTTTCGAGGCTGTATTTCAGATCACGCGGATCGAAATAGTCATATTCGATCGCATAGCCGGGGCGCACGATGTGAGCGTTTTCCATGCCGACAATCGAACGCACGATCTGAATCTGCACATCGAACGGCAATGAAGTCGAAATACCGTTCGGATACAACTCATGGGTATTCAGGCCTTCCGGCTCGATGAATACCTGATGGCTCTGCTTGTCGGCAAAACGATGAATTTTGTCTTCGATAGATGGGCAATAACGCGGGCCAACACCTTCGATCACACCGGAATACATCGGTGAGCGATCAAGGTTGGCGGCGATGATTTCGTGAGTGCGCGCATTGGTGTGGGTAATCCAGCAGCTGACTTGCTGCGGATGCTGCTCTTTGCTGCCCAAAAACGACATCACTGGAATCGGTGTATCGCCCGGTTGCTCGGCCATCACCGAGAAATCCACAGAACGACCATCGATACGCGGTGGTGTGCCGGTTTTCAGACGTCCAACACGCAGCGGCAATTCACGCAAACGGTGCGCCAGTGCTATCGACGGAGGATCACCTGCACGACCACCGGAGTAATTCTGCATACCAATGTGGATAAGTCCGCCGAGGAATGTTCCGGTAGTCAGAACTACCGAATCCGCCATAAAACGCAGTCCCATCTGGGTAACTACGCCTTTGACTTCATCGTTCTCGACGATCAGGTCGTCTGCAGCTTGCTGGAAGATCCACAGATTTTCCTGGTTCTCCAGAGTTTCGCGAATCGCGGCCTTGTACAACACGCGATCTGCTTGAGCCCGTGTAGCGCGTACTGCAGGACCTTTGCGGCTGTTGAGCACACGAAACTGAATGCCACCTTTGTCGGTCGCTTCAGCCATTGCTCCGCCGAGTGCGTCGATTTCCTTGACCAGATGGCTTTTACCAATCCCGCCAATTGCCGGGTTGCAACTCATCTGCCCCAGCGTTTCCACGTTATGAGTAAGCAGTAGGGTTTTTACACCCATGCGTGCAGCTGCCAACGCAGCTTCGGTGCCGGCGTGACCACCGCCGATAACGATCACTTGAAAACGGGAAGGGAAATCCACCACGCACCTCGTGCCTGTACTGAAAAATGAGGCTTTTATCAGAGAACACGCGGGCCTACTTCGCTGGGTAGTCCGGCATTTCTCAAGGCGTGCCATTGCGTAATAACGCTCAAATGCCACTGAAAAGCTGAATAGCCGGTAAGTATAGGCAGTTAAGCGACCTTAAAGAAGCCTTTTGCACAAAAAATAGCCAATCAGCCCTTAGCGCCCAAACGGTCCTGATTTGGCAATACAGACGAGTCAGCAAATAAGAATAAAAAAGAAAGAATTTTTATAAAGCTTTGTTTATATGTTTATAAAGTAGCAAGCACTTTTCTGTGGATACATTTCTACAAGCCAATAAACACGTACTGTACAGCGATGTATGGAACTGTGCTAAGCCTGCCATCTAACTGTCAGATAGCCGTCACTAAGCTGTGGATGAAAGAGCTACTTATACACAGGGCAGTTTATCCTCAACTTTGTCACCTGCTTATGGGCAGAGCTTAGGGCCGCTTTTCCACAGGGTTTATGCACACCCATAAAAACCGTGGATAAAGAGGCCCTAAGGTCTTACTGCGGGATGACCAAGGTGTTCAGGAAGAAGCCACCGCACATCAACAAAGTGAACAATATGGCGCCCATCAGCATCGGCTTAGCCCCAGCCTGCTTGAGTACACGCCATTGTGTCTGGCTACCCAGTGCTGCCATGGCCATGGCCAGAGTCAGTTGGCTGATCATCTGCAAGCTGTGGATAACCATAGGAGGTAATGCGACCCAGCTGTTGATACCGGCTGCAGCAATGAATCCGAGAACAAACCAAGGAATGTTGATTTTGCGTGTGGCGCTGCCTGCTGTTTCCTGGCCTTTGCTCTTGCGCATCATCACGCTGCTGAGAATCAGGATGAAGGGAGCCAGCAGCATCACTCTGATCAGCTTGACCACAACTGCAGACTGCAAGGCTTCGCCGCTCACGGAGTCACCCGCAGCAACTGCCTGAGCGACCTCATGGATGGTGCTGCCGATGTAAATCCCGAAGTTATGATCAGTCATGCCGCTAAACTGAAAGATCAGTGGATAACTGAACATGGCCAGCGTGCCAAACAGCACAACAGTGGCGACAGCTACAGTCACGTGTTGTTGTTTGGCTTTAACCACAGGTTCACTGGCAAGAACTGCAGCCGCGCCGCAAATTGCGCTGCCCGCAGATATCAGGATGGACAGCTCGCGGGGCAACTTGAATAGTTTTATCCCCAGCCAGGTTCCTATCAGCAAGATGCTGGTGGTGACCATGATGTCCAGGACAACAGCTTGCCAACCGACTTGTACGATCTGTTGAAAGCTGAGGCTGAAGCCAAACAGGATAATCCCGGTGCGCAACAGACGTTGCTGGCAGAACCGGGTGAATGCCTGTTCCCGTGCAGTTGGCGTTTGTTGATTGAAGTGGCCATAGATAACGCCGAGCAGAATGGCCAGTGGCAGGGCGCTGAGCCCCAAATGGGCAACCGCAGGGATTTGCGCGAGAAGCAGCGAAGCGATTGCGATCAGTGGCAGTGCTATCAGATTACGCATAGTTTTTCACAAGGCTGAAAAATGTTAGGTCTAATAGTGCGCCGGTGATAATGTTAATAAAAATGGATTGTTTTAATGCGTTACATAAGCTGAGCTGAACTATGAGCGTATCGATCAGGCAACTGAAGATTTTCGAAGCCACCGCACGCCTGGGAAGGCTGACTGCCGCAGCGGATGACCAAGCCATCAGCCAGTCGGCTGCGAGTCAGGCGCTGAAAGAGCTGGAATCGGAATTAGGTTATCCACTGTTCATGCGCATCGGTCGTGAACTGGTCATTACCGATGCTGGGCGCAATGCGCTGCCGAAGGTGGGACAGATCCTGCAAGCTCTGGACAGCCTTATGCACAGCGAGGCTGATGAAATCAGTGGTGTGCTACGCGTTGCAGCCAGTGTGACCATTGGCAGTTACTTGCTGCCTGGTCTGTTGAGCCGATTTATCCACAACCATCCTCAGGTTGATCCCGATGTTCGCATCAGTAATACCGGAGAAGTCATCAGTGCTGTGGAAAAGGGCCAGGTCCATATTGGCTTGATAGAAGGTCCCGCCACCCATAACCATTTACTGATTACGCCGTGGAGCGAAGACCAGCTGGCAGTCTTCTGCCGACCCGACCATCCACTCGCCGCTGTGGGTAAGTTAACTGCCACACAAATAGCGCAGCAGCGTTGGGTTTTGCGCGAGCATGGCTCAGGCACGCGCGCCGTATTTGACGCTGCCGTTCAGCAAGTCTGTGGACAAGTTAAGTTGGCGTTGGAGTTGAATCGTCAGGAAGCGATCAAGCAATCGGTGAAGGCTGGATTGGGAATTGGTTGTTTGTCTGCATTGTCGATTGCAGAACAGGTAGACGCCGGTGAGTTGGTGGTTTTGCACACACCTTTGGAATTACGCCGGCGGTTTTCGCTGGTTTCCCCACCCGTTGAGCAGAGCAATGCCTTGGTCAGGGCCTTTGTCGAGCATTTACAACAGCATGCCAAGGCTGAAACTGTGGATAAGTAAACTTACTTACCGATACAGAAGCTGGAAAAAATCCGTCCGAGCAGATCGTCAGAGCTGAATGCTCCGGTAATTTCGCCCAATGCTTGCTGGGCGTGACGCAGGTCTTCCGCCAACAGCTCACCAGCGCCTGCCAGTGTCAGTTGTGCATAACCATGCTCAAGGTGCGCTTGCGCTTGATTGAGCGCGTCGAGGTGACGTCTGCGTGCACTAAAGCTGCTCTCGGCAGTCTGTTGATAACCCATGCAGCTTTTCAGGTGTTCGCGCAGCAAATCCAGGCCATCTGTGGATTTCGCCGAGAGGCTGATGGTGACATGAGCGTCGCTGCTGACTTCCAGCGCAATGTTCTCGTTACTCAGGTCTGCTTTATTGCGAATCAACGTCACCTTGGCCGGATCGGGTCGAATATCGAGAAACTCGGGCCACAGGCTGAACGGGTCGCTGGCTTCAGGTGCTGTTGAGTCCACAACCAGCAAAATCCGATCGGCCTCGCTAATGGCCTTGAGGGCGCGCTCGACACCGATCTTTTCCACATGGTCTTCGGTATCGCGCAGCCCAGCGGTATCGACCACATGCAGGGGCATGCCATCAATGTGGATATGTTCGCGCAGAACGTCGCGGGTGGTGCCGGCAATCTCGGTGACGATTGCCGCTTCTCGACCGGCAAGCGCATTGAGCAGGCTGGATTTACCGGCGTTCGGTCGTCCGGCAATCACAACGTTCATGCCGTCGCGCAGCAATGCGCCCTGCCCGGCTTCACGCAACACACCTAGCAAGTCTTCGCGCACAGCTTGGAGCATGCTGAGCACATGGCCATCCGCGAGAAAATCGATTTCCTCTTCTGGGAAATCAATCGCCGCTTCAACATAGATGCGCAGATTGATCAGGCGCTCGGTCAAGTTATGCACACGTCTCGAAAACTCGCCCTGCAGGGAGCGCACAGCATTGCGAGCTGCCTGCTCTGAACTGGCCTCGATCAAGTCGGCAATTGCCTCTGCCTGGGCCAGGTCGAGTTTGTCATTGAGAAACGCCCGCTCGCTAAACTCACCGGGTCTGGCCAGTCGTGCACCCAGTTGTACACAGCGGCGCAACAGCATATCGAGTACTACGGGGCCGCCATGGCCCTGCAATTCAAGTACGTCTTCGCCGGTGAATGAGTTGGGGCCCGGGAAATACAGCGCCAGGCCCTGGTCAATGACAGTGTCGTCTTTGGTGAAAAAATCACCGTAGTGGGCATAACGTGGGGATAACTCGCGCTGGCATATGGCAACAGCCATTTTTGCCGCCAACGGTCCGGAGATTCGCACAATGCCCACACCGCCTCGACCCTGGGCGGTGGCAACAGCGGCAATGGTATCGCGGGCATTGTGCATAACTTTCTCCAAACGCTGAATAGCAAAACGCCCCTTGTTACAGGGGCGTTAGCTTTATCTTAGAAGCTGCGCAGCATTTAGGCGGGATTAGCGGCCTTGGTTGCAGCTTCGATCTTGCGAGTAATGTACCACTGCTGTGCGATCGACAAGCAGTTGTTCACAACCCAGTACATAACCAGACCAGCAGGGAACCACAGGAAGAAGAAGGTGAAGATGATTGGCATCATTTTCATAACCTTGGCCTGCATTGGGTCCGGCGGTGTCGGGTTCAACTGCTGCTGGATAAACATGGATGCACCCATGATGATCGGCAGAATGAAGAACGGATCCTTGATCGACAGGTCAGTGATCCAGAACATCCAAGGTGCCTGACGCATCTCGACGCTTTCCAGCAGTACCCAGTACAGCGCAAGGAATACTGGCATCTGTACCAGAATCGGCAAGCAGCCACCCAGCGGATTGATCTTCTCTTTCTTGTAGAGCTCCATCATTCCCTGAGACATTTTCTGGCGGTCATCGCCAAACTGTTCTTTCAGGGCCGCCATCTTCGGCGCAACAGCACGCATACGTGCCATCGACTTGTAGCTCGCTGCAGACAGCGGGAAGAAGATCAGCTTGATGATGCAGGTCAGGACGATGATCGACCAACCCCAGTTACCCAGCAGGCTGTGGATATGTTCGAGCAACCAGAAAATCGGCTGAGCAATGAACCACAAAATACCGTAATCGACCGTCAGTTCTAGGCCTGGCGCCAACGAACCCAGGTGTTTCTGGATTTTTGGACCGGCATACAAAGTCGCGCCAATTTCACCTTTGCTACCGGCAGCAATGCTGACGGATGGGCTGGTGTAACCGACGATGTAGTTACCTTGGCTGTCTTTACGGGTTTGGATCACGTTGCTGTTATTTTGATCCGGTATCCAGGCCGTCACAAAATAATGCTGCAACCAGGCAACCCAACCACCATTTACAGTTTCTTTAACCGGCTGTTTGTCGATGTCCTTCATCGAAACTTTTTGGTAGTTCGACTCAGGAGTTGCCATTGCAGCGCCGAGGTAAGTAGCGGTGCTGGTTGCGGTTGTTTTCGACGGGTCATCGCTGTTGTCGCGCTTGAGCTGGGCAAACATGCTGCCGCTCCAGGCTTCACTGCTCTGGTTGTCGATCAGGTATTTCACATCAACCTGATACGAGGACGGATCAATACAGCCAGGCTTTTTCAGCATCTGCTCTTTGGCTGAACATTCTGGGTTCAGGCCACGCTTGAAGCTGAAACGCTTGATGTAGTTGATGCCGCCTTCGTTCAGTGTCAGATCAACCACCAGCTCATTCTGACCTTCAGCCAGTTGGTAGTTCTTCTGGGCACTGTTCCACAGCGCACGACCGCTGGATTTGTCCGGTGCATTACTGCCGATCAGGCCGCTTTGCGCCAGATAAATGCGCTCGCCGCCGTTGTCGAACAACTGGAATGGAACATCCGGGCGATCCTGACGACGTGGATACTGCGGCAGGGTCAGCTGAACAACATCACCGCCACGTGGATCGATGGCCAGATCAAGAACGTCGGTTTTAACCCGAATCAGTTCATTGCTGTTGGCGATTGCCGAGGTATCCGGCTTCAGCTGTTCGCTGTTGGTGCTCGGAATGTCGTCATGGTTACCAGTGGTAGCTACCGGGGTATCCGGCAAATCAGCACTATTTGGTGTGCTGTTGACTGTCACATTCTGAGTCGGCAGGTCTGCTTGGCCGTAATCCTGGTTCCATTGAAGAACCATCATATAGGACACGACTGCCAGGGCGACGATCAGGATCGAGCGTTTGATATCCATGATTATTCGGCCATCGAAGAGGTACGGGATTTATGCACAGGAGGAACCGGATCGTAGCCGCCGGGATTCCACGGATGACAGCGGCCCAGCCGACGTACGGTCAGCCAGCTACCGCGCATGAAACCAT
>MDTG01123976.1_pt1 | contig 21931 bp, 17 predicted proteins | sample 811421 | NCBI WGS metagenome assembly MDTG01 (sample SAMN05326645, study PRJNA326480) | marine metagenome | isolation source: seawater | place: Pacific Ocean: South East | collected 2011 | reverse complement strand
CCGGCTCGAGCGGCTGCGAGGTGCTTACCAGCGCCGCGACGCGCGCCGGGAACGCGATGCGGCGTCAGAAGCCGGTGGACTGCCAGGCCAGAAGCTGGAGGGTGCTTCCTGAGCCCTGCCAGACGCTGAGGAAGCGGTTGCGCAGCGCCTTCTCCCGTCCGTCCACGGAGACCCGCCCCGTCAGATTGCCCCGGTGGATGGCGATGTCGCCGAAGCAGGCGACGACATCGTCACTGACCTCGAGCTCGTGGTAGTCGGCGGCGTTGGCCGCGATCTTGTCGAGAAAGCTCTCCTTGCCGTCCTGCTTGCCGGAAGAATGGGTCCACACCAGGGCACTCGCCAGCAGCGGCGCCAGCGCGTCCGCGTCGCCGTCGATCATGGCCTGGCGGCGCCGCAGGTCGGCTGCCCGCAGGGCGTCGGGTTCGATCATGGGTCCTCCGAATTCAGGTGCGTCGTTCCAGGGTTCTCACCAGTGCGGTGAGCGTTCGGTTCACCGGCGCATCGACGCCGACCTTCTCGCCCTCCCGGGGCACGGCGCCGTTGATGACGTCCACCTCGCTGATGCGCCCGGCCTCCAGGTCGAGCAGCACCGAGGGCCTGGCCGCCGGCATGCGGCCGGCGAACTCCCGCACCAGCGCCACCGGGTCGTCGACGTCGATGGCGACGCCCAGGGCCCGCGCGACGGTCCACGCTTCGGTGGCGGCGGCCCGGCTGACGGCGCCGACGTCGGGGTGGTCCATGACTTGTCCCACCGTCAGGCCGGTGATGGCGCAGGGCGCGCTGTAGGCGACGTTGCAGATCAGCTTCTCCCACTGCATCGCCAGGATGTCCGCCACCGCCGCCGCATCGAAGCCGGCGTCGCGCCACACGGCGGCGACACGCGCCACCTCGGCCGCCGGCAGGCCGGCGTAGGCGCCCATGCGGATCGCCTTCATGTCGTTGTGGTGGGCGTGGCCCGGTTCCGGCAGGGAAGCCCCGAACCCCTGGGCCACGCCGACGACGAGACGCGCCGGATCGAGGGCCCGGGCGACGGCATCCGCCGCGCCGAGCCCGTTCTGAATGGTCAGCACCAGGGTCTCCGGGCCGACCAGCGGGGATGCCGCTGCGGCGGCGCCGCCGGCGTGGGCCGCCTTGACCGCGATGATCACCAGGTCCACGGGGCCGGCGGGCGGACGCGTGTGAGCCGCGATCTCGACGGTGCGGTCGCCGCTGGCGCCGGAGACCCGCAGCCCGCCGCCGTTGATCGCCGCGACGTGGGCCTCGTTGGTGTCCACCGCGATCACGCGGTGGCCGGCGCTGGCGAGCAGCCCGGCGTAGATGGAGCCCATGGCTCCGCAGCCGACGACGGCAATGTCCATCAGGTCTCTCCCAGCCTGTCGAGAAACGGCGCGAGCTCGGGCTTCTGCTCGAGGCCGAAGCCCGGGTCCTCGGGAACCGTCACCCGGCCCCCGTCGATGCGGCACGCCGGGGAATAGCCCCCGAACGGCTGGAACACCCCGGGATAGGCCTCGCAGCCGCCGAGGCCGAGACCGGCGACGACGTGCAGGTTGATCAGGTGGCCGCCGTGGGGAAGGCACTGGCCCCGGTGAAAGCCCGCCTGCTCCAGCACGCTCAGCATCCGTCCGTACTCGGTGATGCCGTAGCTCAGCCCGGGATCCATCTGCAGCACGTCGAGCCCCGGCCGCATGCCGCCGTAGCGCACCAGATTGCGCGCATCGGCCGCGCTGAACAGATTCTCGCCGGTGGCGACGGCGCCCCGGTACGTCTTCGCGATCGAGCGGTTGAGGTCGAAGTCCAGTGGGTCGCCCGGCTCCTCGTACCAGCGCAGCCCGTAGCCCTCCAGCGCCTCGGCGTAGCGCAGCGCCTGGTCCTCGTCGAATCGGCCGTTGGCATCGACGGCCAGGGCCGAGCCGTCACCGGCCACGTCGAGCGCCGCGTCGATGCGATCCAGGTCGACGTCGAGGGGCGCGCCGCCGATCTTGATCTTGAAGGCCTCGAAGCCCCGGGCGGCGTAGCCCCGCAGCTCGTCGCCCAGGCGCGCGGTGGAGTCGTCCGGATAGTAGTAACCGCCGGCGGCGTACACCGCCACGTCGGCGTGGGGCGCCCGGCGCCCGAACCGCCGGGCGATGGTCCGGCAGGCCGGCTCGCCGGCCAGCTTGGCGTTCAGATCCCAAACGGCCAGCTCCACCGCGGCGACGGCGCCGGCCCGATCCCCGTGCCCGCCGGGCTTTTCGTTGCGCATGACGGCCGCGGCGACCGCGGCCGCATCGAAGCCCTCTCCGCCCGGCGCGAGCAGCGAATCCGGATCCGCCGCCAGCAGCCGCGGAAACAGCCGCTCCCGGAGTATGCCCGACTGGCCGAAACGGCCGATGGAGTTGAAGCCGAAGCCGATGACCGGCCGGCCCTGACGCCGCTGATCGGAGACCAGCGCCACCAGCGAGACGGTGTGGTCGGCGAAGCTGACCACCGCGTTGGCGACGCCGCCCACCAGGGGAACGGTGAGATCTCTGACTTCAGTTATACGCATCGAGCGCCGCTTCCATGACGGCCGGGGACCTGCCGCATCATACCCATCGATCCCTCACCCGGTGACCCGGCCCGGCGTCGGGATCGCCGCCGCGTCCGCCGCCGCCCATCAGGCCGGCGCTCCGCCGACGGCCTGCTGCAGCCCCGCCACGCTCTCCCGGTAATGGCGCAGGCCGGTGGCCAGCAGCACCACGGACAGCGGCCCGGCGGTCAGCGCCAGCCAGGCGATCGACGCGCCGATGGCCTGCTGGTCGGCGAACACGACGTCGGTGATCAGCGCGACCGCGGTGGGTCCGAGCCCCAGCCCGACGAGGTTGGCGATGAAGAAATACACGGCCGTCATCTGGCCCCTCAGCTCGTTCGGAGTGAAGAGCTGCAACGCCGCGCCGGCGACGCCGCCGTGCAGGCTGGACAGGAAGGTTGCCGCCGCCAGCAGGCCCAGCGCGACCGCCGGCGAGGGCACGAGCGCCATCGCCGCGAAGCAGGGCGTCATGCCGGCAACGGACAGCAGCACCACCCGCAGGTGGCCATCCAGCCTGCCCCGGCGCCACCAGTAATCCGCGAGCTGTCCGCCCGCCAGCAGCCCGCCGGTGCCGCAGGTGATGAACACCAGGCCGTAGGCCAGCCCGATGTCGGCGGCGTCCCAGCCGTGGCTGCGCATGAAGAACGTCGGAATCCAGGCCGTGCTGCCGTAGACCACCACCACCAGCAGGGACAGACCACCGAAGTGGTGCAGCAGCACGCGCCGGTTGCGGCCGAGGAACGCGAGCAGACCCGGCGCTGCCGAGGCGCCGGGTTCGGCGACCCGGTCCCGGCGCGGCGGCTCCCGGACCAGCATGACCAGCCCCGCCACCAGCAGCCCGGGCAGTCCGACCAGCAGAAAGGTGAGCTGCCAGGGCGCCAGCGTGCCGACGCCCGGCAGCACCACGGGCGGCAGGTCCGCGACCCAGCCGATCACGACGCCGCCGATCAGCAGCGCCAGCCCCGAGCCGACGGGCAGGCCCACGGAATACACGGCGATGGCCCGTCCCAGCAGATGTCTGGGAAACAGATCGGCGATCATCGAGTAGGCGGCCGGCGACAGGGCCGCCTCCCCGACGCCGACGCCCACCCGGGCGAAGAAGAGCTGCCAGAAGTTGCGCGCCAGCCCGCAGGCGGCGGTCATCAGGCACCAGACGGTGATGCCGAGACCGATGAGGTTGCGCCGGTGCCAGCGGTCCGCCAGCCGGCCGAGGGGTATGCCCATCACTGTGTAGAACACGGCGAACGCGAAGCCCGCCAGCAGGCTGGCCTGAGTGTCGGAGATCGCCAGGTCCGCCTGTATGGCGGGGATCAGCAGGCTGAGAATGGTCCGGTCGACGAAGGAGACCGTGTAGGCGAGGACCAGCACGCCGAGCGTGCCCCAGGCGCGCCAGGATGCCGACATCACTCGACCTGCATGATCCGGTAGTCCACGCCGTCGGCGGTCCGGCGGCCGAAGCCCACGGCGACGATCTCGTTCAGCCAGGCATAGCGTGCCGATGCCGTCTCGAACACCGGCAGGATGCGGAAGTAGTAGCGCTCGGCGGGAATGGCGCCTACCGCCTGTCGATCGCCGAAGTCCCCGAGCAGCGGCTCCGGGATGACCAGACGACCGGCATAGCTGACATGGATCAGCGCTCCGTCGTCGGTTTCCCACAGGGACCGGACGTCGATCAGCGTCGCGGCCCCGCCGTCGGCGGCGACGCCGCCCTCCGACCAGTCCGCCCCGCTGCGCCGGACCGCGCCGGACAGGCGCGGCCCGTCGAAACGGCCGCCGGCGATGTCGCTCACCCGGCGGCGACGCCACGGCGAGGCACCGAGATTGATCGGTGCCTCGTCGGCGAGAACGATGGACACCTCGCAGAGCAGGCGTGCGTCTATGGATCCATCGCCGCTCATGCCGGTCACCGCCGGAAGCTCAGGGTGACACCGTAGGTCCGGGGCGGCTGATAGGTGTTGAGCTGCTGCCCGAACGGGGCGAAGGCGACGATGTGGGTGCGGATGAGTTCGTCATCCAGGTTCTTGCCCCACAGGGCCACCTCCCAGGCGTCGTCATGCGCGCGCAGCGCCAGTCTCGCGTCCACCAGGTCGTAGCGCTCCTGCACCTCCAGCGGCGTGTTGGAGGCCTCGAAGAAGATCTTGCTCTGCCGGGTCCAGTCCAGGCGCGCCATCAGCACGCCGACGTCGCCCGCCCGCCACTCGTACTGGGCCCCGAAGTTGAACTTGTGCTTGGGCGCCCGCTGCAGCGTGTTGCCGGTGTTGTCGGCGGTCGCGCCGCTGGCGAAGCTCTCGTACTCCGCGTCCAGGTAGCTGTAGCTGGCGTTGAGGTCGAGCCCGGCAGCCGGGCGGAACAGGGTCTCCACCTCGACGCCCTGGATCTCCGCCGTCGCGGCGTTGCCGATGACCACGCAGCACAGCGGCACGAGCTGGGAGACCTGCAGATCCTCGTAGTCGGTGTAGAACGCCGCCACGTTGACCCTCAGGCTGTCCTCCAGCCACTGGGTCTTGGTGCCGACTTCGTAGCTCCAGGCGAACTCGGGATCGTACGGCACGGCCGCGCTGGCCGCCGTGCCCGGCGTGCCCTGGAAGCCGCCGCTCTTGAAGCCGCGGGCGGCGCTGGCGTACAGCATCACGTCGTCGTTGACCCGGTAGTCGGCGGCGAACCTGGGGGTGAAGGCGTCCCAGCTCTCATCGGTGCTGATGGCGAACTCCTCCGCCAGGGGCGGCGGCAGGCCGGGCCCTTCGAGCAGCACGGCCGCCAGGTCCGCGTCCTTCTCTTCCCAGGTCATGCGGGCCCCCGCGGTCAGGGTCAGCCGCGGCGTCACGTCGAAATTGAGCTGGCCGAACAGCGCGTAGCTGGTCGCGTCGACCTGCTGCGGGAACGACCCCACGCCGGTGACCGCCGGCACGGGAAAGTCCTGGAACAGGATCTCGTTGCGCTCGATGTCCTCCTCCAGATAGTAGACACCGGCGACGCCGTGGAGGCGGCTCTCCGGCAGCTCGAAGCTGACACGGATCTCCTGGCTGAACTGGGAGGTGTCCTCGATGTTCTCGTTGAAGGACTCGATCTGCGCCGGCGGATTGATCGGGTTGCTGAAGAAGGCGTCCGCGTGGGCGTAGTCGGCGGTGCGGTAGGCGGTCACCGACGTCAGCGTGCCCCAGCCGAGATCGTAGTCGATGTTGGCGGTCAGCCCGGTCACCTCCCGGCGCAGATAGCCGTCCTCGACCGCGTTGACCCGGCGCGGGTCGGGATTGACACCGACACAGTGCACGCCGCCGTCCAGCGATGCGTCGCAGACGTTGTCACGCGGCTGTCCCTCCTGGTCCTGGTCGACGTGGTCCAGGGTGACGATCGCATCGAGCCGCTCCGAGGGGCGGTACCGGACGGACAGCCGGCCGCCGGCGACCTTCTGGTCGTCGACCCGGTTGCCCGTGGTCTCGTTGAGGGTGTAGCCGTCCCGCTGGGTCGAGCTCACCGCACCGGCAATGGCCACGGTATCGCTCAGGGCGACGTTGAACCGCCCCAGCAGCTCGACGCGGTCGTAGTTGCCGAAGGTGCCGTCGACGCCGATGTAGCTCTCGTCCAGGGATGGACGCCGCGAGGTCATCACCACCGCCCCGCCGACCACGTTCTTGCCGAACAGGGTGCCCTGGGGACCACGCAGCACCTCCACCCGTTCGAGGTCGTAGAGCTCGATGGGCGCCGCGCCGCCGCGGCCGATGTACACGCCGTCGAGAAACAGCGCCACCGACGGGTCGCCGCCGGCATTGGAGTTGATGCCCTCGGTGCCGATCCCGCGGATGGCCAGATTGGGCTCCCCCGGGTTCACCTCGGTAGCGGTGAAGCTGGGCGTCCGCTGCGCGATGTCCACCATCGAGGTCATGCGGTTGACGCGCAGCGTCTCTTCGCCGAACGCCGTCACGGCGATCGGCACGTCCTGCAGGTTCTGCTCCACCCGCTGGGCGGTCACGACCACTTCCTCGATGGCCGTGCTGCCTGGCTGCGGGCTCGCTGCGCCGGCTGCCCCGGCGTTCATGAGCAATGCCAGCCCCACATACACGGAGCTGCCGGTCCGAATGGCGTCGACTGTCATTTCCTTCCCCCTCTGTGTCGGCGCCCGGGCGGCGCCGGTGTCGAGGCAGGTGCCTCGATCTACGGAGAATTACATAGCTACCTAAGGGTTTCAACGTAGCAGAATCGGCCACGACGGAGCGCCGGCGGGGACCGGGCGGGGAAGAATCGGGGAATGGCCGATCGCGATCAGGCCTGGAGAGACTCCCAGGCGTCGACCTCCGCGGTCAGCCGCGCGCGCTGGCTGTCCGGCAGAAAGCTCGCCGCGAAGCTGTTGCGGGCGAGCTGCGCCGATTCGGCCAGAGTCAGTCCCAGCGCCGCCGCGCAGCGGGCGAAGTTCTCCGACAGGTAGCCGCCGAAGTAGCTGGGGTCGTCGGAGTTCACGGTCACCAGCAGGCCGCGATGGAGCAGCCGGCGCAGGTTGTGCTGCGCCAGGTCGGGCACGGCCTTCAGGCGCACGTTGGACAGCGGGCAGACGGTGAGCGGGATGCGCGACGCCGCCAGCCGCTCCAGCAGCGCCGCGTCCTCCTCGGCGCGGATGCCATGGTCGATGCGCTCGACCTGCAGGGCATCCAGCGCGCCCCACACGTAGGCCGGCGGGCCCTCCTCGCCGGCGTGGGCGACGCAGCGCAGGCCCAGCGAGCGGGCCCGGGCGAACACGTCCGCGAAGGGCTCCGGGGGGAAGCCGACCTCGGAGCTGTCGAGGCCCACGGCCACCACGTCGTCGAGGTAGGGCTCCGCCGCCTTCAGCGTCGCCATGGCGTGCTCGGCCGGCAGGTGGCGCAGGAAGTTCAGGATCAGCGCGCCGCTCTGCCGCCAGCCCCGGCGCGCCTCGGCCAGCGCCGCGCCGATGCCGGACACCACCACCGGCAAAGGGACACCGCGCTCGGTGTGGGCCTGAGGGTCGAAACCGATCTCGCAGTGGAGGATGCGCTCGCGCCGGCAGACTTCCAGGTAGTCGAGGGTCAGGTCGCGGAAGTCCTCCTCGGTGCGCAGCACCGACATGCCCTGGTAGTAGAGGTCGAGAAAGCTCTGCAGATCGTCGAACTGGTACGCCGCCAGCACCGCGTCCTCGTCGCCGTACGGCAGCTCGACGCCGTTCTTCTCCCCCAGCGCCAGCAGCCGCGCCGGCGTGAGCGAGCCTTCGATGTGGAGATGCAGCTCCGCCTTCGGCAGGGTGGCGAAGAAGCCGGCGTCGCGGGCGCCGGGATCAGCCGCCGGCCGGGGCGCCCCCGGGGATGGTGTCGGCATAGACGTCCCAGTTGTCGAGGATTTCGTCCATGACCGCCGAGCCTACCAGATAGAGCGATTCCAGCGACGCCTCCATGCCGGCGTAGCCGTCGTTCTCCCGCAGCAGGTTGTCCACCGCGCCGACCCCCGGCGGCGGCATGGTGTAGTTGCTGCCCGCGCGCAGCACCATGAAGCGATGCTTGTCCACCCGGCCGGTCTCGTGGGCGTAGCTGAGCGACTGATAGGTGCCGGTGTCCTCCATGGCCGAGGTGACGAAGTCCGTGGCGCCGTCGGTCCAGTAGGACACCCAGTCGTTGGCCCAGTCGTTCAGGTACTCGCCGTGCCAGAACGTCATGGCGGCGATGTGCCCGCCGGTGAGCACGAAGGGCGGCCGGCGGGCGTTGGGGTGCTCCGTGTAGGCGGCCCGGGTCGCCGCCAGCCCCGGCAGGTCGGGCAGCTCGAGATCCCGGGTCAGCTCGAACGCCCAGTCGCGCAGCGATTCGTTGATCCGGAACACCTCGCCCTTGGGCGCCGGCCGGTCCGGGTCGTAGGGGAACTCGGTGTGCCGGGCGAAGTAGCCGGTATCCCAGCCCTCGGGGATCTCCCGGGCGTCGATCTCGTGGCCGAGATCGCCGTCCACCAGATAGGCGGACCAGACCGCCGAGCCGATGGAGGCATCCTCCGGGTCGATGCCCGCGATGCCGGCCACCAGCCAGTACGCCTCGGTCAGGTCGAAGCGCTGGTCCAGCGCCAGGGCCATGGCCGCGCCGGTGGAGTGCAGGGTGCCGATGCCGGTCACCATGCCCAGCACGCCGGTCTCCTCGTTCAGGTACAGATCGTGATGGCCCTGGGGAAACGGCACCCGGGTGTCCAGCCCGCGGCGGGTCTTCCAGAATTGGAACTCCCCCGGCGCGTCGCCGCTGTCGTCGCCGATCTCGAACATGGTGACCACCACGAACCGGACCTTGAAGGGCGCCGCGCAGGCATGGCCCGGCCGGCAGTCCTGCCAGGAGGTCGCGCCGGTTCCGGAGGCGTCGGCGGCTTCCGGTGCGCGCGCGCAGCCCGCGAGCGCGATGGTGAGCAGCAGCGGCAGCGCCAGGGCGTGGCGGTTCGTCATGGAAGGCCTCGTGGTGTCGGTGAATTCAGGCGTCGTCTGCGGGTGCAACTGCGGGTGCAACCGCGGGTGCAACTGCGGGCGCGCACACCCCGTAGCGGCGGCAGAGGAAACCCCGGTACTGGGGTTCCACGCCGGCCAGCAGCGCGTCGCCGCGGCGCTGAAAGGCCCGCTCGAAGCGCGTGAGGCGCTCGTCGAGCTGCTCGAGCAGCGCGGCCCGCTCGGCCTCCGGCAGAAAGGCATGGGCCAGGGAGTTGCGGCTCAGGGTGCGGATTTCCTGCCAGGTCAGGTCGAATTCCTTCACCGCCACGAAGAACTCGTCGGTGAGGGTGGAATCCCACATGCCCCGGTCGTCGGTGGACAGCGCCACCGGCACGCCGATGCGCAGATACTCCGGGAACGGGTGCTGATCGTAGTCGTCGACGTAGCCGAGCAGCAGGTTGGAGATCAGGTTGATCTCCACCAGATAGGGCCCGTGCCGCATCAGCAGCAGGGTGTCCGGGTCAGAGATCAGGTTGAGCCCGTGGCCGATGCGGTCCGCGCCCAGCAGCAGGGTGTCGCGGACGTGGGCGTTGGGCTCGTCGACCTCGCCGGCATGAATGGACAGGTGCACGTCGCCCACCTCCCGGCGCAGCGCACGGAAGGTGTCGAGAAAGCGCAGCGGGTAGCCTTTGTCGTTGTCCTCGCGGCCGACCAGATTGACGCCGACGAACTCCGGATGACGGGCGACGAACCGGTAGACCGTGTCCAGCGCCTGCTCCGCCCCCGGCGTGAAGCGGAGCACGGCGAGCTGGAACCGCACGGTCACGCCGGTGGCCCTGGCGTCCGGCCGGGCGAGCCGTGCCCGGTAGATGTCGGCCACCGCTTCCGGCTCGATGGGCGAGCCGTCCGGCGCCGCGAAGCGGTGCACCGGGATCTGCACCTCGAGATACAGCACCCCTTCCTCGCCGAACGCCTGCATGTTGCGCACCAGCAGGTCGGCGACCAGATGGGGGTTGGTGAGCATGCCGCCGATGCGCGGCCACAGCGCCTCGAAGAACTCGGCCCGGCCCTCGTGGGGCTTGTCGAGGCGCAGCGCCTCGAGCCAGCGGTCGCGCATCTCCCCGGACAGCGACGCCACCGGCTGGTACTCGCCGCGCTCGCAGGCCTCGAGCTGACGGTATTCGTGCTCGGGAATGGTGCGGAACAGCAGCAGGTAGGCGTCGGGGCCGTACTCGTCGGTGCCGTAGCGGCAGTTGTCGATGGTGGTCTTGGTGTAGTAGCGGTAGCCGTCCGCCTCCGCCGCCAGGGCGAGGTCCCAGAACCACTCGGAATGCACCGCCCCGGTGATGTGGTTGTGCAGGTCGCCGCCCTTGGGCATGGCGGTGAGGAACTTCAGCAGCTGCCGGTCCGTGGCCCGGTCCTTGAAGTCCTCGAACCAGTCCGCCGCCGCCGGGCCGGCCATGAGGAGGCCGGCCAGCAGCAGGACCGCGTGGCGCCGGAACCCCCTCACCCGCCGTCGGCTCCGGGAATCGCGTCGCGCACCTCGTCCCAGTGCCGCACCAGATGGCGCACCACTTTGCCGCCGACCCGCTGGGCGGCGTCGAGGGCGGGGTAGCCGTTGTCCGGATACGGCGCCGTGGTGCTCCAGGCCGCCGAACGTCCGGGCGGCGGCATGGTGTAGTTGCTCACCGTCCGCAGCACCATGATCCGGTCGGTGTCGACCCAGCCGGTGCGGCCGAGGCGATGCAGCGCCGTCAGGGTGCCGCTGTCCTCCATGTTGCTGGTCACGAACTCGGCTTCCTCGCCGGCGTACAGCCGCACCCAGTCGTTGGCCCAGCGGTTCATCAGCTCGCCGTGCCAGTAGGTGCTCGCCGACAGCGTGTCGCCCAGGGTGACGAACGGCGCCCGCCGCGCCTCGGGATGGTCCGTGTAGGCCGCCCGGAAGGCCGTCATGGCCTCGGTGTCCGCCGTCGCCGAAGCGCGCGAGTAGTGGTACGCCCAGCGCGCCAGATCGGCGTTCAGGGCGAAGTGAATGGTGTCGACGGTCCAGCCGGTGTAGATGTCCTCGGGCGTCTGCGCCGGCGCCTTGCCGCCCAGCGGCACGATGCCGTAGGGCCAGTCGTCGGGGATCTCCCGGCCGTCGATCTCGTAGAGCAGGTCGCCGTCGACCACGTGCCGGGCCCACACCGCCGTGCCGAGCGACGCGTCCGCCGGATCGCCGCCGGCGATGCCGGCCACCAGCCAGTAGGCCCGGCTCAGATCGAAGCGCGGATCGAGCCCCAGGGCCATGATCGATGCCGTGGCGTTGGCGATGCCGCCGCCCACGCACACCGCCAGCACGCCGTCGTCGTTGGCGAACAGCGGCTGCTCGCCGAGGGGGAAGTCGAGCCGGCGGTCCAGCGGCAGCCGTTCGACCCAGAGCTGCAGCTCACCGGGCGCGTCCCCGGTGGGCTCGCCCCGTTCGAACATGGTCACGACCACCACCTTCACCGGCATCGGCGAGGCGTCCGTCGCCGCCGGGTCCGCGGCCGCCGGCGGCGCCGCGCCGGCCAGCAGCCAGAGCAGCGCCCCGAGCAGACGCGACGTCGGAAGTCTGCGCACTTCGGTAGACCTCAGAACAGGTACTTGACCGTGGCCGTGTAGTGCCGCGGCAGTTCCGGCAGGACGATGGTGCCGCCGAACAGGTTCGGGAAGTTCGCCCGGAAGTACTCCTCGTCGGTGAGGTTCTTGATGTTCGCGCTGAATTGCCACCGGTCCGTATAGTACACGGCGCCGACGTTGAGCAGCGTGTAGCCGGGCAGCTCCACCGAGCCGGAGAAGCTCGACGCCACCTTCTCGGCGTTCACCAGGCTGAAGTGGCCGGCGAACCGGTCCGAGAAGTCGTAGGTGCCGGTGAGCGTGAAGATGTCCTCGGGCATGCCCGCGCGCCGGGCGCCGGATTCGCCGGGCCGGAACACGTTGCCGCCGAGGGTGCCGCCGTACAGCCGCCAGGGCTCGATGTTCGGCAGATCGTCCGAGCCGATGAAGCTGAAGCGGAAGCCGGTTTCCAGGGTGTTCAGGTTCACCACCTCGATGTGGGACCAGCCGGCGGTCAGCAGCAGCCGGTCGGTGGCCTGCCAGCGGGTCTCGAACTCGTAGCCCTCGGTCTCGGTGGACTGGTTGGTGACGATGGACTGGGCGGAGAAGTCGGTGCGCTCCTGCTTGTAGGCGGACAGGGCGAAGTACAGCCGGTTGTCGAGGAAGCTGCCCTTGACGCCGCCCTCGATCAGCTCGGAGGTGTCGAAGGCGCCGCCGGAGGCGATGTTGGCGGTGGTCACCTCGGCGCCCTGGCCGGCGATCAGCGTCGCCTGCTCCGAGGCGGTGAAGTAGGGCCGCAGGCCGAAGGGGAACTGGTAGCCGATGCTCAGCATCCACGACGTGCCCTCGAAGTCGTCCTCGGCCTCGGCCAGCTCGCAGCCGGGCACCGGGCAGAAGTTGTTGGAGCTGGCGAACAGCAGCTTGTCCACCGGCTGGCGGCTCTCGATGTCGATGACGTCGTAGCGGATGCCGGCGGTGATGTTCAGGCCGAAGTCCCAGTCGAAGTCCACCAGCGCCGCGATGCCGAGATCCAGGTAGTCGCCGATGTAGTACTCGGTGTAGTCGTCGTCGATGCGGGTGGCCAGCAGCCGCCGGTCCAGCGCCGTGGACGGGCCGGTCAGATCGCGGCGGTCGAAGTACTCGTTGGTGTAATCGTCGGCGTGGTCGAAGTCGGTGTAGCGGATCGACGGCGAGAGCTGCCAGGAGGTGGTCAGGCCGTCACTGCCGAACTGGCCGGACAGCACCAGCTTGTCCTCCACCACCCAGGTGTCGTGGAACTGGGAGAAGCCGTAGGCGCTCTCGCTCAAGTTGTCGTAGGCCTCGTAGTAGAGCTGGTTCTTCAGCGACATGCCGTTGTCGAAGTCGTAGATGACGTCGAAGTACAGCACCAGGGCCTCGTTCTCCAGGGTGTCGTCCGGCGCCACCAGCACGTCGCTGCCGTCGATCCGGGCGGTGCCGGGGTTCTGCAGGGCGAGCAGGGACAGGTCCCCCACCAGCACCTCGAGCTCGGCCAGCGTCTCGTCGCTGCCCGGGATCAGCGCCCCGCCGGGCACGTCGCCCAGGAAGTCGAAGCGGAACGGGTTCAGGTCGCTGAAGCCGTCGCCGTTGACGTCGTACTCCTGATGGGAGATCGCGCCGTCACCGTCGGTGTCCAGCGGCAGCGGCGAGCCGGTGACGTAGATGCCGTCGTCGATGAGCTCCTGGGTCAGCCGGTTCCAGCCGGCCACCTGGTTGCCCTCGTAATCGTGGTACATGCCGCCCCACTGCAGCCGCAGCCGGTCGGTCAGATCCATGTCGAAGGAGGCCTGGATCAGGGTCTGGTCGGTGGAGGTGTTGTCGTAGTAGCTGCCCGAGTCCTCGAGCTCGCCGTAGAGATAGAAGCCGAAGTCGCGGCCGCCGATGCGGCCGGGGCCGCCCACTTCCGCGGTGAGCACGCTCTTGTCCCAGGAGCCGGCGGTGTAGGAGAACTCGCCGGTGTTCTCCGCCAGATACTGGCCACCGTCGGCCCGCGCCGACTTGGGCTCGAAATTCAGAAAGCCGCCGATCTTCGACGGCCCCATGATCGGCGACGCCGGCCCGCGCACGATGTCGATGCGGTCGGCGGCGCCGATCGGGGTCGGGTAGTTGCCGGGGTTGTCCAGGCGTCGGATGCCGCGGAAGTAGGTCTCGCCCGGCGTGCCGCGCACGTCCAGGGCCCCGGCCACGCCGAAGAACGACTGGGTGAAGGAACCGGGCGCGAGCACGATCAGCTCGTCGATGTCCTTCACGTTGAAGCGCTCGATCTGCTCCGAGGACACCGTGGACGCCGACCGGGGCAGTTCCAGCAGCGACTTCTGGAAGCCGAGCACCGATTCCACGTTCTCGCCCGGCTGGCTGCGGAGCTGGCCCGTCACCACCATCTCCTCGATGGGTCCGGTGCTCTGCTCGGGCTCGGCGCCCTCGGCCGCTTCGGCCGACACGGCGGCAGGCCACAGCAGCAGGCTCCCTGCCGCGCCGATCATGGCACGCCGTCGCCGCCGGTCTGCCGGCCGCGGAATTCCCGTATTGATCACGTTCTCTATCCCCCAGTGCGATTCGTTCTTGGTTATGGCCCCGTTCGGGGTCGAGGCTGATTAGCAATTGGCATACCAGCAGCCCGGCCGGGTGCATACGCGCCCGAAGCCCCGATCGACCCCGGACCCGCCGTTCGCGGCGCCGGCCGGCGCGCCCCGCAACGGGGCACCGGCGGCGACCGGGGCGCATTCTGCACCAAATGCGTGCGAAAGCCGCGTCAACGATGCCCGGGCCCGGCGGCGCCGGCGACTCAGCCCGCCTCCCGGCGGTAGACCGGCCGACCGGCCACGTAGGTGCGCGACACCGCGTCGCCGCCCAGCATCAGGTACGCGAACACGGTGTCGGTCAGGGAGGACGCCAGCCGCAGCCGGTCGGCCAGCACGCTGTCCGGGTGCGGCGACAGCACCACCACGTCCGCCTCGTGCCCCGGCGCCAGCCGGCCGACCCGGCCGTCCCAGCCGAGCGCCCGGGCATTGCCCAGGGTCGCCGTGTACAGCGCCGTCAGCGGATGCCAGCTCGTGCTGGTGAGCTGTGCGACCCGGTAGCCGTCGGCGAGGGTCGACAGCATCGAGAAGCTGGTTCCGGCACCCACGTCCGTGGCCACGCCCAGATTCACGCCCGCCCGGTCGACCCGGGCCAGGTCCAGCAGACCGCTGCCGAGGAACAGGTTGGACGAGGGACAGAAGGCGATGGTCGCGCCGGCGGCCCCCAGCCGGCCGAGCTCCGAATCCGACAGATGAATGCCGTGGGCGAACACGCTTTGCGGCCCCACCAGGCCGAACCGCTCGTAGACCCCGACGTAGTCCGCCGCGTCCGGGAACGTGCGCGCGGTGGCGGCCAGCTCCTCGGGGTGCTCCGCCAGGTGGGTGTGCAGATAGACGCCGGGATAACGTTCGAGCAGCTTCCCCGCACCGCGGAGCTGATCCTCGGAGCAGGCGATGGCGAACCGCGGCGTCACCGCGTAGGCCAGGCGGTCGCGGCCGTGCCAGCGCTCGATCAGCGCCGCGGTCTCGTCGATGCCGTCGGTCCGGTCGCGCAGGGCCCGCGGGCCGTGCCGGTTCATCAGCACCTTGCCGGCGGCGAGGCGCACGCGGCGCCGCGCCGCCTCGTCGAACAGCGCATCCGTCGCCGCGGCATGCACCGTTCCGAGCACCAGCGCCGAGGTGGTGCCGTGGGCGGCCAGCCGGTCGAGGAACCGGCCGCACTGTGATCGGGCGTGCTCCGGGTCCGCGAACGCCAGCTCCGCCGGGTAGGCGTAGCGCTCCAGCCAGTCGAGGAGCTGGCTGCCGTAGCTGGCGATCACGTCCATCTGCGGGCAGTGGATGTGCAGGTCGATCAGCCCGGGAACGATGAGGCTGTCGCGCAGGTCCTCGCAGGCGTCCGGGTCGCCGCCCTGCCGGCGGTACGCATCCGCCGCCATCACCGTCTCCAGGCGGCCGTCGCGCATGATCACCACGCCGTCAGGGAGGTGGTCGACGCCGGCGCTGCGCTCGTCCGCCGGGCGCGCGGAGAAGCTGAGGACCGGTCCCCGCAGGGCCACGACGCCGGGCGCCGCGCCCGGGTTCGCCGATGGAGATCCGCCCGTCATCGGCCTAGAGAAAGGCGAACTTCAGAGCGAAGATCGCCGCCACCAGATAGACCGCGCCGGGACACTCCCGCCAGCGGCCGGCCGCCACCTTGATCAGCGCGTAGGCGATGAAGCCGATGCCGATGCCGTCGGCGATGGAGAACGCCATCGGCATGGCCAGGGCGACGATCACGCCCGGGCTCGACTCGGTGGCGTCGCTCCAGTCGAGGTCGGCGAGCCCGCGCGCCATCACCGACGCGACGAACAGCAGCGCCGCCGAGGACGCGAAGGCGGGCACGCTCTGGGCCAGGGGGGCGAACAGCAGGCAGAGTCCGAACATGCCGGCGATCACCAGCGCGGTGAGACCGGTGCGGCCGCCCGCCTCCACGCCGGCGGCGCTCTCGATGTAGCTGGTGGTGGAGGAGGTGCCCGCCAGGGAGCCGATGAGCGTGGCCCCCGAGTCCGCGAACAGGGCGCCGCGCAGCCGGGGCAGCCGCCCGTCCCGGCCCACCAGCCCGCCCCGGGTGGCCACGCCCACCAGGGTGCCGGCGGTGTCGAATACGTCCACCAGCAGCAGCGACAGGATGATGGTCACCATCGACCACTCGAAGGCGCCCACCACGTCGAGCTGCAGCAGCACCGGCGCCGGCGACGGCGGCAGCGCCATGACGCCGGCGAATTCGGCTTCGCCGGCCAGCCAGCCGGCGACGGTGACCGACAGCATGCCGATGATCACCGCGCCCCGTACGCCGCGCGCGGTGAGCGCGGCGATGACCACGAAGCCGAGCAGGGCGGCCACCGGCGCGAACGCGGTGAGATCGCCGAACGCCACCAGCGTCGCCGGGCTGTCGGTGACGATGCCGGCGTTCTGCATCGCGATGAAGGCCAGGAACAGCCCGATGCCGGCCGCCATGCCCAGCTTCAGATTGCGCGGGATGGCGTTGATCAGCCACTCCCGGACCGGCAGCACCGTGAGCACCAGAAACGCCACGCCGGACAGGAACACCGCACCGAGCCCGACCTGCCAGGTGAAGCCGGCCCCGAGCACCACGCCGTAGGTGAAGAACGCGTTCTGCCCCATGCCCGGCGCCAGGCCGATGGGGTAGTTCGCCAGCAGCGCCATGAGCAGCGTGCCCACGATCGCGGCGAGGCAGGTCGCGACGAACACGGCGCCGAAGTCCATGCCGGCCTCGGACAGGATGGCCGGATTGACGACGATGATGTAGGCCATCGCCAGAAAGGTGGTGACGCCGGCGACGACCTCACGCTGAACGGTGGAGCCATGGGCGGAAATCTGGAAGCGGGTGTCCAGCCACCGGGAGAGGGTTCGGGTCATGCGTCTCGCCGTCGTCGGGTTGTCTGCGCGGACGGCGCTGCGCGGCCGCCGGCGACAGTGTATCGCCGTGCCGGGCCAGCCCCTAATTCCGGGTCCGCCGCGCCCGCAAACCACTTGCAATCCGACTGCAACTCCCCCGCCGGGACGTGCCAGACTGACGCTCCCAGCAACGCAGTAGGGGCGTTCGGCCCGGTTCGGGCGCCGACCCGACAGTCATGCCGACACGTCATCCCGACTCGCCCATCCGGGCGCTCATCGTCGATCTCAACAACTTCTCCCGCTATCCGACGATGGCCGTCGGATACCTGGCCGCCGCGCTGCGCCAGGCCGGCATGGCCGTGGAGGTGCTGTCGCCGCTGGCCCACGGTGTGCCGGGAATCGCCCGCGAGCCCGAGGAAACTCCGCTGATGGATCTCGGGCGCCGTGCCAACTACCTGCTGGCCCAGGCGCCCGGCGAGCCGCTGCGCAAACTGCGGCGCCGGGTCGAGCATCTGCGCGGCCGGCGCGAACGCCGCCGGCTCGACGACATCTCGCGCCTGTTCCTCGCCCGCGGCACGGACCGCTGCGACATCGTGCTGGTGTCCGCCTACCTGATGTATGACGGCGTCTGCGAGGCGATCGGCCGCGCCTGCCGGGAAGCCGGCATCCCCATGATCGTCGGCGGCAGCTATTTCGCCGACGCCGAGGTCGCGGGGAGCTGGCTGTCGATTCCCGGCCTGACCGCGCTGATCGGCGGCGAGGTGGAACTGGAGATCGCGGAGATCGTCGAGGCGGCGGTCGACGGCGCGGACCTGAGCGGATTCGCCGGGGTCTGGCTGCCGGGCGGCCGGGGCCGGCCCCGCCCGCCGCTGGAGGACCTGGACCGGGTGGCGTTTCCCGACTATTCCGATTTTCCCTGGCACCGCTACCCCCACCGGATCGTGCCGATGCTGAGCGGCCGTGGCTACGGCTGGGGCGCGTGCACGTTCTGCTCGGACGTCACCAGCAGCGCCGGGCGAACGTTCCGCTCCCGGTCACCGGACAACGTGCTCGACGAGCTCGGCGTCCAGAGCCATCGCCACGACGCCCGCGCCTTCGTGTTCACCGACCTGAAGCTCAACTCCGACCCCGGGATGTGGCGCGCGCTGGTCGACGGCATCCCGGCGCGGGTTCCCCATGCCCAGTGGATCGCCGCCGTCCATGTCGGCGCGGCCGGCGACCACGGCCTGGACGCGCCCACGCTGGCGGCGGCCAGACGGGCCGGCGCGGTGCGCCTGACCACCGGCCTGGAGTCCGGCAGCCAGCGGATTCTCGATCGCTGGGCGAAGGGGACCGATCTCGACGTGACGTCCCGGTTTCTCCACGACGCGGCCGCTGCCGGAATCAGCGTCCGGGTGACGATGATTCACGGCGCGCCGGGCGAGACCGCGGAAGACGTACTGGCCAGCGCCCGCTATCTCGAGGTCCACGGCCGGCTCATCGACCGGGTGAACATCAACCGCTTCCAGCTCATGCTCGGCACCACGTTCATGCGCCGCCACGACGAGCGGCCCGAACGATACCCCTCGGTCATCGTGCGGGACCGCCAGCCGCGGCTCGCCCAGGCGGAACACGAGCTGACCGACGCCTACGACCCCGCCTACGTCCGGGCCACCCAGCGGTTGCTCGGCGCCGTCCATGCCATCAACCGGCGCCCCCTGACCGGCGAGGCGGGCCCCTTCGAAGGCGTCATGTAGGGCCCGCTGCCCTCCGACTGGTGGCGACGGCCGGCCTGTGGCAGATTCCGGAGGTCATGATGCCGTTCCACATCCTCTGGGCGAACCGGCGCACAGACGTCATGCTGGCCGGGGCCAGCGGCTACATCGGCCGTGCCGTGGCGGCGGAGTTCGCCGGCCGGGGCCATCACGTGACCAGCGTCGTTCGCCGTGGCGACCCCACCGTCACCCGCTATCTGCAGCGCTTCGGGCCGGTCTACGAGCTCGACGTCACCGACGCGGACAGCGTGGCGCCGCTGGCGCTGAAGCGGCCAGCGGTGCGGGTGGCCGTCTCGTGCCTCGCCTCCCGCAGCGGCGAGCCCGCCGACGCGTGGCGCGTGGACTATCAGGCGAACGTCAACTTTCTCGAAGCGGCCCGTGCCGCCGGCGCGACCCGGTTCGTGCTGCTGTCCGCCATCTGCGTGCAGAACCCCCGGCTCGAGTTCCAGCGCGCGAAGCTGGCCTTCGAGGCGAAGCTCGCCGCCTCCGGTCTCAGTTACGCCATCGTCCGTCCCACGGCCTACTTCAAGTCACTGGCGGGACAGATTCCCCGGCTGCGACAGGGCAAGCCGTTCGTGCTGTTCGGCGACGGCCCGGGACCGGCGTGCCTGCCGATCAGCGAGCGCGACCTGGCGAGCTTCATCGTCGACCGCAGCATCGACGAGGAACGCTGGAACGGCATCTTCCCGGTGGGCGGTCCCGGGCCGGCGGTGACGCCCCAGGCGCGGGGGGAGATGCTGTTCCGGCTGCTGGGCCGCCCAGCCCGGTTCCGGCGTCTGCCGCTCGGCATCTTCGATGCCGTCGGGGCACCGCTGTCCTGGCTCGGCCGGGGCATTCCCAGCCTCGCCGCCAAGGCCGAGCTCGCCCGCATCGGCAGGTTCTACGCGACGGAGCCCATGCTGCTCAAGGACCCGGAGACGGGAAGATACGAAGCGCACCGCACGCCGGCCCACGGCGAGGACACGCTGGAGGATTTCTACCGGCACGTGATCGCGCAGGGGCTGGGCGGCCAGGAGCTGGGCGCCCAGGCGATCTTCTCCCTGCCCGCGGGCCGGCGGGGTTCCACGGGCCGCCCGGGGCGGAGGCCGGCGGCGCGGCAATGACCGCGCCGGACCGGGGCGGGCGTCAGGACGCGCCGCTGCCCGACTGAGCCGGCGACGCCGGCGACGAACCGGCTGCGCCATCGGCCCCGGGGGCCGGTGCGGCTGCCCTGGGCCCTTTCGCCGTGGACGACCGGGCGCCGGCGCCCGGATCCATGTCGATGCTGCCCTTGAAGCGCGCTCCGTCTTCCAGGGAGACCCGCGGCGCGGTGATGTTGCCCTTGACCTTGCCGGTCCGGGTGACCACCACTTTCTCTGCGCCGGTGATGTCGCCGGTGACCTCGCCTTCGATCCGCACCACGCTGGCGGTGACGCTGGCCGTCACCAGCCCGGACTGGCCCACGGTCAGATCGTGGGACTCCAGCACCACGGTGCCGTCGACCTTGCCGTTGATCACCAGGTTCTCGTCACCGGACACGTCGCCCTGAATCCGGATCGTCTCGCCGATCACGGCCACGTCCCGGGGGGACGACAGGATGGCCAGACCGGAGTCGCGACGCGCCGGCGGCGCCTCGGACGAAGCTTCGCCCCGGCTGTCGGAGTCGTTGCCTCTGCGCTTGTCGAACATGGACATGTCGTATCCTCGATGGCTGCGGCTGGGCTCTTGAGCGTAGTCCGGATTCCGCAGGTCGGCGGAGACACCCGCAGTTCTGCGCGATCATCGAAACCGTAAGCACTGGCTGCGATCGACACTGACGATGACGGTTCTCGTTCCCGACGACGGCGCCGCCGGACCATCGGTCTGGCAGGACGTGACGTCCGCCGGCCCCCGGACCCTGGACATCATTCTCGGACTGCAATGGCTGCAGACCGCCACGCTGGCAGCCGCCATTGTCGCCGCCCGGGCCACCCTGGCCGATCCGCTGCCCTACCCGGCGCTGTGGACGATCGCCGGGGCATACGCGCTGTGGAACGCCGTCGCCACGCTGCACCACCGCAGGCAGCGCCCGCCACCCGGGCGCGCGCGCGTGCTGCTCGCCGCGCACCTGTCCGTTCAGGCCTGCACGCTGGCCGGCGCGCTGTACTTTACGGGCGGCGCCACCAGCCCGTTCGTGTCCCTGTTCCTGCTGCCGATCGCCATCGCGGCGCTGTGCCTGCGGCTGCCGGCCGCCGTCGCCGTCGCCGCCCTGTGCGCCGGGTGGTACACGCTGCTCATGTTCTTCTACGTGCCGCTGGCGGCCCAGCACGGGCATGCCACCGCCGGCTTCAGCTTCCACGTGGTGGGGATGTGGCTGAACTTCCTGATCAGCGCCGGCGTGATCCTGATCCTGCTGTCCTGGCTGTCCCGGCTGACCCGGGATCAGGCTGCGCGGCTGGCGGAGCTGCAGGAGCAGAATCTGCGCCACGCCCACGTCATCGCCCTCGGCGGCGTCGCTGCCGGGGCCGCCCACTCCCTGGCCACACCGCTGTCCACGGTGGCCATTCTGCTCGACGAGCTGGCCGAGGACCCGGGCCTCGACGGCGGGCAGCGCGACGCCGTCGCCACCGCGCGCAGCCAGGTCGCCCTGACCCGCGAGCGCCTCGACGACGTGCTCGGCGCCGTGCGCCTCGATCACGTCCGCACCCACGAAGCCCGCAACCTCCAGCAGACCGTCGACCGGCTGGTGGGCAACTGGCGCCTGCTGCATCCCGAGATGGACCTGCATCTGGCCAACGCCCTGCCCGCGCGGCCGTGCACCCTCGATGCCTCGCTGAGCGACAGCCTGACCACCCTGCTCGACAACGCGGCCGAGGCGAACCGGGCCAGGGACGCCGACCGCATCGACGTGCGGGCCGGCCTGGACGGCGACGCGCTGGTGATCGAGGTGGAGGACCGGGGCGGCGGCCCCGTGCCGGATATGGGCAGCGCGCCGGTCGAGTCGACCAAGCCCGGCCGGGCCGGCGCCGGCCTGCTGATCGTCCAGTCGAACCTGTACCGGCTGGGCGGACACCTGACCTTCCGGGCCGGCGACGCCGGCGCCGTGGCGCGCCTGCGGCTGCCGCTGCCGGCGCCCGGCGACGGGGCGGCGCCATGACCGGCCGGCGCGTGCTGCTGATCGACGACGACCACGTGTTCGTGCGCACGCTCGCCGGCGCGCTGGAGCGTCGCGACTACGCGGTCGACACCGCCTCGACCCTGG
>MDTG01019279.1_pt1 | contig 21935 bp, 34 predicted proteins | sample 811421 | NCBI WGS metagenome assembly MDTG01 (sample SAMN05326645, study PRJNA326480) | marine metagenome | isolation source: seawater | place: Pacific Ocean: South East | collected 2011 | reverse complement strand
GTAATATCTCATGATATTACAACTGGTAATGATTTTTTTGACTGGTCAGAATGTCCTTCTATAGCACTTGTTACAAATCCCCCCTTTAAACCAATTAGACAATTTATAGACCATGCATTTAGTATAGGTGTTACTTACATGGCATTGGTATGTCCAGAGAGGATATGGGCATGTAAAAAGGGGAAAGAACAATTTTTAAGACACCAACCTTCACGTTTTATTAATCTTGATTGGAGAGAAGATTATCTAGGAAAGGGTGGTAAACCAGATAGAGCATTAGCCATAAGTATATGGGATGGCTCTTTTAACAAACAAACTAAATATGAGGTATGGAGTAAAAATGGAAACGTTTAATGAAAGACTAAGGAATGATCTTGAACTAGATGAGGGGGTAAAGTATGAGATTTATTTATGTAGCCTTGGGAAACCTACGTTTGGCATTGGTCATTTGGTGTTGCCGACAGACCCAGAAAGCGAAATGGAGATCGGCAACGAGGTTTCAAAAGAACGTGTTGAAGCCTGTTTCGATAATGATATACAGGTTACTATCGAAGACTGCAAGAAAATCTTCAGTGACTGGTCAGGACTTCCAAAAGAAGCAAGATTAGTTACCGCAAACATGTGTTTTCAATTAGGAAGACCAAGGTTGTCTAAATTTAAAAAAACAATTTCAGCCTGCAATGATCATAGGTGGACTGATATGGCAAACGAGATGCGAGATTCTAGGTGGTATCGTCAAACCCAAAACAGGGCAGATCGTTTAATAAAAAGAATACTTGATCTAGAAGGGTGATCCTACTTCAGTAAACAATGGGGCATCATCGTTTAGTCGTTTTGTCCCTATTTTTGCATAGTCTTCATTAAGTTCTATTAATGTTGCATTTCGCTTTAATCTGTCTGCAACTAATCCAGTAGTGCATGCACCACCGAATGGATCAAGAACGTTGCCACCTTCTGGGCATCCTGCAAGAATGCATGGTTCTATTAATTCTGTAGGATAGACGGCAAAATGTGCCTCATGAAAAGGTTTAGGGGAAACAGTCCAAACAGAACGTTTATTTTTCGTTTCATAAGATTTTTCCAATCCACTATGTGGTTGCAACCCTGAACCCTCATTGTGATATTTTCCTTTTGACCTGTCACGAGTTCCCCAATCCTGAACTACCTGTTCTTTAATGGCTTCATGGTCATAGTAATATGTTTTCTTTTTAGAAAGTAGAAAGATGTACTCATGTGATTTTGTGCATCTATCTTTGACACTTTCTGGCATTGGGTTTGGTTTATGCCATATAATATCTTGACGTAGATACCAACCATCAGCCTGCAATGCAAATGCAACTTTCCAAGGTATACCCACAAGGTCTTTTTGTTTTAAGCCTTGTATCTTGTTATTTAATGCTACAGACTGTGCATTCCTTCCTTCCTTGTGTTTAGGGTCTTTATGGTTTCCCTTGTGTCCAGTTCCACAATAACTGTCACCAAGGTTTAACCAAACTGTTCCGTCATCTCTTAACACTCTCCAGACCTTCCTAAAAACTTCTACCAATGCATTTACATACTCTTCTGGTGTCTCTTCCAGTCCTATTTGCAAGTCCTTTCTTGTCGCTCCACATTTAGGACATTTTGTTTTATATATTGCATCCCCAACCACATTGCCTTGGTCATGCATTGCCTGATGACCAGTCGTTGTCTTCACAGTCTTCCCAATTTTTGTCGTTCTCATATGGAGACAATTTGGGTCGCCACCTTCCCAGTTACCAGTTTGGTAATCACGAAGTCCCCAATACGGTGGTGATGTCACAATTGTATTAAAATGATTTTCTGGCAATTCATCTAACTTATCACGGCAGTCTCCAACTAAAACATTAACAGTCATTTATCAATCCCCCTGCAACTTCTGAAGAATGTTTCATAAAAGAAGGATAGAATTTTGCATAAACCTTTTCAGTTATTTCTATGCTTTTATGCCCCATGTATCTGCTTAATTCCATAAGAGGAACGTTATTCATCGCCATATGCACTGCACCAGTGTGCCTTAACGTATGGAAACATATATCTTTGTTAAGACCAATATCCCTTACACATTCTTTTAAAATATAAAGTGGGTCTCCAATTTTGTTGCCACTGTTGGACTGTAGAACAAACCCCTTTTTGCTTTCTTTGCAAGCCGTTCTTAACATTGACTCAATACTTTTTGGAATTGGAACAACGGCTCTTGGCTTAGATTTATTCCTCATAAGGTCGTTGTTAAAATCTATAAGACCTTCATCCCACCTAATCTGCTCTACCCTTAATTCTCTTATAGCACTTTTCCTTGCAGTGGTTGTCAGTGCGATCTTGCATGCTTTCTCAATGCTAGGGTTTCTTTTCAAACGTTTTGCATTTAATAATTTTTTAATCTCAGGCTCAGTAAGCCAGACATTTCTTACATCACTCTTGTGACTTGCATCCAACATTCTTGGCTTTGTTTCTAAATATTCTAAATTATAGCACAAACTTAACGAAGCATTTATTACAGATATCTCTCTTGTGATTGTTTGTGGCTTTACATTTCGCCTTTTTTGTTCTGACTTATAATAGTTGTCAACTACATATTTAGGTATCTCGTGTACCTTGTATTTACCAAAATACCCTTCTATGTTTTTTAAAAGACTTTTGTGTCTACTGTTAAACCTTCCCTCATGTTCTAACATATCCTTGTGAACATCAAGAGCATCCTTAATTGTTTTGATTGTAATTTTTAATGACATTTAATCCATTCCTCAAATTTTTGGACAAGCGAATCAAAATTATCTCTCTTTTTGTGATTACTAGACAACTCTTTTCTAGAGTTAATGTCTAACACATCGTATAAAGCTTTAATGCATTCTTTTTCGTCTTGTCCTAATCCCCATGCATAATTACTATATTCGTTAGATTTTTTTGTCAAGTCTTCCATAAATTTTTGGAACTTCTTGTTTCTGCAAAGCATTCCTGCTCTTTTGACAGCTTTTTCTCCTGCTGTACTTACTTTTGACTGGTCAGGATTATCGTAGTCCAACGCCTTTAGCCCTATGGCTACTGGTGTTTGAGGGTAGCAATTCATAATCCAATCACCCTTGCCAATGTCGTCAACATACAACGTAAGCCTAATCATACCACCGTCTTTCTCTTCCATTCTGTAAGCCACAACCATTGCTTCAAAAGTTGTCACTTCCTCGTATGCTCTTTTAGGTAGTTTCCTCACCATTATATAACTCCTCTGCTAATTCTATTGGGTCAATTCCTTTTAAAGACCAAAACAATTCCTCGCCATGTTGATAATTATGTAATTCAGTGTGACATATTCGACACAGTGGAACAGTAAAATTGTCTCCTACCTTTTGTCCGAATCCACGTTTTTCTGCATATGTTATGTGATGTGGGTCTGATCTTGGTGGTAAGTTACATATACAGCAACTTAATTCTCTTATTTTTTTTAAATGCTTTTCAGACTTTAGCATTTTGGTGGGGGGTAGACTTGTAAAAATTTATTACATTTTGCTTAACTACAATCAAAGGAGACCTTTCATTTTTAAAGTTAAAACAAACAAGTCCCCCCCATAACTATTTAAAACGGTATTTCATCATCCATGTCGTTGTTAGTATTGCTTTCTTTTTTGCTAGGCAAAGCAACTTTTGGATATTTAATCCCAACGTTATAGTATGTCTTACCGTCTTTTTCAACTTTCTTAATTATAAGTTCACCGTTGACGGTAACTTGTGATCCCTTTGTCAAAGACTGAACAAGTTTTTCTGTTTTTTTAACTTTCCAAAAAACATCAAAATAATTTGTATGGTCTTCTTTTCCTTCTCCTTGATAAAGATTGTCACAAACAGTAAAGGCTATAAACTTGTCTTCGCCTATGTTTTTAACTTCGCAATCTTTGGCTAGGTTTCCAGTAACAGATATTGTGTTCATTTGTTTTTCTTTCCTTTCAATGAATCTTTGTGTATTTTAAAATGCTTTTCAATAAACTTATATTCTTCATTGTCATCTTTTTCAAGTCTTTTAAGTTTAAATTGATTTGCACCGTAGTATTGATTAAATTCTTCAACTTTTTTAGTTTTTAAACCACCATCTAAAATAGCTTGTGATGCTTCACTTAGTCCGTCATCTGGAGTAAACGATACTTCGCCATAACTTTCTGGGTCTTCATCTCCAGACACATTGAGTATAGCCATGATTGCATATCTTCTCATAAAAGTCCATGCTGATGCTTGTTTAAACTTATCTGAAGGGTTGTCCTTATACTTGGTTATGTAGACAATGTGTTGTCCTGAAGCGTGACCCAGCATAGATTTTATTGTTGACTGGTCATGAGACTGTGTGATTGACAATCCGTTGCTGGCTAACTGCTTTTGTGTTGCATTTTTTAAATCTTGAAGGTTGGCATATTTTCCGTGATACCCATCATGAGATTTTTTTGGTATATCAAATTCACCCTGTGCCTTTGCTAAAGCACCAAGTAATTTGTCTAGTTCTGTTGTCGAAAACATTATGTTATGACTTTCAATTTCCATTTAATGACTCCTTATATTGTGCAAATTGATCGCAATGTTCTGCCACATTGCACCAGTTTCCTTCGCATCTTCTTCTTTCAACTGGTCTTTGTTTAATATCCCAATCTTCAAATGTTGTTCCTCTGGTTGTTCTGTGATCTTGATCAGCAATCCAATTTAATGCTTCCCTTTCACTGTTAAACAACTTTGTCGCTTTTGTATGACCTTTCTTTTTTGCCTCCCATTTAGCATCAGTAGACCACATTTCTTCATCTGAACATTTAGGTATGTAAAACTCGTCTTCTGGAAAGTGAAGCTCAAGTCGCTTCTTAATGTATTCCTCTGACTGGTCAAAAGACCAAAGTGCATATTCGTAATCCTGTATTGGTAACTGGGGATAATTCTCATCTCTTAAAGCAAAAGACTCTTTCCAGTCTTTTATATAAGCTTCAATAACAAATGATATAGGAGAAAAGCCGTTGCTCTGTAATAAATATGAATACAGGTTGCCCTGTCTTTCATAATCTTTCATACCAGACTGAGCCTTAAAGGCAGTAATAACTTTGTAGTCTCTAATCATTACTGGTTTTTCGCCCACGTTTGGGTTAATTTTTTTGGCTTGTTTTAAAGGGATTGGTATAACTGCATCTATTTGACCAGAAATAATTTTTCCGTTTACTTCAGCATAAAATCTTTCTTCTGTAATCCAATCATCAGGTGAATGTTCTTCAGCTAAATTATGAAATGCAGTTCCTATCAGTGCATTAATTCTTCTGCTTGCATCTTCTTCTATAGAAGTATAATGCAGTTGTCTAAGTTGTTTTATTCTAGCAGAGTCAATTAGTCCTGTTACAGATATATCCGTCATAGAACCACCATCATAACTATCATTAGTCAAGGCGTTCTGAATTGGTATAGAAAAATTTTCCAGTCCTTTTAAACCCATGTTGAAAAGTAACATTTAAAAAAATTATTGACAAGTTTTTTTATTTATATATTCTTTAATTACATTTAATTTCCTCCCAAGATATTAAATTGAATTAACCCCAGTTAGCTCCTTTGACTGGGGTTTTTTTAATCGGTATTTTAATTTTGTTAAAGTTGTGTTACGACACAATATGAACAAATCAAGAACAAAACGAAAAGATACTGAGTCTGTTTTGCAGACATCTATTTTTCAAGCTATAAACTTAATACTTTCAAAAGACGTATTAATAACGTGCTTTCCGTCAGGTGGTGGTGGTAAAATTCGTGGGGCAAGATTAAAACGAATGGGTCTTGTTGCAGGTTGGCCCGACTTACAACTGTTACACAAAGGAAAATACTATGGTATTGAAGTAAAAACACCTGTAGGCAAACTATCTCCTGCCCAGTCAGAACTACACGAGAAGCTAAAATCACAGGGGGCAAAAGTAGCCGTTGTCAAAAGTGAAAAAGAAGCAATGGACTTAATTTATGAGTGGAAGTTGCAACGAAAATGATATAAGATTATGGCAGTCTGTCATACTTCAAGCTTTGCTTGATTGTGGCAACTTGTCAAGGACTGTCAATCCTAGTTGGCCCGACTGGAAACATCGTCAAATTACTGAGGAAGCTCGTCAGTGGTTTCGTGATGATGATTCTGATTTTGAAGATGTTTGTGCATTGGCAAACCTTGATTCAAGATTAATTAGAAAATTTGCAATGCGAGTTGCAAGAGGTGACTCTAAAGCTAAGAGGGCATTAATAGAGTGGAGAGATTGGTTTCGCAGAAAAGAACGTAAAGGAGATAAAACATGTCAGGACCAAAAACAAATATAGCAATAGAAATAGATAAAATGAAGTATCGTCAGCCAGAAGAGACGTTTGAGGGTAAGGTTGAAAGAATAGCTAGAACATTAAGCGACTCTCAAATGCATTATTCTAGGATTTATGAAATACTTAGAGACATGAAATTTTTGCCTGCTGGCAGAGTGCAGACGGCAATAGGTTCTCCAAGAGCAGTGACTGCTTTTAATTGTTTTGTGTCTGGAAAGATTGAAGATTCAATGGATTCAATTATGGACAGAGCAAAAGAGGCATCAGAAACGATGAGGAGAGGTGGTGGAATTGGATACAATTTCGGTCATATTAGACCACATGGCGATTGGATTAAAACATTAGAAAGCAAAGCAAGCGGTCCGATTTCTTTTATGAACATATTTGATTCAATATGCCAAACAATTTCTTCAAGCGGTCATCGCAGAGGGGCGCAAATGGGTGTCTTTCCTATACATCATCCAGATGTAGAAGCTTTTATAAATGCGAAAACCAACCAAAACCAATTAACTGGGTTTAATGTAAGTTTAGCCGTGACAGATAAATTTATGAAGGCACTAGAAAAAGACGAGCCTTTTCCATTAGAGTTTGAAGGTAAAATTTACAAAACTGTCAATCCTAAAGAATTATGGGATACAATCATGAGAAACACTTGGGATTGGGCAGAACCGGGGGTATTGTTTATTGATAGAATAAACGAAATGAATAACCTTTACTACTGTGAAGATATAGAAGCTACCAACCCTTGTGGTGAACAACCATTGCCACCTTACGGTGCTTGTCTATTAGGATCGTTTAATCTTGTTAAATACTTATATCATAGCATTGATCCCAATCTTAACTTTGAATTTGACTGGTCAGGATTAAAAGAGGATATTCCAGAAATTGTGCGAATGATGGACAATGTTGTTGATGCTACAATTTACCCATTAGAAAAACAATGTGTAGAGGCAAAGAACAAGAGACGTATGGGTCTTGGAATAACTGGACTTGCTAATGCAGGGGAAATGCTAGGTTATCCATATGCATCAGATGATTTTATGAAGTTTCAACGTAAGGTTTTAAAAATTATAAAAGACGAGACATATTATACATCTTCATTATTAGCGAAGGAAAAAGGTTCTTTTCCTATGTTTGACAAAGAAAAATATTTAAATGGAAAATTTGTTAAAACTCTGTCGCCACATGTTATTGAAAGCATCAAAGAAAACGGTATGAGAAATAGTCACTTAACATCTATCGCCCCAACTGGCACAATTTCTTTGTCAGCAGACAATATATCGTCTGGGATTGAACCACCCTTTTCTCATTATTATGATAGAACTTTGCGAACTTTTGAAGGAGACAGAGTTGAAAGAGTTGAGGATTATGCTTATGCGAGGGGATATAAATGCCGTACATCGGATGAAATAACAGCATCACAGCACGTTAATGTACTCTTGACCAGTCAAAAATATGTTGACTCAGCTTGTAGCAAAACTTGCAACATAGGTGACGATGTTTCTTTTGATGAATTTAAAGACCTTTACTACGTTGCATGGAAGGGTGGAGCAAAAGGATTAACTACATTTAGGGCATCTGGTAAACGGTTCGGTATACTTGTAAAACCAGAAGAAGAAAAAAGTGAAGCTTGCTACATTGACCCAGAAACTGGAACTAAAAGTTGCGACTTATAAAATAATTTATTGACTCTTCTATTTTATTTATTTAATTGTATAAATAATTAGGAGAGTCGATTGAAAAACTTTTATCTACTTAATAGAGGTTGGATGGACAACCCTGCATTAAACCCTTTGTCGCCATACGACAGAAGGAGTGCATGGGTTTGGATTATTGAGAATGCTTGCTTTAAAGATACAAGGCAAGACGTTCTTGGTCAGACAACTGTAGTTGTTAGAACTTCATTAGTAACCAGTGTACGATATCTCGCCAAGGAATGGAAATGGAGCGAAAAGCAAGTAAGAACGTTCTTAAAAAGACTTGTAAAAGACGAAATGATTAGGACAGAAACTGGTTTGGGAAAGACACAGATTTTTGTAATAAATTACGATAGTTACCAGTTTTCTGGGCAAGTCAATGGCACAGTAAAGGCAGATGAAGGGCAACAAAAGAAAGAAGGTAAGAAAAGAAAGGAAATAATACTCATAGATAAGGGTGAATTTTCTACTATTATGAAACAAAAATATCCTAAAAGAGACGGTAATTTAGAAATTACTTCTGCTTACAATAAAATTTTAAGCAAGGTTAAAAAGGGTGAAATTACATTTGATGACTTCTTTTTTGCCGTTGAAAATTATAATAAAGAGATGAGCAGTGTTGGTCGTGTAGGCACTAGCTTTGTTAAAATGGCAAGCACTTTTGCCAATGGAAAGTATAAAGATTATTTAGAGGAAGAAACGCAAGACAACGTTGAGGGGTGGACTGCATTTTGAAAAATGAACAGAGGAATTGGCTAGACCATAATCGCATAAAGATTAAACGATTTAACGGTTATGAACAATGGCATAAAACTTTGTGTCCAGTTTGTGGGGGTAATTTATCAGTCATAATAAACGAAAAGGGAGGAATTTATGCCCAATGTTGGTCAGCAAAATGCGAAACAAAATTCAAAAAACCGAGTGGGGGGTTTGACAGAAACAATCTGTCGCCAACTAGAGGAAAGAGCCATATCGTCAGAGGTGGCAGTAAAGTTCGGAGTGGGGTTAATAAAAGGAACTGGTGGCTCTGAACTATTAGCCTTGCCCTATAAAATTCAGGGAAAAACGCACAGTTATAAAGTTAGACCAGTCAATAGTAAAAACCCATGCTTCTGGTCAGGGAGCGAGGAGGATAGGGGAAAGCATTTTTTTAACGTTGATTGTTTGAGCGATCCATCGCTATCCGACTTTCCACTTATCATTACTGAAGGCGAATTAGATTGTTTAACAATTCTGCCACATTACCCAAAATGTGTATCAGTTCCAAACGGTGCTAATCTGAAATCAATACCACTGGATGACGAGAGGAGTGACACGGCTTTTGAATATTTAAACAATTCAATTGATCTTTTAAGGAACGTTAAGGAAATAATCATCGCCACTGATGGCGATAGAGCAGGAAGAGTTTTAGCTAAAGACCTTGCCTTGAGACTAGGTAAGCCTAGATGTAAATGGGTTGAATATCCTCTCAAGAGGTCAGTGCGTCAGGAATTGCTGGAAGATTCCGCTATTGACCAGTCAGAAAGGTGCAAAGACATAAATGACAGCGTCAAGGAGTGGGGAGAAAAAGCAATACATGGTGTAATTGGTAATGCAAAATGGTGGGCAGTGTCTGGGGTTTATACTCTTGATCAATTGCCACCACTTCCAGAGCCAGAGGTTTTTAGGACTGGCATGGGTAAGCTTGATGATCATCTTGGTATAAGGCTTGGTGACTTTTCTGTTGTAACTGGAATACCATCACATGGTAAATCAACTTTTGTTAATGATGCTATCTGTCGCCTTAGTTTAAAGCATAATCTAAAGATAGCCTTTGCAAGTTTTGAACAACCACCTCAGATAGATCATAAGAGAAATTTAGAGAGGTGGCTTTCAGCAACAGGTCCTGCCGGGTTGTCTTCGCTTTTGACCAGTCAAGACGATAAATCTGACTTAGCTGCCGGGGGCCGTAGCCACTCGACCAGTTTTCTTGTGTCTAAGTATATAAACAGTAAGTTTGTTTTTATAGTAAAAGAAGATGATGAGAGTGCTGACTTGGATTGGCTATTAGAGAAAATGTCTGTGTGTGTAATTCAGCACGATGTAGATATTATTGTCATAGACCCTTACAACGAGATAGATCATTCAAGAGATTTTAGACAATCTTCAACAGACTATATTGGGGATAGTATTAAAAAATTAAAACGTTTTGCCAGTAGGTACAGTGTGCATGTCATGGTTGTTGCCCATCCAACAAAGCTTGGAGAGAAGGCTGATGGAACTTTACCAATACCTAATTTATATAACATTGAAGATAGCCGTCACTGGTATAATAAATGTGATGTTGGCTTGGTTGTTCATAGAATAGGCGATGACAGTATTGTAAGAGTATTGAAAAGCAGATACCATGATATACTTGGAACGACTGGACAAGTTATGTTTGGGTTTAATAAATCAACGGCAAGGTATTATGAAAAAGAAAATTTCAAAACATAAGCAAAAAATTAAAATAAACACTATTAAAAACAGACCAGTTGAAGTCAATTACATAGGTAATGGCATTAGGTCAACCATTCGTTTTGCTGACACAAGTGTTTATGATCTGTATTATTTTCAAGAAAAGATTACTCAAGACCAACATCAGTCTGCTGAGTGGTTGCACTCTCTCGCCATACGTTCCAACATTAAATTAACGGTTCAATCTTTTTTGTCTAATCCAGTGCCTATGGGAAAAGGTAGCTCTACGGGTCAGAATGAACGTTCTGCCCAGTCAAGAGTAATGCTTAATAAAGTCTTAGAACATATTAAAAAGAATTGTGGAAGAGTTTCATCTAGTCTTTTAGAGGGGATAATAATTTATAACCAGAGTTTATCTGGTTGGTCTAAGTCTACTGGGAAATCTCGCACTGGGAAATTGCAAGTGTTGCAAAGTGCTTTGGATGAGGTGGGGAAGTTTAGAGGGATGTAGTGAGGGAGAGACACCCTTCTCTCCCTCGCCATCACGACCATAAGGATTGTTAGCTTTCTGACTTATCATAAAGACTTATCATAAAAAAACTAACTAAAAAAAGGGTCTATGGCTTGTTGGGGTTTTTCATGTTCAAGGCACTCGCCAACTAATCCTTGTCCGAACACCGTACTCGAAAGTTTGTCCAAACTTTCTTTCTGCCCCTTCGGTTGGGGATGCTCTTCCTTTTGACTGGTCATATTACTTGACCAGAATGTGAAGTCTTGTTTTCTTCCAGAAAAATACTGATACTTTCTCATTGCTTTTTCCTATTTTTTTTAGCTGAAATAATTCTTAAATTTTTAGACGAGTTGTTGTTTGGGTTGCCGTCTTTGTGGTCAATGTGTTTACCATCGCCTTTTCTGACTTTGCCCTTCTTTTGTAATTTTCTTCTATTCCTATTTCTTTTAACTCGCTCGTCTTTCATTCTCTTTGAAGAATGGTATTTTTGATATTCGCTCATTTTTCCCTCTTCTAGCTATGCTAAATGTCTTATGCTTTCCATGATACCCACAATAGTATTTATCTTCAATAATTACCACTGATGGCTTTTCACACTGAATGCATTTTATTGTCTTCAATTTTCTTTCTCCTTATTCTAGCATACTCTCTATTGTATTTGCTTACTTCTGTGCGATTTTTATCTCGCCAGTTCTGTGCATACAAACGTCTTTTAATTAAATTTTGGTTTGCTTCTTTGAATTGACCCTTTATAGACATAAGCGATCCAATCAACTTATTCTTTGTATTTTCCGAATCAGTTGATCGAATCATCTTTTTAACATGTCTAAATTCTGTCATTAAATCATGTAATCTACTCATAAAATCCTCTTAAATTTATAAATAGATTAATGTTTCGTGATCTTGTCGTCAAGATCAAGTTCATCAATTAAAGTATTGATTTCTTCTGACTGGTCAGAACTATCTTGAGGCGTTTTATTCTGCTGGGTTTGGCAGTCTTCACAAATATGTTCTTCGTCTTCCCATGTATAAGATCGTTCTTCTACCAAATTTGTTAAAATTGGTTTCATTGTTTCTTCATATACGATTGAAGGAACGGTTAAAAATATATGTGGGTCTTTTGAATCGCCTATAAAAACGTCAAACGAAAGTTCGTTCTTTTCGTTTCTTCTTGTGGATACATTAATTCTAATCACCTAAACCTCTCTTTCTATGTGGTAATATTTTACTTTTTTATTAAGAACAAGTCTAATGTTTTTCCTATTCTCTTTGCTTATGTCTAGTAGTGTTAAGACATTCACCCTAACACCACAGTCCATAACCTTGTCATACTTTCCATCTACTGAATTTAGTATAACATTTAACATCTGATTGTCGTGCATTGTTCCCAATGTATTCACAGATTTAATATCATCAATTTTTAATTTCATTATTGTCTCCTTGAATTTTTAATATTGCATTTACTTTTTCTATTGCATCTAATGGACAGTTAGCCATTAACTCCATGCTAATCTTTCTTCCATTAAGTTCATAATTAACAATGTGTTCAACTTGAGGAAGTTTGTCTGTTTCCTCATCGTTGCTATATTTAGTATGAGCATTCATGTTGCTAATTTTCATCAATCCATCTCCCATCTATAAAAACAATGTGTGTCAATGCAAACTGTCATCGTCATGGTGCTTGCCCATGTTGGATAAACATAATCTGCATGGTAATGTGTAGCACCTTCTGTTACATCAACATTAAATGTGCCATCTAATACTGCTAAAGCAATTGTTTCTGACCAGTCATAAGCTTTAGGATCAATGCTAACATCTTCTGGCTTGCCATCGCAATAATAACTAAATGCACATTTATGCTTTACCATTTGATTGTTCCACTTATACCTCAACCCATCAGTAACAACACCACATACTGTATTTGGAAATCTGTAATCATTAACTCTGTTCATAACCACATGTGCGACTGCGATTTGAGCCACCAGACTCTCAGATCGACTTTCCCAGAATATGGTGTGTGCCAAGCACGTTAAAGCCGTTGCCGTTTCTAATAACATATTATTCTCCTTTACTCAGTTCCGAATAGCGATACTTCGCCACTCATTTCATACCCATTAGTACCAGTGGGGTTATATACAATTTCATAAAGCCAGTAGTTTGTAGGATCGTCTTTACTATTAACCTCTAGCCTTACACCTAAATTCTTATCTGGTATTGCTTGCAATACGTCAATAAGGTCTTGAACAGTGTCAACTTTTTCGTATGTAATACTCACCTTTAACTCCTTTCGTCAGTGATTAAGTTTTTTCTTCCTCGTAAGATGTAATCATGTTCAATTACACCATTTTTTTTGTTGCCTACTTTCATAGGCTCAATCCAAATACGTTTTTTAGGCATTTTTCTCCAGTGACCTCTTCTCCAATGCTCTGCTTTTGGAACACCAGTTCCAGTGGCAATGCCCTTGCAAATTCTTCTTATGTTAGGCTTTGGAAGATCAATAGTAACAAGTTTAAAGGTATGCTTTGGAGTATGCATGCCATACCTTAGTCTTGAAACTTGGGAGTTAGTTTTTGCATTGTTGTATACAATGTGATCGTAGTTCAACAATCCAAGTACACAGATCAAGAACCTTAAATCACCATTCATCGCCACCAATTCAGCACCAACTAACTTGCTCATTTTATGATGGTCAAAACCCTCGTTAAACTGCTTGTCAGTTAAAAACATTTCCGTTCCTCTTGACTGGGCAGTTTCTATGCGAGGTGAAAACCATTTTAAAAATTTGTCATATTTTACTTCTTCTAATAACTCTACAATCGCCTTGTCATTTTTTTTCTTGTGATTATAAATGTAGGCATTCACCCAAGCATCGCCCTTCTTACTTAGTAAATACAATGGATAAGTTTTACCCATCAATAAAAAGGATGGTGTATCGTTATCAAGTTCAGCATCAATTTTTGTATTTCTTTCCCAATCAGTAAGTTTTTTAAATTCTTCAGTAAGCAATTCTTCTTGATTAGAAAAGTAAAACCCATTGTGTAAAATATTTATTTTGCCATTACTAAATTCTGGGTCTTTTCCATACATTGTATAAAAAGGCTGACCATTTATTTTTTGTATGTGGTATCCTATTCTTGAAAGAGTGCCTTCTTTAAATTCAACATGTAAATATTCGTGGTATTTTTTATCAAATATTTTTTTAGTGGTCTCCATCATAAAGTCAACACGATGGTCTTCATCCCATTCAATCCACATATTGTCAAAGCAAGGCTTTGATCTACTAGCCATTTTAATAATATCTGAGGGTTCTTGAAAGGAAAGTTCAACTGCCGTTTCAACTAACTTTCTATCAATAAAAAACTTTTGAGCATCAGAAACTTCTCTTACGGCTTGTCTGCATGACATTATTGCTCTTTTGTTTGTGTCTTTTCCAAACTTAGGCTCTGCTTGTTTAATTCTTTTTTTAGAGCAGTAACCGTTTATTCCCCTCTCTGGGTTAGATAATCCTGCGAGAACCTCATTTGCAAACAGTACATCACTTATCATAATTTTTCTCCTTTATAATTTGACTGGTCAAATGCTTAGACCTTTTCCTGCTATATTTTTTTTTGTCAGCAACGACCCTTTGTCTAAATAAGGGATCGCTCAAATTTTGTGCTATAGAATTTTTGGAGAGGGCAGTGGGAATCAAACCCACTTCCCCAGAGTTGCAGTCTGGTGCATTGTCATTCTGCCATGCCCTCTTATTCTTTTTCATTTTATTCTGCTTACTAGGCTCATGCATGAGACCCAGAAGAAGGATGCGAAAACTAATACTGAACCACTGAATGTAAAGAACATGTCGTTGTAATTCATCTCACTTATTGTGGTAGTCTCTGCCAAACCAATTAAGGCAAACCCACAAAAGATAGACATGATGCCTAACATTAATAAAATTAAAAACAGTGTTAGTGATTTAAATACTCTAGTTTGATATTTATTCATTTGTTTTTTCCTTATAAGTTACAATAAATTCTTGATTGTAGAGAGGTACAAATATACCAAAAGGTATAGTTCCACCCCTCTGACGGTCTTTAAAACGAGACGTTTTTTAGCTTACCCTCTCTGAACTCGACCAATTGTCTTCATCTATGGTTATTTCTTCAGACTTGATAATCCAGTTTTGATTTTTCTTCCCAAATGTTTGGGAAGTATATTTTTTCTCTTGCATGAAACCTTCGTTCATTTCTTCGATTAGTTTTTGAATGGCTTGCTCTTTAGTCTCGCAACCTTCAATTGCTTTTGAAACATATAATTGAACATTAAAGTTTAATGTAAATTTTTTGTCAGTTACTTTCATAACCCTCTCCTATATATCATTAATGACTGAATAGGTTTTCCCATTCAGTTCAAGTTTCCAATAAATGATTTTCTTCAGTGCGAAAGTTTTATTAAATTTTCTCGCTTGATTAAAACCACACTTTAATTCGTTGTCACTATACCTATGACCTAAGACCTTCTTAACTTTGTAGAAAGTATTATTGCCCTTTAAGACCTCGCCTTTAATTAATACGGCTAAGTCTTCCTTGAACTTTGCAGTCAATTTGTTTTTGCCATACTCAGCTTTTGACTGTGTAAGTATTGACTGGTCAGCAGTAGTAGTGGGGACTGAGTGGATGTTGTTAACACCCACCTTTGGTTTTTCCCTTAACAAAAATTTTGGTATTGGTGGCATTTCAAATATCATAATCTACTCTCCATTGTTAGCTGATAGTTGTTTGAAAAATTCTCTGGTCACACTGTTCTGTGCAATTTTTCTTACTTGCACATAGTGGTCAGTTAACCTTAATGCTATTGGGTTGTTAGCATCGCCTACCTTAACAACAAAACCCTTGTGACCATGTGTAAAGATTTTATCGTTTTTACGGTATTCGTTATCGTGACCTTTATGAACCTCTCTCTTAGAGTACCGTACCTCATAGATTGTAATAGGTTGATTTCTCAAGGTCTCCTTCTCCACCTTGATAACACTGGTAATAATTTTGCTATCGACTACTGCAATGTTTTCCTTCACAACAGTTTGTCTCCAGTTCTTAGGTAGCATTATATTAAAATCATAACCGTTAAAACCTAGTATTAATTCCCAGTGCCATACTGGAATACCTTCTCTCTTAGAGATGTTATGATTAGCAAACCTTGCATTAACACTGTGATCTAATCTAGAGCCGTCTAGAGCAGAATTTTCTTTATTGCATACTGGCTTATTGATTGCATTCTTGTATTCAGTGCCAAACCTAGTCAACATTCTCTGGGCAATGCCTGCATGATTATATTTTTGTTTCCAAGAAAGTTTCGCAGTTTCGCACACATTGTTTCTTTCAATGCGATAGGCAATAAGGTCAACACTGGCTCTGCAAATTTGATTAAGAACATTGTAATGAAACCTATTTTCCATAATCTCTTTTTTGATCATTACTGTTGATAATACTTCTCTAACATTCTGATCACCAAAACCAGTTACAAAACTACCTCTTCCTCTCATCATGGAAACTTCCTTAACTATTTTTCTGACAAGGTACAGAGTTGGCTTTTCCTTGTCCTCTGTAAGGTGGCTAAAATCTTTTAGTGCATTAGTTTCAATTATGTAATTGAGGAATGTTTTTGCTCTGTAGGTTTTTTTAATGCCAGTAAACATTTTATCTGAAACATTATTTATTTCGTTATAGCTTTCGCTATAAGTAAATTCTCCAACTTTTTTAGTTGGTTTAAAAACTAAAAATCCAGTTTTATGTTCGCCTAATAAAACTGCAATTTTTCTCTGGTCTGATGTTCCTTCAGCTTTATTAAAAAGTTTCATGGTATCTTCAATACCTTTATGAATATTAAACATATATTTCTCCTTAGTGATAAGTTAGAGAGTGGCTTATGCCACTCCCTTTAATTCAGATGGATCAAGATAGATAGTCTTACCATATGGTGCAACTCTATCTTTAGTTGTCGATATCCAGATAACTGGAAATGACGGCTTGGGTGGATATCTGTCATACATATCTGTAAAGACAATCATAACTTTAGGCTTGGCATTCTGCTCGTTAACCTTATCCATGAAAGCTTGAAAGTCAGTACCACCAGTTTCAAAATGACTAGGCATTTTAAATTTCTCACCAGTCTTATAAGTCTGTGTACACCACACACTGGTATGAAAATAATGAATAGTAACTTTCTTAGGCTTGACCTTGGATACAATTTTATAGGTCTCAGTGTTGCTCTGCTCCACCTCATTAGCAGTCATTGAGCCAGATGTATCGTTGCATATAACAATCTCACCAGTACCGTCTTTTTTATAAGATGGCATTTTATAGCCTAATGGTCTTAGTCTTTTATTAAGCTTTGAGTAAGTTTGATCGCTCCTAAAGATAGGGGCAGTATGCTTTCTCAATACTGACAACCAGTCAACTTTTGCTTTTCTATTTTCGTTAAAAGCATCCATTACTTGGGAAGGAATGTCGTTGCCTTTTTTCTTGGCAAGTTGAATTGAGTTCCTAACCATTATTCTGGTTTCTTTTTCCATCTGCTCTAATTGTGGCTCGCTTAGATCAGAGCCGTCATCGTTCTTAGGAACAATAACACCACCACAACCACCAGTGTCTACTGACTGGTCAGCACCAGATGGTGAACCCGTATCGCCTGAAGAAGACTGGTCATCGTTTGATTGCTGATTACCAGAACCACCTTCTTGGTCATCTCCAGAACCATCTTGGTCATCGCCATCACCACCTTCTGAAGTGCCTTGGTCATCAACTTCGTGGTTGCCTACGTCAGATTGCTGATCACCGTCACCTTCGCAAGTTCCAGAGCCACCAGTGTTCACTATCTCGTCTGGCTCTTCATCTTTTGGTGGAGTAACATCCTTAATTAATTTAAAGAATATTTCTTGCCAGACCATACCTCTGTATTGCTCGTCAAAGCATGCACCATCTGGTAATTTTATAAACTTTGATTTCATATCAAAAATTATAAAGTTAATTTCAAAGTCCATGCTCATCTGCATAAACTGATTATAGAACGGTGTACTATACTGAGGATATTTTTTTAAGAACCTAGCCAATTGTGATGGATGTTCAAAAATAACGTGCAACACCTCATGCATTGAAACTCCAGTAGACTCTGGCTTGAAAAGACTATCAAAAAATTTCTCATTCCAGTAAATGTGCTTACCGTCAGTGCAAGCAGTCGAAATTGAGTTATCTATTTTCCAGACTAGCCTATTGACTGGCAAACCGTACATAGGAAGGTTGAACAGTAAGTATGCCTTACTGTTCTCTATTTTATCCTCTGGGGATATTCTGTTATTAACGTCTATCATATCGTCTCCTTATATTTCAGAACCAATGCCTAGCAACTCTAGGTCATTAAGTATTGTTTGAGATTTATCTTCAAGGTCTTGTTTTACTGCATCGTCATTAGTTGACTCTGGAGCATACTTGAAAAGGTTAATTGCATCCTCGCAAACTTTAGCGATTTTAGGACATTTAGAAATGTTCAGTTGTGGAACACTCTCTAACAGACTGGCAAAGTTATTGAACGTGTCAGCATTGATGCCACCTCTGGTCTTAGTCTGCTTATTGATATTAGAAACACACTCTTTTAACTTAGAGACCAGATTGTTAACTGCACTATCAAATACTTCAGTTAATCTTTTCTCAGTAGAGTTAATAATTTCTTGTTCCCATTCTGAAGACAAATTGCTGACTGAATTGGTCTCTGGTAATGATGACCTCTCAATGTTCCATGCAAACTTCCCTCGCATCTCGTCAACTGATGGATACATACTCTCAGAGACTTTGTTACCGTAGAGAAATATTGCATCCTTCTTGATCTGCTCGTATGCATTAAGAAAGTTTGTAACCAGTTCAATAAACTTGGTCTCCATCTCTTCCATCCTCTCAGCATGTGGGATGAGGGATTCTTTTGCCATGATGCCATCGCCATACTGAGCATCACCCATTTTGCAGAGCAAGTATGAATTATGGGTTGCTAAAGCTTTTTTGTAATGCGACTGGATAGCATCAAACATAGTTTGCCCAGTAACTCCAAACTTTGCAAAAGTTGTTCTGGAAAGTTTCTCGCTATTCTCAACACTGATGCCATTTGCCTTGCACCATTTAGCATTGTGTGCCTTGTCAAAAAAATGACCAGAGCCACCGTACTTTGCTCTGAAGTTGCAGATGATCGTAGTTTGTTGCAACATAGTTTGCTTATTAATATTTTTATCCATAATAGTCTCCTTATTGACTGGTCAATTGTAAATAAATTCTTGATTGTAAATGAGGGGCATCACTGCCCCCCTAGTGATAAGTTATTCACCTTTACCTAGGTTAGTGAATACATCTAAGTTATCCATGCAAAAGTTGCTGACCTCTGCATTATTCATTAGTTTAGGATTTCTAGATGTTGCATCCTTAATGCATAAGAGAGCATATGTCTTTTTCATCCTTCTGACATACTTGACAGTTGCAGTGGCATTGTCCTTGTCCATGAAATAACCCAGAGACGTTACCAGTGTATATGCAATGTCTGGTCTCTCTTCACTAGGCAATTCAGTTCCAAGAGGATCAGCATAGATTTTATTTCTATCAATGAGACCTTCGTATATTCGTCTGAATGCCACATAAGATTCAGCTAACTCAGTGCCTACGATGCCCTCGAACAATGGCAACTCAAGATCGGCAGGAATATTTCCCATCTTTTCTTGGTCACTCACTCTTTCCAGAGATCGCCCAGACATGGACACTATGTGGTCTGGGTTCTGACCTTCGTTAACTACTTTTGGATTACTTCTAACCCATGCTAGTGGACAAGGATGGCATCCATTCTCAGCCATCCAGTTTGCAGTAGTCTCTGCATCTGGCTTGATGAATATAACATTACATCTATCAAACAATGCATTAGGAACATCTTGGTATCCAGAATTATCTTCTGGTCTATTGCCAAGTAAAACAACAATTGGTCTGATGATCTTGCCTTGGTACTCAACTTTAAGATCAAGATTGCCAACAACACCTTCGTTAGCAATACGTCTCTGGATGCCTTGCATGATAGTATCAGCATCAGTGACTTCATCACATATGATTATTGATCTTTTGCCTTGCTTGGCTAACTCAACAATTTTGTAATATTCTTGAGGTGGGCAAAAGCTAGTTAGCTTAACACCGTTAACATCTATTGTATCTAATGCACCTTTGTTGTCAGTAAGATCACACTCTGAAGGCACAAAGTGGACAATGTGTTCAATTGGATACTGGGCATTCAACAGTGGATTGTTTTTAAGATTGATGCCTACTGATGTTTTTCCCCATCCATAGCCACCTAGCATCATAGTAGTCTGATTAAGTAAGGCATTTCTTACTGTTAGTCTCTCTGCTTGTTCCATTGTGCATGAAGTAAAATTCTCTGAAAAATTTGACATATATGTCTCCTTAAAAAAAAGTTAAAGTTAAAAGTTAATTACTTGGAGACAGTTAACACTGTCTCGCCAGATTTTATTGTGACCGTTCCTTGGTCTAGGCTCATCCTTCTGAACCCATGCTTGTGATAGTCAAAGTATGTGACTGATCTGGGATGCCTAACATCATTCTCTAGTTGCCCCCAGAACTTGCGAACATCGCCATTCTTTTTGGTAAATGTTCCAGTTACGAATTTGCTCTTGAATAGAGCCAGTACATCATGTGTTTTCATACACTCTCCTATTGGTTGTTGATGTTATAAAATTTTAAAATTTGTTTTTGTTTATGTATTTCTTCACGATTTTCAGAAACCCAAGTGTCAACGTAGTCTTGGTCAACACTTAACTCTTCTAAGTTAATCGCCAGTAAGCTAACCCTACTGCATACAGTCTGGACTGCATAGGTTGGTAGGTTAGCTGATACATTTTCATCAAGATATTTAACTAGACGTTTCATCTCTTGAACAGTGTCATATGCTTTTTTATATCTGTCTTCTGACATTACTTGCCCCCTACGTTAATGAAATCAATTCTTAGACCAGAGATAACATCTCTGCTCAAAAGTTCTAACTGAGCATTGTAATACTTATTCGCTCTTACAATGCCTTGTATTGAGAAATCTTCTTTATACCATGATTTCCCTTTAGATGATCTAACTCTGATCTTGACTTGTGAGTTATTGTTTTTCTCTAACTCATATAAAAATTTAGTGGTTAACATATTGTCTCCTTGGTTAATGTTTATCTCAAGACATGGAGCAGATGCCCCATGTTTCGTTCTTATGAACTCGTCAGTTGAGAATTAAGTACTAAAAGTTCCTTTTTGGTGTTCCATCTTGAAAATAATCTTTAGCTACCCAAGTCACCTCTAAGCCACAATTAACCCACTCCCAATAAAGTTCGTCATCTTTGATCACTGCCTTGATAGCTTGTGAAATTGGATTACAACCAGTGCTAACTAAGTCAGCACTTAAACCATTGTTGCCAGTGTCTCCACTATTGCAAAGCCAATAAGCATCAACTAACTTTGCCAACAAGCTAAGTTCATCTTCATTAAATTTAGCGATAAATTTATCTACTGTATATTCCATTGGAACTCCTTGGTTATTGGTTACTGTTTCGTTCTTTTGAACTCATCAGAGATAGCACACACTATCTGACAGTTTACTTGGATGGTTTTTGTTATGATCTTGTCTGGATCGTTAACTGTTACTGCTTAAACTCCCTCTCTACGAAAAGCATCTAGTGTCATCACGACATGGGTTGCATCTCTGGAGAACCATCTGCACAATTTGACTAACTGGGTCTGTTTTAAAGTAGAGTGTGAGACGTTCGCCCTACTGGCTCTGGGTTGCCAACCTTAAAAAATCATACTTAAAATACCTTCCTTCCTTCCCCCTAGGGGGAGTAGTGAGTGGCTAATCAGTGCCTTTGAAACATGAGTTTCAATTATCACGAAAATCTGCTTTCGGCAATACCAAGAATTTCTT
>MDTG01348819.1_pt1 | contig 21938 bp, 21 predicted proteins | sample 811421 | NCBI WGS metagenome assembly MDTG01 (sample SAMN05326645, study PRJNA326480) | marine metagenome | isolation source: seawater | place: Pacific Ocean: South East | collected 2011 | reverse complement strand
TGATAGGCTGGATGTGGAAGCGCAGTAATGCGTGCAGCTGACCAGTACTAATAGCTCAATTGGCTTGATTTATGCACTGAAAAAAATTTTTAGATATATCAAATTGATATTAAACATAACTAAATTTAGCTTAGTTTATGCATTATAGAATTTTTTGTTTAATCTTTATAAAAAAGTTATTATTAAAAATTCAAATTACATCAAAACTCATTTATTGGCCTCTTATTTTGATATGATAATAATTTATGAAAAATTATAATAAATTATACAGCAATGCTTATGATATTTTTAACAAAGATAAAAAATACGAACAAGAGTCTAAATTCATAGTTAAGATAATACAAAAGTATAAAAAAAACAGCAAAAGTATTCTAGAATTAGGCACTGGTACCGGCAGTCACGCAATTTTTTTAGCCAAAAAATACAACTATACTGGCGTTGAAAAAAGTGCTGAAATGATAAAGATTTGTGAAGAAAAAAAAATAAAAGCAAAAATCTTTAAGCAAGATATTAGAACCTTAAAATTAAATAAAAAATACGATATAATAGTAGCTCTATTTTGTGTTGTTGTTTATTTAACAAATATAAATGATTTCATCAAAACTTTAAAAAATGTTCATAAACATTTGAACAAAGGAGGCTTATTTATTTTTGATTTTTGGTACACCCCAGCAGTAAACTCTATAAAACCTAAAATTACTCATAATATTAAAAAAAAAGACAATAATACATACGAAAGAATTGCTACACCTAAAATAGTTAATTCTAAAAGAATTGATGTAGTGTATAAATTCAACTTGAGTCTAGGAAAAAAAATGTACAAATCTAAAGAAATACACAAAGTGAGACATTTCAGCTTAGCTGATATAGAAAAATATTCAGCAAAATCTGATTTAAAACCTATTCATTATTGTGAGATGATTACAAAAAAAAAACCATCAAATATGACTTGGAAAATTTTAACAGTTTTAAAAAAATAATATGAAATTTATACCTGTTAATAGACCTATATTTATTGGCAATGAGTCAAAATATATAATGGATTGTATTAAATCAGGATATGTATCTTCAGAGGGTGTTTATGTTAAAAAATTTGAAAAAAAATTTGCTCATTATATTGGTAAAAAATACGCGATTTCAGTTAGCAATGGAACAGCAGCACTACAAATAGCATACGACTCATTAGGATTAAAAAAGGATAGTGAAGTTATTTTGCCAGCATTCACTATTATATCATGTATTATGCCTGTTATAAGAAGCGGTGGAAAACCGATTTTGGTAGATGTTGATAGAAAAACTTGGAATCTTGATGTTAAGTTACTAGAGAAAAAAATAACATCAAAGACAAAGTGTATTATAGCACCTCACATGTATGGATTGCCAATTGACATGGCACCACTGAAAAAAATAGCAAAAAAAAAAAAAAATTTTTATTATTGAAGATGCGGCAGAAGTCTTAGGGCTTAAATATAAAAATAGACAGTGTGGCAGTTTTGGGGATATTTCAACTTTTAGCTTCTATGCAAATAAACACATAACCACAGGAGAAGGTGGAATGATAGTTACAGATAGTCCTAAATTAGCCGAAAAATGTCGCTTATATCGAAACTTATATTTTAATACTGAAAGACGCTTCAAACATTACGAACTGGGCTGGAACTCAAGGTTTACCAATATTCAGGCAGCAGTAGGGTTGGGTCAATTAGAAACAATTAATAAATTTATAAAGAAAAAAAGAATTATTGGTAAAAAATATAATAAAGAAATTTTAGATAACAAAAATTTTGACAAGCCCTTAGCAGCTTCTTTTGGTTCAGAAAATATTTATTGGGTATATGGCTTAGTTTTAAAAAATAAATTAGAAAATAAGCTAAAAAAAATTATGAAAATATTAAAGGAAAATAATATTGATACTAGAAATTTTTTTTATCCTTTAAATAAACAGCCCGTATTAAATAAAATTGGGATGTTTAAAAACGAAAAATATCCTAACGCTGAATACATAGCTGAAAATGGTTTTTATATACCGTCTGGTCTTGGAACATCATTAAGTGAGCAAAATAGAGTGATAAAAATTATTAATAAAACTTTGACAAATGAACAGTAAAATTAAAGTTGGGATAATAATTGAAAATAGCTTGAGTAGTGGGGGCATATATTCAAATGAAATTTCATTTTTAAATCATTTACAAAATAATCAAAAAATTGATTATAAAATTTTTAGCATTAACAAAAAAAATGTTCATTACCTCAAAAAAATTGGCTTCGAAGCCATTTTCATAGACTTAAATCTTTTAGACTATTTGCTGTGTAAAATAAAAATTTTATTACTCAGCCTTACCACTAATTTTAAATTTAAAAAAATTGTAGGCAAAGTTTTTAAAAATCTTAAATTTGAAAAAATTTTATTAGCTAATAAAATTAATTTAGTTCACTTTTTTTCATTATCTTTTTTGTCTAAGCATTTATTTAAGATTAATTATGGATGCACCTATTTAGATAGTTGTCATTTAGCTCATCCGGAATTTCCTGAAATTAAAAATTGGAATGGATTTAATGAAAGAGAAGATGCTTATGAGAGAATTCTTAAAAAAGCAAGTTATATTCTTTCACCTTCAGAAAATTGTACATTAGAAATAACAAATAGATACAATGTATTAAAAAGTAAAATTTTAGAATTCTCTTTTTTGCCCCAAAAAGAAATTTTAGATTTTGATCAAAAAGAAAAAGCGCAATTAAAAAAATTTGTAGAATTAAAAAATTTATTTAATTTTGATAATAATTATTTATTTTACCCTGCAATGTTATGGCCTCACAAAAATCACATATACATACTAAAAGCGATCTCAATATTAAAAAAAAAGTATAAAAAAATTGTTCAAGTAGTTTTTTCAGGTAAAGACAAGGGGAATAAAAAATACTTAATAAAAAATGCTATAGATTTAGATATTGAAAAAAATATAAAATTTATTGGCCTGGTAGACGCAGAACTTATGCCACATCTTTATAAGAATTCATTTTGTTTAGTGATGCCAACTTATTTTGGACCAATAAACATACCGCCTATAGAAGCTAATTACCTTGGTGTGCCTGTAATGTATAACAAAGATTATTGTGAGAAAGACAATATATTTTCCCCACATCTAGGTATAGATATACAAGACCCAAATGATCTTGTAGAAAAATATTTTAAATTAATGGATGAAAATTTTAGAAAAAATTTAATAAACTCAGGTTATGAGTTCATAAAAGTGCTTGAAGAAAAAAATAAAAATTTTATTAGTTCTTTTGAGAATTATTTAAGAGTATATATAAACAAAATTGAATTGTATGAAAATAGACTGAATGATTTGTAGATTATGTAATAGTAAAAACTTGAGTTTATTTCTTGATTTAGGGCATCACCCACCATCAGATCAATTTGTAAAAAAAGAAAGATTGAATAATGAGTTTGCTTATTATCCATTAAAAGTAAATATTTGTAATAACTGCAAATTTCATCAATTAAATTATGTTGTTAAAAAAGAAATACTTTATGATGAGGAATATCCATATGAATCCTCTCAAACAAAAGTAGGAAATCAGCACTTTAACAATTTTGCAAATTCAGTAATAAAAAAATATAAATTAGACAAAAAAGATTTAGTGGTAGATATAGGTAGTAATATAGGCGTTTTACTAAATGGCTTTAAAAAAAACAAAATTCAAGTTTTGGGCATAGAGCCTGCAAGCAATATTTGTAAAATTGCAAAAAAAAAAGGTATCAATACTTATTGTTCATTTTTTAACAACAATATTGTAAATAAAATCATCACAAAATTTGGAAAAGCAAAAATTGTTACCGCAACAAATGTTTTTGCGCATATTGATGATCTACAGAATTTTACAAAATCTATTTGTCGTTTACTTGATAAAAAAGGAGCCTTCATTATTGAAGCACCACATTTTTTAAATTTGATAAAAAAAATCGAATATGACACTATTTATCATGAACACCTCTCTTACATAACAATAAAACCATTGATCAGTTTTTTTTCTAAATTCAAACTGGAAATAATTGATGTTGAAAAAAAAGATATTCACGGAGGATCAGTAAGAATTCATGTTGCATTTAAGAATCAGCATACAGTAAATAAAAATGTAAAGAATATTATAAAAGAAGAAAAAAATGCAAAACTAGATTCAAAAAAAGTACTAGAAAATTTTTCTCAAGAGGTTAAAAAAAATAGATTAAATTTAATTTTGTTATTAACAAAATTAAAATTAAATAATAAGACAATTGTAGCTGTGAGTGCACCCGCCAAGGGCATGACTTTACTGAATTATTGCAAAATAGATAAGACTTATCTTAATTTTGCAACAGAAAAATCAAAATTAAAACAAAATACTTTTGCCCCTGGGGCACACATACCAGTTACATCAGATAGCAAGTTGCTATCTCAAAAAATAGATTATGCTTTATTATTAGCTTGGAACTTCTCAAAAGAGATTATAAATAACAATGTAAAGTTTATGCAAAATGGAGGGAAATTTATTATTCCAATTCCCAAAATTAAAATCATTGATAAAAAAAACTACAAGAAAGTAAATTAAAGTAATGACAAAAATTAAAAAAAAAAAAACTAAATTTTAAAGACAAAAGAGGATCTATACTTGATATATTTCAAGACTCACCCAAAGAACATTGTACAATTGTTACATTCAATAAAAACGCAGTAAGAGGTAATCATTTTCACAAGAAAAGCACTCAATATACTTACGTCATTTCAGGTCAACTCACATTTGCTTACGTAAAAATTAACAAAAAAAATGAAATATCAGGCCAAATAAAAAAAAAAATAGTTGGTCCAGGTACTCTGATTTCACATCAGCCTTTTCATGCCCATGCATTTAAATCTAAAAACAAATCTGTTATACTTGCATTTGCTGATGGAGTTAGAGGTGGAAAAAATTATGAAAAAGATACTTTTAGATTAGAAAAAAAACTTTTAAAGTAACATCTACTTATACTTAAAAGTAGATAAAAAACTAAAATTACAATTTATATATTAATAACGAAACATATATTTTATCACGAAAGGTAAGAGTAAAACTTAATATTGGACAAAAGTTAATTGATAATTTAGATAAATTAAAAAAAAGAAAAGATAATCAATATTTATTTATAAATATTGTCTTGTAGTTTTACATAGCAGTGAGCTAAACATAGGTATAGAAAATATTTATATAATCAACAGATATGACAACCAGTAAAAATTTAGTAATTAAATATAAAAAAAATACATTTATACCAACAGGCACTAGTGACCTAATAATTGAGTCTGTAATAAAAAATCTAAAGATTAAAGGTAAAGTGTTAGATCTAGGTGCAGGATCAGGGTACGTGGGACTTAAACTTTTAAATGTATTTAAGGACAAGTTTAATTTATTTGCTTCAGATATTGAAAAATCATCAATTCAAATAATAAAATATAACGCTAAAATTAATAAAAAAAAAATTATTGTTAAAACTGGAAGTTTATTTAAACCATGGAAAAATTATAAGTTTAATTTTATCATTAATGATGTATCAGGAATTTCAGAAGATGTGGCCAAAATATCACCATGGTTTAAAAATGTTAGCTGTAAGTCAGGAAAAGATGGGACAAAACTTACTGTAAAAATGATTAAAGAATCCAAAAAATTTTTAGACAAAAAAGGTATAATTTGTTTCCCTATTTTATCTTTTGCTAATGAAAATAAAGTTTTAGAAAGTGCAAAAAAACAATTTAAACATGTTAAAAAAATTGGCTATAAAGAGTGGTTGTTACCTAAAGAAATGATGTCAGAGATATTAATGCTAGAAAGCCTTAAAAAAAAAGGCTATATAAATTTTAAAAAAAAATTTGGCTTAGTTATATGGGCAACAAAAGTTTATATAGCTTATAATTAAAAAAATTATGAGTAAACTTATTTCAAAAAAAGAAATTTTTAAAATTATTGCAAAGTCTTTGAGTGTTCCGGAAAAAAAAATTGATGAAAAAGTTAGTTCCAATAATTTTGAGGAATGGGACTCAATGAGTCATCTTGGTATTTTAATAGCACTGGATAAAAAACTGTCTGGTAAAGCTCAAAAAATTCTTGAACTTTCAGAAGCTTACTCTGTAAAAAAAATTATTCAAATTTTGGATAAAAAAAAATTACTTAAATAAATTGAAATATAATTTATCAATAAAAGCTATAGAGACTGCACTTCCAAAAAATAGTTTTACAATTTCTTCTTTGAAAAAAAAACATCCAACTTGGGATATTAAGAAAATAATAGATAAAACAGGAATAGAAAAAATTTGGTATACTGATAAAAGCCAAACAGCTTTAGATTTAGGTTTTGAAGCATCAAAAAAAGTTTTAAAAAAGATTAACAAAAAAACGATAGATACTTTAATTTATGTAACGCAATCACCAGAATATTTTCTTCCAACTTCAGCATGTATATTGCAATATAAACTTAGACTTAATAATAATGTAAAATCATTTGATATAAATTTAGGATGTTCAGGATTTGTTTATGCTTTATTTGTAGCAAGCTCATTAGTTCAAAATAACATGGGTAAAAATATTTTAATTGTATGCGCTGACACCTACACAAAATATATAGAAAGTTCTGATAGAACGAACAAAACAATTTTTAGTGATGGAGCCTCAGCGACCCTAGTCTCTAAATCAAAAAACAAATATTTTGGTAATTTTTTAATGGGAACAGATGGAAGTGGATATAAAGATTTAATTGTTGAGAAAGGTGCTTCTAGAGATGGATTTCAAGATTCAAACAAGGCAAAACTATTTATGAATGGATCTAAAATTTTTATGTTTACAATTGCAAACATACCTCAAAATATTAAAAAACTTTTAAAAATTTCAAAAATTAAAAAAGAAAAAATTAAGACTTTTTTTTTTCACCAAGGAAGTAAAGTTATTTTAAATAGTTTAAAAAACTCATTAAATTTACCAAATGAAAAAGTGTATAATAATTTAAGATTTTTAGGAAATACTGTTTCCTCAACAATTCCTTTTAGTTTGAAGCAGGCAAGTACAGAAAAAAAAATTAATAATAACGACTTAATTGTTCTTTCAGGTTTTGGTGTAGGTTTATCTTGGGGGTCTTGCATTATTAAGTGGAAAAATTTAAAATAAAAATGGACATATAAAATTGTTTTCTCAAAAAGAAATAAAATTTAAAAAAATCTTATCAAAAGATTTAAAAAAAATATTTATGTGGAGAAATGATATATTTATCAGATCAATGATGCTCAACCAAAATAAAATTTCTTATAAAGAGCATTTAAGTTGGTACAAAAATTTACTACGAAGTAAAACTCAAAAAAGTTACATTATTTTTTTCAAACGTACACCAATAGGAGTGGCCTCTATAAAAGAGATAAACTTAATCAATCAAACCTGTACTTGGGGATTTTATATAGCAAATAATGCTTTTAGATATTTAGCAGTATTAGTAGAGTATAAATTCATTGATTTAATTTTTAAAAACAAAAAAATTAGAAAAATTTGGGGTGAAACTCTATCTTCTAACAAAAGAATACTTAAGATTCATAAATATTTAGGTTTTACAATTAATGGAGTTTATAAAGAGCATATTAAGGTAAATGGTAAGTTCCAAGATTTAATTTTAACTTCATTATTTAAAAAAGATTGGAATATAACTAAAAAAAAAAATTACTTAAGTTATTGTGATTGGAATAAATTAAATATGATTATTTTAACAGGAGTATCAGGAGGCATAGGGCTTCCGTTAGCTAAGCAACTTTCAAAAATAGATAAGGTAATTGGAATATATAATAAAAATAAACCTAAAACTAAAATAAAAAATGTTACATTTTTAAAATGTGATATTTCAGATGAAAAAGAAATACTTAAACTAGACAAATATATAAAAAGTAAAAGTAAAATAGTTTTAATTTCAGCTGCAGCGGTTAAATTTGATAGTCTATTGATTAATCAGACAATAAATAGTTGGAAAAAAATGATTGATACTAATCTCGGATCAAACTTTTTGTTATGTAAATATTTAATAAAAAAAATGATTTTTTGTAAATGGGGAAGGATTATTTTTTTTTCTTCGACAGGTGCTATAAGAGGAGATATAGGAACTTCGGGATATTCTTCCTCAAAAATTGGACTTTATGGCTTATCTAAAGTGATCAGCAAAGAGTATGCTCGATATAATATTACATCAAATATTTTTGAATTAGGTGCATTTGAAGCTGGTATGTATAAAAAGTTAAATAAAAAAGAAAAAATTAAGATAATAAATAAGTTACCAAATAAAAAACTAGGAACAATTGATGAAATAGCTCATGCAATTAAATTTTTAATTACATCAAATTTTATCAATGGATCAACTATAAAAATAGATGGTGGAGCAGATTAATTAATTATACAAATATTTTCTTGTATGATATTGACTTTTATTAAATTAGCTAATGAAAAAAAAAGATTTAAAAATATTTAATAAAATAGAAAGTATAAGGTCTAAAAATAATAAAAATTGGATGGACTTATTAAGATTGTCTTACGAGTCTAATCCAAATAAAACATTATCTATTTTGTCTAAGATAATATCTAAAGATCAAACATTAGTGAAACTAGCCAGGCAATTAAAAAAAATTAAAACTCAAAAATAATGATTTTTAAGATTGGCAATAGAATTGTCTCTGATAAAAAACCTCCTTTAGTTATATTAGAAATATCTGCAAATCACCAGAATTCAAAAAAAAAAGTATTTACATTAATAGATAAAGCAAAAGAAATTGGAGCCGAAGCTATTAAATTTCAAACTTTTAATCTAGATGATATGACTCTTGATTCTAATTCAAAAGAATTTTTAATAAAAAAAAAATTTAAAAATGATAATTGGAATAATAGATCACTTTATAGCCTTTATAAGGAAGCCCAATTTCCATTTGCATGGCACAAGGAAGTTTTCAAATATGCAAAAAAAAAAGGATTAATTTGCTTTAGTAGTGTTTTTGATGATTATTCACTTAATTTTCTAGAGGATCTAGATGTTGTTGCTTACAAGGTTGCATCATTAGAAAGTCATCATTTTCCTTTATTAATGAAAATATGTAAGACAAAAAAACCAATTATAGTCTCAACTGGAACATTATCAAATACTGAAATAAATGAATTAGTTATTTTTTTAAAAAGACATGCGGGCCATAATTTTGCATTACTTCACTGTGTAACTGAATACCCCGCTAAAAATAAAAACTTAAATTTAAAAACAATTAGTTATTTAAAGAAAAAGTATAATTGTATTGTAGGTTTTTCTGATCATACAGAGAGTATTGGTGCCGCAATAGCATCTGTAGTTTTTGGAGCAAACATAATTGAAAAACATTTTCGTCTTAAGGACCAAAAAAAAACTCTTGACTCAAGCTTTTCTTCAGACCCACAAGTTATGAACACATTAATTAAAGAAACAAGGAATGCATGGCTTTCGATTGGTAAAATAAAAACTAAGATTGTCAAAGCAGAAAAAATTTATAAAAAATTTAGAAGGTCAATCTATGCAACTGAAGATATTAAAAAAGGTGACAAAATTAATACAAAAAATATAAGAGTTGTAAGACCGGGCTTTGGTGTTTTACCTAAATATTTTAATAAATTGATAGGTAAAAATTCACCAGCCAATATTAAAAAACACTCTGCTATAAAAAAAAATATTTTAAAAAAGCTGAAAATAATTTAGCTATTTATAGCCATCTAATCTTCCATAATTTAAAACTGATCTTTACAATATAAATATTAAGTCTATTTTAAATTATTCCATGTTAAAGTTAATTTTAAAAATAACTTAGAATAAATAGCAATGACCATATGTATTATTCCAGCAAGATCAGGCAGCAAAAGAATAAAGAATAAAAATATTCAAAAAATAGATAATGTACCTCTAATTGGTATAACTATTAAAATTGCAAAAAAATCTGGATTATTTAAAAGGATTATTGTTTCAACAGATTGTCCAAAAATTGCATCTATTGCAAAAAAATATGGAGCCGAGGTTCCTTTCCTAAGAGATAAAAAACTATCAAATGATTATGCCTCAACTTTTAGCGTCTTGAAAGATGTCATTAAAAAATTAAAGATCATTGATGAATATTTTTTTTGTATTTATCCAACTGCAATAATGTTAAAAAAAAAATACTTAGTTGAAGCATACTTAAAAATAAAAAAAAAAAATTTTGATGGACTAATTGCTGTCAAAAAATTTGATAGCAATCCCCACAGAGGCTTTAAAGTTAAAAAAAATAAACTAATTAATATTAATACAAAATTTTATAGAGCGAGGTCTCAAGATTTGCCCGAACTATATCATGACACAGGCACCTTTTATATATTCAAAACAATCAAATATTTATTAAGTGATCAAAAACTTATGAAAAAAACAACATACTACGAACTTGATCTTTTTTCAGGAATAGACATCAATACCGCCGAAGACCTTAAATTTGCTAAAATATCTTACAATTATTTTAAAAAATAAAATTTGATTTGATTACAAAATAAGTAAACTTATCTTGCCCTTTTTTTGAAAATGACATTTTCATCAATACTACACTTTATAATATATATAAAAAGTTAATAAAAGAATGAAATAGACTTTCTTATCCTGGGATCTTAATTATTTGGCTCTGTAATTGAAAAAAGAATTTAAATAATAGGTACTGAAATATTCAGATCTTTTTTGAATTAATTTTATAAAATAATAAAACATATACAATTAATCTTTATAAAAAAACTATTGTTACAAAATATAATTTGAACTTAAAGCTATGTACCCTATTAATAGTGTCCTTACTTAAAAATAATCTATTTTTAATTTCAAGTTATTTTAATTATCCAGGCGAGGGTGACCTTTTCAAGATTTCAGAGAATAAATTTAAAATTTAATATTAGATTATCAATTAAGATTGCAAGTCTGTTTTAGTTCATAAAAAAAGAGTATTAATAGATTAATTTTCTAATAATTTATAAAGGTTGTAATTTTTTTATTAACCATTAATTATAGCGTAAATTTAAAGTGTTAATTTATGTTTAATAAAAAAGTTATTTTAATTACAGGTGGAACAGGATCTTTTGGAAAAACATTTGTAAAATTTTTATTGAAAAACTTTAAACCAAAAAAATTAATAATTTTTTCAAGAGACGAAATGAAACAGTTTGAAATGTCAAACATGTTTAATGCCAATAAATTTAAATGTTTAAGGTATTTTATAGGAGATGTTAGAGATCAAGAGAGATTAAAAATAGCAACAAAAGATGTTGATTTTATAATTCATGCTGCAGCTTTAAAGCAAGTACCAGCCGCTGAGTATAATCCTATTGAATGTATTAAAACGAATATTTTAGGAACTCAAAATGTTGTAATGGCTGCTTTAGAGAATAAAGTAAAAAAAGTTTTGGCACTATCTACTGACAAAGCAGTTAATCCGATAAACTTATATGGTGCGACCAAGCTCGCATCTGATAAACTAATTATTTCAGCTAATAATTTTGTAGGATCTAAATCTAAGTTTTCTTTAGTCAGATATGGGAATGTGATTGGTTCAAGAGCATCAGTAATTCCATTTTTTATAAATTTAATTAAAAATTCATCAACTTTTTTACCTATTACAGAAAAAGATATGACCAGATTTTGGATAACTATAAATCAAGGCATTGAATTAGTTAATCATGCTTTTAATGATATGAAAGGAGGTGAAATTTATGTTCCAAAAATTCCTTCTATAAAAATCACTGATTTAGCTAAAGCTATGGGTCCAAAATTAAAGCAAAAAATTATTGGTATAAGGCCTGGCGAAAAAATTCATGAAAGCTTAACCTCTAAAGATGAGTCGTCAAATGTTTTAATGTTTAAAAAATATTATGTTATTACTCCTAATTATTCATTGGCAAATTTAAAAAAGTATAAGAAAAATTTTAAGGGTGAAATAGGAAAAAAAGTAGAGCAAAATTTTGAATACAATTCAGGTACTAATAAGCATTTTTTAACTATTAATGAAATTAAAGATTTAAATAATTTTAATTTAAAAAATGATACCTTATAGCAGGCAGTGTATTGATAAGCAGGATATCAATGAAATTGTAAATGTTTTAAAGGGAAAATTTGTTACTTCAGGCCCTAAAATAACTGAGTTTGAGAATAAGATAAAAAATTTTACACAATCCAATCATGCAATTGCTGTTAATTCTGCCACAAGTGCTTTACATATAGCTTGCATAGCTCTTGGATTAAAAAAAAATGACTATTTGTGGACATCGCCAATAAGTTTTGTGGCCTCTTCAAATTGTGCGTTATATTGTGGTGCAAAGGTAGATTTTGTTGATATTGATCTTAAATCTTACAACATATCAGTATCAGAGTTAGAAAAAAAACTGAGTATAGCAAAAAAAGAAAAAAAATTACCCAAAATCCTTGTAGTTGTAAATTTTGCAGGACAACCCTGTCAGCTAGATAAAATAAAATCCTTGAGTAAGAAATACAAATTTAAGATTTTAGAGGACTCTTCACATGCATTGGGAGCATATTATAAAAAACAAATTTTAGGAAATTGTTACTATAGCGACATCTCAGTGTTTAGTTTTCATCCTGTAAAAATAATTACCACACTAGAAGGCGGAATGGTCGTAACAAATAATACAAAAATTGCAAAAAAATTAATTATGTTAAGAAATCACGGTATAGTACGTGATAAAAATTCATTAATAAAAAAAAAAATCACAAATTGGTATTATGAACAACATATGCTTGGCTTCAATTATCGTATGAATGATGTCCAGGCAGCTTTAGGAATAAGCCAATTAAAAAAAATAGATTTTTTTTATAAAAAAAGATTATTTGTAAAAAATTTTTATGATAAAAATTTAAAAAATCTGCCTTTAGAAATTCCACAAATAAACAAGCTAGCTAAATCCAGTTTACATTTATACGTAGTATTGCTGAAAAGAGAATTAGCAAAAAAAACGAGAGATAAATTAATTAATTTTTTAAGAAGAAAAAAAATAGAGACAAATGTTCATTATATTCCTATATATTCTCAACCATATTATAAAAAATTAGGATTTAAAAAAAAAAATTATCCCAATGCTGAAGATTATTTTCAAAGAGCAATAAGTTTGCCAATACACCCTATGTTAAATCAAAATAATTTAGAATATATTGTTAAGCAAATAAAAGATTTTTTTTAATTTTTTATGGATAAAAATTTTTTTAAATTCATAAAAAAAAATAAAAATTTAATAAATCAGACCAAATCTAAAAAAGAAGTTTTAATTGTAGATAGAAATAGATTTGGAAGTGCTTTATTTTCCACATTAATTACATCGGCATTAAATAAAAAATATTTTTTCAATGTCAGACTTTTAAGTAATCAGATAAAAAAAAGTAATTTTATTAAGTTCTATAAAAGCTTTGGAGTAAATAATATTATATACAAAAACAATTTTTTTGATTATCTAAAAGATTATAAAATCTTAGTTCAAACAGTTTATTATTTTGGAATTTATTTTTTCAAAATTTATATATCACCACTTAGCTGGCTAACTAACAGTTTCAAACTAAAGGGAGTTAAAATTGGGGATTTGATCTACGATAGTTGGATTAAAAACAAACTCAATTTTATTAACAAAAAAAAAAACTTAAGGTTATTTATTTTACTTTTTTTTACAATTTATAAATTTTTAAAAATATATAACTTAATAAAAAAAAACAAAATAAAAACTATTGTTGTAAGTACTGCTAGTTATGCAAATTATGACTCATTATCTATAAGAATTGGTTTAAAATTTAAAATCAGGGTATTAGAAGCGGGTTATTTTAAAAATAAGAACAGCATTTTAGAGTATAATCACAATCATCTTAAATATGGAATGAGAAATATTTATCATGACAAAAAACAAAAAAATTATTTTAATAATTTAAATATTTCAAAAAACTTACTTGATCATTTTATAAAAAAAAGATTTTCTAATAAAATCAAATTGTTTTATACAAATAACTCGGATGTTAAATTAGCAAATAATTTAAAAAAAAATTATACTAAGAAGAACTTTATATATAAATTTAGTTGTCAAAAAAAATACGATAGAATTATTTTAGTTGCTTTACATGCATTCTCTGATGCCCCGCATGGTGCTGGATATGATTTAATGTTTACAGACTATTATTCATTTTATACAGAAACATTAAATGAAATTTCAAAATCAAAAGAAAACATCCTCTTTATCATAAGGCCACATCCAGCTTCAAAAATATATGGAGAAAAAGGTATTGCTGAAAACCTCTTAAAAAAAAGACATTTTAAAAATATAATATTATGCCCCAAGATAACTACACAAAACCTAATCCAAATTTGTGATACTGTAATAACCATGAAGGGAACGATAGGTTTAGAATTTGCTGTGGCTGGTAAAAAACCTATTACCTGCGGATATCCGGCATATTCAAATATGGGAATTAGTAAAAATTTTTATTCAAAAAAAAAATTTTTTTTAGAACTACATAAATTATCAAAAAATGATTTTAATTTGAGTAAACAAAAAGTACACATAGCAAAAAAATTACTTTTTTATTTAGAGACATGTTTGCCTTTTAAGGAATTTGAGTCGAGTCAATATTTCCAAGACATTTTACTCGATATTAATAATATAAAAAGTGACTTAATTTGGAAAAAGTTATCAGAAAGATTTGACGATAAAGTAAATTTTAGTAAAGATAAATTTTACTTAGACTGTTTAAAAAAATTATAATATTTGAATAAATAAAATTTTTTTTTAAAAGTAAGCCCTGGTTCTATTGTGTGTGAGAAAAAATGGTTCTGAATTAAAAAATATATACTATCTTAATAACTTTACTATTTAAGAAATTAGTGTAGTTTTACATTTTTTTATGCCATTAACAATCAATCAACGTAAAATTATATGAATGAATTAATAAAACTCGTATTTTATAGAATAAAACGCATACTCACTGTAATCAGGGACAGAATGCTACCTGACAATCGATTTCTAGTAAAAGATTATAGGTCACCTTTTAAAATGTATGAAAAAGAAGAACTTGAAAAATCGTATAATCATTTCAAAAAATTTTTTAAAAATGCGGTATTCTTAGACTCTTTGGGTGTAAGAAAATATTCTATTAAGAGGGCAAGCAAAAGTGATCCAAATCAAGAATACTTTTATTTAGAATTTGGAGTTTGGAGAGGGAATACTATTAATTATATGTCCAAGCATGTACATAGATTTTATGGATTTGATTCTTTTGAAGGATTAAGAGAGGATTGGGTTGGTATGGATGATAAACCAAAAGGTACTTTTAATTTAAATAAAAAAATACCAAAGCTAAATTCAAATGTAACGCCTGTAATAGGATGGATACAAGATACTTTAAAACCATTTCTCGAAAAAGAAAAACCAAAAATTAATTTTATTCACGTAGATGTGGATACTTACGAGACAACCAAATATATATTAGAAAATGTAAAACCGTTTATTTTAAAAGGAGCTATAATTCTATTTGACGAATTATATAATCTTCCTGGCTGGGATGTAGGTGAATATAAAGCCTTAACTGAAGTTTTTAATGAAAATGAATATGAATTTATTGCATTTTCAAAGCATGGTCACCAAGTTGCTATTAAACTATTGTAAAATATATTTTTAGACAGAATTAATTCAAAAGTGAATCTAAATATCTAAATAGTAATTATTAGTATCCTCAAATTAAAATTTTTTTATAAAATTTAATATATTTTTTTGCTATTACGTCTCCACTAAAGTTTGAAATTTTAATTCTTGAATTATTTTTGTTAAAAGAATTTTTCATAATTTCTTTTGATAGCCAGTCAATGCCTTTCTTTAGCAAATCTGCATCAAAATTTTTAACAATGTATCCGTTTACCTTATGATCTACTATTTCAGATATACTTGTATTATCAAAACATACTACTGGTGTTCCACAATACATTGCTTCGGCAAATGTTTTCGGCCAAGCATCCTGGATGGAAGGCGCCACAAAGAGATCAGCACTGGAATAAATATTATTTAGTATTTTTTTATCATTGATGAATCCAAGACTTCTGTATTCGATTCCAATTTTATTTAAAGATTCTTGAGACCAAAAATTACCAAAAATTAATAAAAAATATTTTGTATTATCTAATTTTTTTAACGTTTTAATAAATATGTTCCATCCTTTCCTTTTGCTTTGAGGGTTTTGTGCTCCATACAATATTATTTTTTTTTTCGTAGAAATATTTAAAAAAGATTTTGCTTGTTTTTTTGTTATTTTATCAAAATCATTTGTATTAATGTTGTTGTAAATTCTTTTTATATCATATTCTTTGAGTACACTGCTTTTTTGGGCTTTATTTCTTAACCAATCACTTACTGCAACAAAATGAAAATTTTTTTTATAATTTTTTTTTTTGAAATTTTTTATTTTTTTAGAAATGTAACTTTTTTCGTATTTTTCAAAATCCATTGAGTAATGTGAGCCTCCTGTAAATGGCCACATATCTCTCATTGTCCATACTAATGGTTTGTTAATTTTTGAAAGTGATCCGAATTTGATAAAACCTTGATTTAGCCAATGAATATGAATAATGTCAGCATTTTTATATTCTTTTAATTTTGTAATATCAAATCCAAAAAACCCTAAAGTAAATGTTTCACGTGGAGTATGAAGAAAAATTGACTTCAAAATTTTTTCTAAGCAAACAAATGCAATATTAATTATTTTTTTAAAAAAAGTATCATTGATAAAAATAATTTTTTTATCAATAATTTTTACTTTAGGAGTTGAGTCATTTAGTAATTTCGAATCAATTTTTAAGTTTAATAAAGCTTCATGTAAAACATTAGCACCCTTAGCTGCACCGTTTGTTAATGATCCACCAACAACATGTAAAACTTTTATTTTCATTATTATAACTTTAAATTAAATTTTTACACATAAGAATTAAGTTTTTCTTATAACTTAGTTTGTCATTAGTTATAGTTAAATTTTTGATTTTCTTTTTTTTGATTAATTCAAAAATATCTTTTATTTTTGAATTAATTATTTTTTTATTTTTAATTAAAAAAACTTTATCAATTTTAGGACTTAATATAATTAGTTTTTTTAAATTTTTTTTTGAGATTAATGATCTTTTATAAAGGCTATATATTCTTTGGTAGATACCTTCTGGTGTTAGTAAAATTGAATTAGGATAATTTTTTTTTGTTAGATAATATCCAATTAGAACATCGATGATCCATTTTTCTAGTAACTTTTGTTTTTTTTTATTTTTACAGTTTTTAATCTGTTTACTATATAAATTAAAAAATTTATTATATTTTTTTTTTGTTTTTACAAAAAGAATTTTCTTTTCATTAATCATATCCTGCTCAATGTAAAAATAGAAATTACCAAATATCTTAATAAAAAAGTTTTGAGATTTTCCAACTTCATTGAGTATTAAAAATTTTACAATTTTATATTTTATTAAAGATATTTTTTTTTTTTTAAATAAATAATAATAGAATATCGTTTTAAAAGAAAAAATTGTCTTCTGACTAAATCTTAAATTTATTTTTTTGAATAGAAAACTTTTACCAGCATTATTTTCTCCAAAAAACTCAATTATTCTCATATCACTTCAAAAGTAATTTTTTTAAAAAGTTTCATGAAAAGTAGTAAATAAATATCATTAATAAAAAAGTAACTATTTTTTATCATTTTTACTTAGCATTTTTCCAGATGGTAAATAAAGTGCTGCATCACAGTAATTTATAGTTGTTTCTCGGTGGGCAATAATAATAATAATTTTTTCTTTTTTTAATTTTTCTAAAGTTTCAAGAATATTATGTTCAGTTTCATTATCAAGAGCACTTGTGGCTTCATCAAAAGCTAAAAATGTTTTATTTTCATATAATGATCTTGCAAGCCCCAACCTTTGTTTTTGTCCTCCTGAAATTCTTAAACCTTGATCTCCTACTACTGTTTTTTCTTTATCAGGCAAACTATTAATAAATTCTTTTAGTTCGGCTTGTTCTATAGCTTTATTAAATTTTTGAAGATCTGGGTTTTCATCTAAAAAACATATATTTTTGAAAATACTATCGTTAAGTAAAAAATTATCTTGAGGAACGTAACCAATATTGCTTTGCCAGTTTTCAATATTATTAGATATTTTTAAACCATTTACTAATATTGAACCATTAGAGGGCTCAAGTATTCCGGTAATTAAATCTAATAGTGTTGATTTTCCAGCACCAGTTTTACCTGCAAAAGCATATATGTTTCCCAATTTTAATTTAAATGAAATATTATTCAGAATTTGTAAATTTTTATTTTTATAATCAAAAGATAAGTTCTTTATCTCTATACTATTTATTTTTTTAAACCCATGAAAGTCTTTATCAACTTTTTTTGATAAAATAATTTTTTTTTGAGATAAAACTTTGAACAAATCTTCAACTGGTCTTTCAAAATATTTAAGATTAGAAAACACAACATTTAAATTAACAAAGATTGGAAGCAATCTTATAGAAATTAAAGACAAAAAAACCAGAAAAGACAATATACTTTTGATATCATCTTCTATTTTTACAAAACTAATTAGTATAAATATTATAGTTCCTGCGAAAACTAGCTCAAAAACTAGCCTAGGTATTTTTTGAATTGTTTGATGCCATATTTCATACTTATACTTAGATAAAATAGTTTCATTAAATTTTTTTTCATAAAATTTTCTTTTCCCATATAAAATAATTATTTTAAATCCATTAAAAGTATTTTTTACTATTTCAATAAGTTCAAACTCTTTTTCTTTAGATATTTCTCCGACTCTCTTTATTTTTTTTCCACTAAAAAGATAGAATATAAGAGACAAGAATAAGCTAAGAGCAATTAATGAAAGAGATGCCTTTAGATTAACAATTAACAAACTTACTATTAAAATAATAGCAATTAAAAACTCTTTAACAAATGTCATTAAATAAAATATTAAATCTGAGCATTTTGAAGATTGATACAAAATATCATTTTGCTTTTCAGAACTACTGGTCATTGTGTGCTCTAAATAACTCTCGTTTATGAAATTAGAAAATAACAATTTTGAATGAAATCCAGCAATACTTCTTCTCAATGTATTTTCAAAAAAAGCATAGTATAAAAGAAATATATTCTTAATAAGAATTGTAAAAAACATAAAAAATCCTACAAAGTATAAGATTTTTACTCTATCTAAATCCTCTAAATAGTTTTTAACGATAAAATCTGGTATTAGATGAATATATTTTTCTAAATCAATTACAAATAAAACCACAGCCGCTATAGAGCCAATACTAATTAATTCTAAAAATGGGATGAGAGTTAAAAAAAAAAAATAAATCACCATTCTAATTTTCAAATTAAAAGTTAAAAATTTTGGTATTTGTTTAATTAAGGGTAGCATCAATATTTTATTGATTAACTGATAATAACAAATTTGGCAATCCTTATTAATTAACAAATTATTTATTTGACAGATATTTGATTAGTAGCTTTTTAAAGTGTTATTTTTACAAAAAAATGTATTATTTAAATATAGTTAATTTATGAATTTTTTTTTTGGTTTTAAAAATAAAGATTTTTTTTCGAGATTGGTAATTCCAAAATTTCAAAATTCAGGAAAAAAATTATCAAATATTTTTTTATTTTCTTTAGAAATTGCTAATTCACAATGGAAAATATTACAAGTAAGCACAAAAGAAGATGATGATTTTTTTTATTTAGAAGAAAATCAAATTAATTGTCACAAGATTTATTTTATTGCCAGAAAAAATGATTTAAAAAAATTTGAATCAAATAATTTTACTGAATTATTAAACTTTAATAATCTAACAGATACATCCCCAGAATATCGAGCTAATTTTAAGATTTTTAATAAAGCTGATGGATTTTCTTCTTATCAATCTGATTATCCCTATAAAATGACTAAAGTTAATGGAAGTATTTTATCTTCAATATTTATGCTAACTGACAAATCAGCTGATAAAAATTATATATTGCTAAGAAATATATATTATAAATCAATTATAAAAAAATTTTCATTATATATTGTAAACATTAAAGAAAAAAAAATTATACATAAAGAAGAAATTAAAACAAATCAAACTAATATTATTGATTTAAAAAAAGAATATATAAATAGTCAAAATTATTTATTTACAAGTGAATATATTGGTATTCCAATTTTTTTATCTGTAAAAAACAATCATTTATCTCTAGAACATACACTTCCACCATCTTCTTATATATTATCAGGAGACAAGTTCAAAAAATCAAGCGAATTAAAAAAAGAAATAAATGAAATCATTGCTTAATAAATTTTTTAAAAATAGGTTTGCAATTCTTTTAAGAAACACCCTCAATGTTTTTCCAGTTCGTGTAAACAAATACTATTTGAATAAAAATATTTCAATTTCAGATGCATTTTTATTTAGAACAGATAATAATTTTAAAACAATTTTTAGATTTACTGATCTACCTAAATTTTTATATAGCTATAAAAATACCTCAATTGAATTAAGTTTTTTTGATTATGAAGGTGTTTTGTTAAAAAAAATGAATATAGATAAAATGGATATTCATAACGAGATAGTTATTGATAAAAATTTTTTTCAGGGGCTGGAAACTTATGGTCATTTTTATTTATTTCATAATATTTCTGATATTGGTGATAAAAAAATAATCTTAAGTAACAGATGTTATTTAGGTTTTTCTAAGAATAATAATAGTTATTCTTACGTACATGGAAATTCTTATGTAAAATCCAAAGATTTTAAATCTAATGTTGAGAACACGGATTTTTCCAACATGTCACTTTTAATGAATTCTAAATATATTCCTCAAGAAAACTTTATAGATTATGACAAAATAGAATTATTTTTTGCTAACCCCACTTCCAGAAGTATTAGGCTTGAAGTAAATAAAAAAGAAAAAAAATTACTAAAAAATTGTGATATCAAATTTGAATTAAATAAAATTAAAAAAATTGAAGTATTATCAAACTGTAAAAATATAAGACCAATAGTATTTGTTTATAAAGATAGATTTTATGATGTACATCACTGTTAAACTTTTAAATTATTATTAAAAAGTCTTGTTTTTGACACTCTTACAAAATCTTCATCAACAGAAAAAATCCTAAGCTTATATTCATTTTTTAATTTACTAATTAAATATCGATCTACAGCTGCTCGTGAATCATAATTAAACCCTTGATCTCTTGAATCTTTGTAGAAGTGACCTCCTCCAGACATACCTATACCAGACACTACAATTTCACTTTCTGGGTTTTCATCTAAAGCCAGCAAAATTGCAAAAAAGCCAGTTGAAACACCTTGAAATTTTTTTTTTAAAAAAAATTTAATTAGTTTTTTTATTTTTTTTTTTAAATTTTCTTTATATGAAAATTCACCAATTAATAACGAAAAATTAGGATTGTAAAAAAATTTTTTTTGAAAATTCCATTGATCAGTATAATTTATAGTTTCTATAATACATTTATCTTGTAATTCTTTTGAATATTTACTTTCATTAAATCTAACGATTAATTTATCAGGATTTGAATTTATTATTCTTGATCTAACCTCATATAAATTATCAATAGATTTGGTGCCAGCGACACAAATTAATTTTAAATCAGTGTTGGTTTTTTTATAAAAATTAGAGAGTTCTGCTGCACCGTTTGCAGCATAAATTTTTTGAAAATTAACTTTTGGAAGTATTGACTCTGGCTTTGAACCCAAAACTAAAATTGGATTATTTAACATATTTAAATTTTACTAACGTCCTTGCCAAGTCTAATTGCCATGGATAATCCAAGTCCCAACCTTGAATTTCGCTCATA
>MDTG01058125.1_pt1 | contig 21939 bp, 19 predicted proteins | sample 811421 | NCBI WGS metagenome assembly MDTG01 (sample SAMN05326645, study PRJNA326480) | marine metagenome | isolation source: seawater | place: Pacific Ocean: South East | collected 2011 | reverse complement strand
GTTTAATAATTTTGAAGATAGAGGTAACAAATTTAAGAAAATAATTAAAAATTATAATAAAAAATATTTTTAATAAAATTATGATGAACAGACTTTTTAAGATAGAAAATTATTGGAGAAATATCGACAAACATATACTGTTTAGTTTTTTATTATTATTTGTCTTGGGAATATTCTTTTCATTTTCCTCAACCTCTTTTCTTGCCGATGAAAGATTAAATAAAAACTACTATTTTTTCTTTCAAAAACATCTTCTTTACGCTCTTGTTTCTTTTTTTTTAATGATTTTTGTATCCGTGTTAAATACTAATTTAATAAATAAAAGTTTATTTCCTGTATTTTTATTTTTCTTCTTGTTATTAATATTAGTTCCTTTTTTTGGTATTGAGGTAAAAGGTGCTAAGAGATGGCTTAATTTATATTTATTTCGTTTGCAGCCTGTTGAATTTATCAAACCCTTTTTTATTTTGTTAATTGCCCAAATTCTTACATCTAATTGGATTAAAAATTTAAATTTAGCACATTTAATTTCTTTCATTTTGCTATCATCTGTTATTTTGTTACTGGTTATCCAGCCTGATCTTGGACAATCTGTTCTATTAATTTGTACTTGGATTTCTTTGATTTTTGTTTCTGGTGTTAGTATTTTATTTTTTCCTTTAATATTAATTTTTGCAATTTTATTCTTTATTAGTTTGCTTTATTTGGCCCCAGAAAAATTTAGTTATATTGTTACTAGACTTACGTCTTTTATGGACCCAGCAAAATCTGGAGGTTTCCAATCTCAGAAAGCTACTGAAGCAATAAAACAAGGGGGTCTTAAGGGCCAGGGTATGGGAGAGGGAATATTGAAAGAAAATGTTCCAGAAGCACATACAGATTATATTATTGCAGTTGTAAGTGAAGAGTTTGGTTCTTTAGCATCAATATTTATTATTGGAATTTTTCTATTTATTTCATTTAGAATAATTAAAAACTTAGTGAACACTTCAAATAATTTTTACAAACTTTCCCTGTGTGGATTGGTTTCATTGTTAGTATTTCAAGCTTTCATACACGTTGGAGTTAATGCAAATTTATTGCCAACAACAGGCATGACACTTCCATTTTTAAGTTATGGTGGTTCATCATTACTCTCTAGTGGGATAATTGCAGGAATAATTTTAAATTATACATCTTTGGCAGAAAAAAATGAGTAAAAGCGATAACAAAAAAATCCTTATATCAACAGGAGGCACAGGAGGTCATATTTTTCCATCTCTAGGTTTAGCCGAATCTTTAAAAACCAAATATAACCTGGAAATAGTTACAGACAAAAGAGGCCTTAAATATTTATCAAAACATGAAAAAATTAATATAAGAACTATTAATTCAGATACAATTTTTAAAAACAATATTTTTAAATCGTTGATAGGAATTTTTAAAATTATTTCTTCTTTTATTTTTTCCCTTTTTTCAATGATTTATTCTAGACCAAAATTAATTGTTGGTATGGGAGGTTACTCCTCATTTCCAGTCTGCATTGCAGGTTATTGTTTAAGAATTCCCATATTAATTTATGAAAATAATTTATTAATAGGTAGGGCAAACAAAATTCTGTTACCTTTTGCTAGTAAAATCTTAGTTGCCAATAAAGATATACAAGGAATAAAACCTAATTATAATAAAAAAATTTTTTTTGTTGGATATTTGATTAGAAACCAAATTTTAAATTTAAAAAAAGAAATTTCACAAAATTCTAATAATGAAAATCTATCTATTTTGATAATGGGAGGAAGTCAATCAGCTAAAATTTTTGGAGAACTTATCCCACCAATAATTGTAAGATGTTTTCAAAATGGCATAAAATTTAAAATTTATCAACAATGTTTGGATTATCAGGTCAACCAAATTAAAAAATTATATGAAAAATTTAAATTAGAATTTGAACTATTTTCTTTTTCTGACAACATATCTAAATATTATAAAGCGGCAGATTTAGCGATCACTAGGTCTGGTGCATCATCTTTAGCAGAATTAATAAATTTAAGAATTCCTTTTATAACAATACCTTTGCCTTCCTCAGCAGACAATCATCAATTTCAAAATGCAAACTATTTTAAACAAAAAGGGTATTGTTTTTTACTAGAGGAAAGATTCGTAACAGATAAATTGTTTGAAATTCTTGTAGATTTAAAAAAGAAAGATGAAAAGAAGTTATTTTTAATAAAAGAAAGAATGACAGAGCATTCAGATAAAGATACTTTTCATAAAATCGAAGAATTAATTGAAAGAATATTGAATGAGCAAAGTTGAAATAGGATTAAAAGAAAAGATCCACTTTGTTGGAATCGGTGGAATAGGAATGAGTGGCTTAGCACAAGTTATGAAAACTATGGGATTTAAAGTTCAAGGAAGTGATTTGGTCGATAGCAAAAATGTAGAAAGGTGTAAAAAAATTGGAATTAAAATTTATAAAACTCATAATAAAAATAACATTAAGAACTGCACAATAATCGTTAGATCATCTGCGGTTACAAATAACAATCCAGAAATTAAAGCAGCAAAAGAAAAAAAACTAAATATTCTTAAAAGAGCAGAGATGTTGGCTCATATTGTTTCTCTAAAAACAAATATTGTTATTACAGGTTCACATGGTAAGACCACGACTACTTCATTAATATCTAAAATATTATCATCTGCAAAGTTAGATCCGACTATAATAAATGGAGGTGTAATAAATTCGTTGAATAGCAGTGCCAAACTGGGCAAAGGTGAGTGGGCAGTTTTAGAAGCCGATGAGTCTGATGGAAGTTTTTTGAATTTTCCAGTCAACTATTCTGTAGTTACAAATATTGATAAGGAACACCTTGATTTTTATAAAGACTTTAAAAGTTTAAAAAATTCTTTTGTAAAATTTCTTAACAAAACCCCACCACTCGGAAAGTCTTTTATTTGCATAGATGATTATGAAATAAAGAATATAGTTAATAAAATAGATAAAAAAAACTTTTTATCATATGGTTTTTCTAAAAATGCAAACTTTCAAATTTTAAATCCTACTTATAAAAAGAATTACTCAACATTTAATTTAAAAGTTTCTGTTCCAGGATCAAAGAAAAATATTATCAAAAACATTAGATTGAATCTTATTGGTCAACACAATATATTAAATTCTGTTGCCGCTATTGCCTTATGTTTACATATTGGTGTTAAGATAGATATAATCAAAAAGTCTTTATGGCAATTTACAGGAATACAAAGAAGATTAACAAAAGTTTTTTCAATCCAGGAAAGAGAATTTTATGATGACTATGCCCATCATCCAACAGAGATCAAATCAGTATTGAAAAGTTTAAAAACAACTTCTTTTGGTAGAAAAATAATTTCTGTTTTCCAACCACATAGATATTCGAGATTGAAATTATTAAAAAAAGATTTTGCGTCTTCCTTCAAAGACTCAAATCTTGTAATTTTATGCCCAGTTTATCCTGCCGGCGAAAAAGTTGATAAAAAGTATAACTCAATCGACTTTGCCGAATTAATTTCGAAAAACTCCAAAGTTCAGGTAATTATGATTAAAAATGAAATAGATTTAAGAAAATTCTTTATTAAAAATTTATTTGATAATGAAATAGTAGTGTGTATGGGCGCTGGATCTATTTCAAAATGGATTAGGGAAATGAATATTTAAAAAAATATGATTTATAAAAACGAAAATCTTTCAAAATATAACTGGTTTAATTTGGGTGGACCGGCCAAAATTTTTTTTAAACCAAATTCTCATTCTGATCTTAAAAATTTTTTGAAAAAAAATGTTAATGATGAAAAAAATATATATGTCCTTGGTGCTGGATCTAACACTCTTTTTAGAGATTCTGGATTTAATGGGATTGTAATTAAACTTGGAAAAGATTTTTCTTATATAAATTTATTAGAAGATAATAAAATAGAGGTTGGTGCTGCTACCTTAGATAAAAAAATATCAGATTTTGCAACAGAAAATTCAATATCAGGATTTGAATTTTTATCTTGTATACCTGGCAGTATAGGAGGTTCAATATTAATGAACAGTGGTTGTTATGGCCATGATATTTCCAAAATTTTCTTTTCTCTTAAAGCGATGAATTTGCAGGGTGAAATAAAATTATTTAAAAAAGATGAAATTAAATTTATCTACAGAGGAAGTAATTTTTCTAAAGACTTAATAATTTTAAGCGTTGTACTTCAAGGAAACATAGCCAACATAAATGATATTAAAAATAAACAAGCCAGCTTGATTAATAAAAAAAAAGAAAGCCAACCAAGCAGGATCAAAACCTGTGGTAGCACATTTAAAAACCCGAAAAATAAAAAAGCATGGGAGCTTATAAAGTTATCAAACTGTTCCAGTTTAGTTATAGGGGGCGCGAGCATTTCTCCAAAACATAGCAATTTTTTTTTAAATAACGGCGACGCTACTTCTTCGGACATCGAGGATCTAATTGAGAAGGTTAGAAAAGAGGTTTTTTTAAAAACAGGTGTAAGCTTAGAAACAGAAATAAAAATTGTAGGGGGTAAGTAAAATTGTCAAAAAAAAAGAAAATTCTAGTTATTCTAGGGGGTTCATCAAGAGAAAGAGAAATTAGTCTAGAGTCTGGCAAATCTTGTATCAAGGTTTTAAAGCAGTTAGGATATAAAGTACTTAAATTTGATCCAAAATTCTCATCACTAAACAGTATTAAAAAAAATAATCCAGATGTAATATTTAATGCTCTTCACGGAAAAGATGGTGAGGATGGTAAAGTACAAAGTTTTTTTGAATATTTTCGCATACCATACACACACTCCGGTGTTTTGCCCTCAATGATTGCTATGAACAAATTTTTTTCTAAACAGCTGTTTATAAAAAATAAGGTTAAAACTCCCAACTATTTCTTTCTAAACTTAAAAGATTATCCAAAAGTAAATTTACAAAAAAAAATAAAACAGAATAAATTAAAATTTCCAATAGTAATTAAACCAAACGATGAGGGGTCCAGTATTGGCGTTAAAATATGTAAAAAACTAAGTTCCCTTAAAAATGAATTTAAAAATTTAAAAAAAAATTATAATAATTTAATATTTGAAACTTATATTCCAGGCCAAGAAATCCAAGTAGCAGTTATGGGGGGAAAATCAATTGGCGCAATTGAATTAAGACCAAAGAGAAAGTTTTATGATTACCAAGCAAAATATAAAAAGTCAGCTAAAACTTTGCATATAATGCCAGCACCAATTCCTAAAAAAAAATACCAGGAAGTATTAAAAATTTCGGAAAAAGCCAATAAAATTTTAAAATGCAAAGGAATTGTTAGATGTGACTTTAGGTTTTACATGAATAAATTTTATCTTCTGGAGTTAAACACACAACCAGGGATGACAAGTTTATCCCTAGTTCCAGAAATAGCCAAACATTCGAACATTTCCTTTGCAAAATTAGTTAAATGGATGGTAAATGATTCTGGCACAAATAGATGAAGAAAAAAAAAAGTTTTTTTTTATGGTTACTTCTATTAGTTTTTCTTACCACATATAATTTTGAGTCTATTGAAAATAGAGACAGTTCTTTTCTTCCTGTAAAAATAATAAAAATTGAAGGTACTATAAATTCAGATAGAGAAAAGATTCAAAAAAGCCTAACTCAGTTTAAAGGAAAGAACCTAATTTTTGTTAGCAGAAAACAGTTACGAGAAACAACCAAAGATTTAATTTTTGTTAAAGAGCTTCATATTAAGAAGATTTATCCAGACACAATAAAAATAATAATAATTGAATATAAACCTCTCGGTATATTTTTTGATAAAAATGAAAAATTTTTACTAGCAGAAGGCGGTAAGATAATTGAAAATTACGAAACTAAAAAATTTGAATACCTCCCCGTTGTTGAAGGCAAAAATGCTGAAAAAAATTTTCATATTTTTTACCGGTCAATTGCGGATATGAATTTTCAAATAGAGTTAGTAGAAAAATTTAATTATTTTGACATTAATAGATGGGATATTATTTTAAAGAATGGTAAGGTAATTAAATTACCAAACAAAAATTATAAACATTTACTTAAGGAATTTTTGTCAATTTATAAAAAAGAAAATTTTAAAGATTTTAAAGTTTTTGACTTTAGAGTTAAAGGTCAACTTATACTGAAATAGAAATTAATGGAACAAGATAAATTAATGGCGGAAATATCTGGTGACCAAATTCGGTATGTTATTTATGAACAGCAAGAAAAATCAGAATATAAAATTTTAAAAAAAAAGGTTTCTAAAAACGTTGGTATTAAGAAAGGAAAAATTTCAGATTTTGATTATACTTCTAAAAAAATTAATGATGACTTAAAAAATTTGGAAAAAGAGTCCGATAAAATTTTTAGAAATATTTCTATAGTAGTTAATGAACCAGAGATTTCTTGCACAAACCTTTCTGGATTTAAAAAATTAAATGGTTCGAAAGTTGAAAAAAGAGATTTAGATTATATTTTAAACGAAGCAAAAAGTTCTATTCAGAAAAATCAAGAAAAAAATTCTATATTACATATTCTTAATTCGAATTTTATTTTAGATAAAATAAAGAAAAATAAAATTCCGTTAGGTCTTCATGGCGATCATCTAAGCATGCATATGACATTTATTTCTCTGCCTACAAATAATTTAAAAAATATCAAAGCTCTTTTTAGAAATAGTGATTTAAAAATTGAAAGAGTTATAAGCAAGCCCCTCGCATGCGGAATAGATTTGTTAAATAAAAATAAGGGTGCTAAAAATTTTGTCCTAATTTCTTTTGATAAAGAAGTCAGTAGTATATCATTATATGAAGACTCTTCCTTAGTTTTTTTAAAAATATTTCCTTTCGGTACTAATTCTATTTATAATGATGTATCACAACTTTGCTCTCTTAAACCAAACGAAATAAAGTCTATTTTAAAAAAATTAAATTTGACAAATAAAGATAATCAGGGAAATAAGTATGTAGAAAAAGATTTTTTTACAGAATCTGAATTTAAAAAATTAAGTATTAGTCATTTAAATGACATTATTAAGTCAAGAGTCAAAGAAATGTTAGATTATATTTTTAATAAAAATAAAAACTTGAATTATGTAAGTGATAAAATTTTGCGTGTACACTTATTTTTTGAGGATAAGGATATTTTAGAAAATCTAGGTGAACTCTTCAATGAGTCTTTGAAGATTGATACAAAAAAAACCCAAATTGAATTATTGCCTTTAAACGATTTTTCAGCTTTATCTGGAGCAGCTGAACTTATTTTTAAGGGATGGGACAAGGAGGCTATTCCATTTAGCCATAGAAAAAAGTCAATAATCGCTAGTTTTTTTGAACGTTTTTTTGGATAATATTATCTCGTAGTTTTTTGTAATATTAGTTGTTTTCAACTAATTTTTTAGTTTTTGTATAACACTTCTATGTGGGGAAATAATCAAAAAACATTAAAAAAAGAAACAAGTTTTTCTGGAATAGGTTTACATTCTGGCTTAAGCGTTGATGTAATATTAACTCCAGCAAATTCTAACTCAGGAATAGTATTCAAAAGAATTGACTTGGATAGAGATAATGAAATTATAGCAAATTTTAAGAATGTTTCCTCAGCAAAGCTTTGTACAAAAATTGAAAACGAATCTGGAGTCAGTGTTTCAACCATAGAACACTTAATGGCAGCATTTTATATCTGCGGCATTGATAATTTAATAGTGAGTTTAAATGGCCCTGAAGTTCCTATAATGGATGGTTCTGCAAAAGATTTTGTAAAGATTATAAAAAAGTGCGGACTTAAAAATTTAGAAGGTAAAAGAAAATTTGTAAAAATTAAAAAGAAAATAGAATTAAAGAAAGACGATAAAAAAATAAATATAATTCCATCAAACAAAACTTTCGAGGTTAAATTTACTCTAAATTATGACAGGAGCCCCGTAATTAAAACTCAAACAAATAGTATAAATTTTTCGGATAAAAATTTAGAAGACATTTATGTTGCAAGAACTTTTTGTTTATACGAAGACATTGAAGCAATTAAATCTATCGGTTTAGCAAAAGGCGGTTCTTTAAAGAATGCCATTGTAGTTCAAGGAAAAAAAATTCTTAATGAAGAAGGTCTTAGGTCTAAAAAAGAATTTGTAAATCATAAGATATTAGATTTGGCCGGAGATTTTATGTTGTCTGGTGCTAGAGTTATTGGATCGGTAGAGTGTATTCATGGTGGGCATGCTTTAACAAATGAATTTTTGAAAAAGATTTTTTCAGATAAGAGTAATTACCAAGTTGTTGAAAATGAATCCTCTTCGACAAATGTGAGAAAAATCGTTCCTCTCAACAAGAGACTTGCTGTAAACGCCTAAATTTTAACATCATTTTACGCAGGGTATTTTTTTTGTTATTAATATCTCATGCGTTTATTTTTAATTTTTATTTTTTCAACCATTTTGTTTTTTTCATGCTCTAAAAAAGAGACAGCTTTACCACCACCTTCTACTAAGCAAGAAGCAATAAAAATTTACCAAGAAGGATTAGAAGCCATAAAGGATGGGCAATATTTTGTTGCTAGAAAAAAATTTGATCAGTCAGAGAGTTTGCTTCCTCAGACTCAGTGGGCAGCAAAATCAGCTTTGATGTCAAGCTATTGTCTTTACTCGATGAATTATTATGATGAGGCTATTTTAAATCTTAAAAGATTTATAAAAATTTATCCGGCAGACTCAAATGTAGATTATGCAAATTATTTAATAGCGATAAGTTATTATGAACAGATTCTTGATGAAGATAAAGATATTCAGCCTCTTATTTTATCCAAGAATACAATTGAAGATTTTTTGAAAAAATATCCAGACACAGATTATGCCATGGATTTAAAATTTAAGTTAGATCTTATTGAGAATCAAATGGCAGCAAAAGAATTATCTGTCGCAAGATACTATATTAAAAATGAAAAATGGATACCTGCGATAAATAGATTAAAAGTAGTTGTGGAAAAATATGATAAGACTATTTTTATTGAAGAAGCACTTTTTAGATTAGTAGAAATATACTATAGAATTGGGCTTGAAAGCGAAGCCAAGGCAGCCGCAGCTATGCTTGGATATAACTACAATTCGAGCGAATGGTATGAGAAATCTTACCAAATATTAAATAAAAATTATGAACCAATAAAGATAAAAAAGGATGACGAAGAAGAAAGCTTAGTCAGAAGAACCCTAAAAAAAATAATGCTTATAAATGACTGATCAAGAAAAAATTAAGAATTTATATAATAAAAAAATTCAAAAATTATTAAAACTGAACAAAGCTTATTTTGAGAAAGATAATCCAATAGTTACAGATATTGAATTTGATGAATTAAAAAAAGAACTATTAAACTTAGCAAAACAATATCCATTTTTAAAAAAAATAAAAAATTTAGATAGTCTTGTTGGATCTAAACCTTCAACTAAATTTAAAAAAATAAGGCACAGAAAACCGATGCTTTCCCTAAGTAATGCTTTCAACCAAGAGAACATATTAGATTTTGATAAAAAAATAAAAAATTTTTTAAACATCGAGTCTCAGATTGAGCTATCTTCGGAGCCGAAGATAGACGGCATATCTGCTTCTTTGAGATACGAAAGTGGAAAATTAATTTATGGGTTGTCAAGGGGAGACGGTATTTTTGGAGAAGATATAACAGAGAATTTGGAAACCATAAATGAGATACCAAAAAATTTGGTCAATGCTCCTGAGATTATTGAGATCAGGGGAGAAGTATACATAGGAAAAAAAGATTTTGAAAAATTAAAAGATAATTTTGCTAACCCAAGAAATGCTGCAGGAGGTTCTCTCAGACAAAAGAATTCTAAAGAAACTAAAAAAATTCCTTTAAAATTTTTTGCATATGGTATTGGGGAAATAAGTCCTCAAATTTTTAAAAACCAATCAGAGTTGCTAAAAAAATTAAAAGGTTGGAATTTTCCAGTTAATCCTCACTGCAAGACTATTAAATCAATTGAGCAAGTAGAAAAAGATCATGCAGAATTAGAAAATCTACGTTCCAGTTTAGATTATGACGTAGATGGAATAGTTTACAAAGTTAACAATTTAAATTTTCAGGACAGACTTGGTTCAACATCAAATTCTCCAAGATGGGCAATTGCTTATAAATTTTCCTCAGTCAAAGCTTTGTCCAGAATTAAAAATATAGTAATTCAAGTTGGCAGAACTGGCGCAATTACTCCCGTTGCTAAAATAGATCCCGTTACAGTTGGTGGCGTTGTTATTTCCAATGCAACTTTACATAATGAAGATGAAATCAATAGGAAAGATATAAGGGTAGGTGACACAGTTACAATTCAAAGAGCCGGCGATGTAATTCCACAAGTTTTGTCAGTCGATAAGTCTAGAAGAAATAACAACAGCAAAAAATTTGTTTTCCCAAACAAGTGTCTTTGCGGTTTTCCTACAAAAAAGGAAATAAGTTTAACCACCAAAAAAACAGACTCCGTAAGAAGATGTACAAGAGGTTATGAATGTAATTTTACTGCAAAAGAAAAATTAAAACATATAGTTTCAAAAGACGCATTTGATATTGAAGGTCTAGGAAAAAAAGTAATAGATAATTTTTGGGATATAAAATTTGTAAGAACTCCTGCTGATATTTTCTTATTAAATTATGATAAAATAGAAAAAATGGAAGGTTGGGGAAGACTTTCGGTCACAAATTTAAAAAAAGCTATTAACGATTCAAAAAAGATAGTTTTAGATAAATTCATATATTCTATAGGTATTAGACATATAGGACAAGAAAATGCAAAAATTTTAGCTGGATTTTTTAAAACAGATAATAAATTTTCAGAATTATTTAATCCAAAAAAAAGAAAGAATATTTTAAAAAATCTATATGATCTTGACGGAATCGGAGACACACAAGTAAAGTCAATAGAGCATTTTTTTTCAAACCAAAAAAACTCTAGTATTATTCAATCTTTAATGTCTGAGCTAAATATAGATGACTTTAAAAAAACAAACAAAAGGGGAAAGCTTAGTAATAAAAATATAATGTTTACAGGCGGGGTTGAAAAAATGAGCAGATCAGAAGCGAAAGCATTAGCTGAAGAGAATGGTGCAAAGATACTTGGTTCAGTCTCAAAAAAATTAGACCATCTTGTTATTGGAAGTTCGAAACCAACAAAAAAGAAGATTGAGAAAGCGAAAGAATTAAAAATAGATATAATGACAGAAAAAAAGTGGTACGATCTATTAAATAGGTGAACAAGCTTTAATTAGCTCTCTTTTTTCCTGAGTATTCATGAATTTAGACAAATTTTTCTCTACTTTTTTATGATAACTATTAAACCATTTTATTTCTGTTCTATTTAAAAATTTTTTATTTATCAAATCTTTTTCAATTGGAGCCAAAGTTAATTCCTCAAACTTATTTTTTTTAATATAAATAAGGTTCTCAATTCTTATGCCAAATGAACCTTCCTTGTAATATCCTGGCTCGTTGGACATAATCATTCCACTTTTTAAATTCACTTTATTATTTTTTGATAGTGATTGGGGACCTTCATGAACATTTAAAAAGTAACCAACACCATGTCCAGTTCCGTGTGGATAATCTAATTTTATTTTTCTTAAAAATTTTCTAGCATTTTGATCAATCTGTGATCCTGTTGAATTTTTTCTAATTTTAAAATTTGAAACAGCAATATGTCCTTTTAAAACACGGGTATAAATTTCTTTTATATGACTAGATTTATTATCTAAAGACACCGTTCTAGTTACATCAGTTGTTCCAAAAGAATATTGGCCTCCTGAGTCCACTAGATATAATTCACCTAATTTTAATGACCTGTTTGTTTTTGGAGAAGCTTTGTAGTGTATGATGGCGCTATTAGGTCCTGAACCAGAAATCGTATTAAAGCTTGGGAATTTATAAGAGTTATGCATTTTTCTAAAACTCTCTAATTTTTTTTGTGCTGAGATTTCAGTAATATTTTTCTTTTTGAAATTTTTTTTCAACCAGAATAGAAATTTAGTTAATGCAATCCCATCAGTTAAGTGACTTTTCTTCATATTTTTTATTTCAGTAGTATTTTTAATAGATTTAAGAAAATGTATTGGATCTATTTTCTCTATAATTTTATTCTTCCTTCCTAATAGATTCTTGAAAAAAAATGAGCAAGAAAAACTATCTAGCCAAACTCTTTTTTTTGACAAGTGATTTAGTACCATTTCAATTTTTTTTTGATCATAAATGTGCATTTTAATTTTTTTTATATTCATTAATTTTTTTGGATTTGCAAAAAGATTTATATTTCCACTTTTGCTTATTAATAATCTTGCGTTTGGGACAGGAGAGAAGGAGGAGTCATGGCCTCTAATATTTAAAACCCAAGCAACATTTTCAGGAGCAGTTACTAATAAATAATCAATTTTATTTTTAGAAAGTAAATTTTTAACTTGCCTAATTTTTTTTACACTACTTGCTCCTGCATTTTTTACTGAAATTGAAAAGAAAGGTTTTATCAAGCATTTTGGTTTTTTTAACCAGACCATATCTACTAAATTTTGCTTGATGGATTTCAGTTTTACATTTTGAATATTAAAGAAAGTATTTAATTTTTTTTCTGTATGCAATTTTGGATCGAAACCAAGAATAATTTTTTTATTAGTCTTTAGTACATCTTTAGGAAATTTATTAGGTATTGTAATAATTTTAAAATTTTTTCCTGACTGATAACGTGCCTGAATTGTGTATCTTCCATCTACAAACAGGTAGTTTTTATTTTTTAAAATTACAGCAAATCCAGCAGAGCCAGAAAAATTAGAAATAAATTTCAATCTATCCTGAGATGAATGTATATATTCATTAAAATATTCGTCATTTTTTGGAACGATGTATCCATCAATTTTATATTTATTTAATAATTTTTTAAAATTTTTCATACTAAAAATACCAAATTATTATTGTCATTTAAGTAATTTTTTTTTTAATCGTGCCCATCCTGGACTTCTGTATTCTTCATTATCTTCAAGAAGATTGTCCTGGTTAAAATCAAAATCATCAGAAACTTCGTTGACTGGTTCTTCATTCTTTTCAATTGTATTCTCTGGTAATTCACTAACAAATCTTGATGGCAAACTATCCATCCATTCCCCATGCCATGATCTTTGCATAGCAAAAGATATGTAAGCTTTTTTTTTGGCTCTGGTAATTCCAACATAAGCAAGTCTTCTTTCTTCTTCTAAAGCTGAATCTCCTCTTTCTTCTAAAGATTTTTGGTGGGGAAACAAACCTTCTTCCCATCCTGGCAAAAACACAGAATTGAATTCTAAACCTTTTGCAGCATGGATTGTCATGATATTTACTTTCTCGTCTTCCCACTCCTGATCGATTGATGTGGCCAAAGCAACATGTTCTAAGAAACCTTGTAAATTATCATAGTCATGCATTGCTCTTAAAAGCTCTTTTAAATTTTCTATTCGAGTTTCATTTTCTAAATCTTTTTTATTTTTTAGCATCTCAGAATAACCAGACTCATCTAAAACAATTTTCAATAAATCATAATGCTTGTTTTTTTTAAGATCAGATCTCCACTTATTTATTAATTCCAAAAGATGCTTGATTACGTTTTTTATTTTTGGTTTAAATTTGTTTAATTGAAAGAGTTTTTTTGCAGAGTCTTCAAGACAAATATTATTTTTTGAAGAAAATTCATAAAGCTGTTTAATTGTGGCATCTCCCAATCCTCTACGTGGCCTGTTTATGATTCTTTCAAAAGCTAAATCGTCAAATTTTTGATTTATAATTCTTAAATAACAGATGGCATCTTTTACTTCAGCTCTTTCGTAAAATTTAATACCTCCAATAATTCTATAATTTATTCCAATTTTTAAAAATCTCTCTTCAAACTCACGAGTTTGATATATAGCTCTAACCAGTATTGCCATTTCATTTAACGAATTATTTTTTTTGAGATTCTCTTCAATAATTGCACCAGTACCTTGAGCTTCCTCTTTTCCATTTTTATAACAGTTCAATTTAACCAAATCACCTTTTTCACCTTCAGACCAAAGTTTTTTTCCTAAACGATCTTTGTTATGTGAAATTATAAAGGATGCAGTATCTAAAATGTTTTTAGTAGATCTATAATTTTGTTCTAATCTGAAAATTTTACAATCAGTATAAACTTTATCAAAACCTAAAAAGTTTTTGATTTCAGCGCCCCTCCAGCTATAAATTGATTGGTCATCATCACCTACGCAGCATATATTTTGATTTTCATTAACTATTAATTGTAGCCATTTGTTTTGAATAAAATTTGTATCTTGATACTCATCTACAAGTATATACTTAAAATTATTTGAGTAAATTTTTCTTATATCAGGGTTTTTTTCAAACAACTTCACACAGTAAAGAATTAAATCACCAAAATCACAAGCATTTAAATCTCTAATTTTTTTTTGATAAATTTTATAAACCTTTAAAATTTGGTTCTCAAAAACATGTTTTTTGGACAATTTCACTTCTTCAGGAAGGAGTCCTTTATTTTTCCACTTATCAATCAAGGATAATATAAATTGTGGAGAAATTTTTTTGGCATCAATATTTTCCGCTTTTGATATATTCTTAATTAATTTTTTCTGATCGTCCGTATCCAAAATTGTAAAATTACTTTTTAATCCTATGGCTTCGGCGTGACGTCTTAAAAATTTTACACTAATTGCATGAAATGTCCCAAGCCATGAAAGCGAATTTGTTTTTCCGGCTAACATTTTAGCAACCCTATCTCTCATTTCTTTTGCAGCTTTGTTAGTGAAGGTCACGCAAAGTATCTGGTTTGGCCAAGCTTTTCTTTGCTCTACTATGTAAGCTAATTTTGAAGTTAAAACTTTTGTTTTACCAGAGCCAGCACCTGCGACAACTAATGTGGGCCCATCTATATTAAGAACAGCAGACTTTTGTTGTTCATTTAATTCCTCGAGAAAATTTATTTTTTCTTTCATGTTAAAGGTCTTTATTTTTACATTATATTCCTTATAAAACAACAAAATGAAAACTTCAGCATCTAAAATTATCAAATCCTGGTTGAATAAATTTAATTCTAATAGTCCAAAAAACTATTTAAATAAACATACAGTCTCAATTTTTATTGTTATTATTTTTATATTTGCGTTTCTTTTTTACTTTTTGAGACCAGTTTATTTTGATTATCAATCAAACAAAACAATCTTAGAAAATAATATTAATTCCACATTTAAATTAAAAACCAACTTTAATGGAAAAATTACTTATAAATTTTTTCCTACACCGCGAATTTTGGTTGAGAATACACATTTAGATTTCATAAAATCTACAAAAAAGAAAATAAGAATTAAGAAATTATATATTTTAATTTCTTCGTTTAATCTTAAGAATATTGAAAGCTTTAAGACAAAAAAAATTATTATTGAAAATCAAGCAATTCAAATTTACCCTAAAGATTTTAATAGTTATTTCAATTACCTTACCATTCACAAACAAAAAAATTTAATTTTTAAAAATTGCGATTTCTTTTTTATAGATGAGCAAGGAAATAATGTTTTGTTTAAAGGTACTAATTATAAGGAGAAATTTTCAAAAAAAAAACACCAAATTGAAATAGACTCTAATTTTTCTACAAATAAAATTAGAGTTAAGTTTTTGAATAGAATTGGTTCAGAAAAAAAATTGAAAATAAGTGTTCCGGGTCTAAAACAGTATTTAGATATTGTTTTTGATAAAGAGAGTAATTTAAATTTTCTCTCAGGAGAGTTAAAACTTAAATTTCTAGATACGCTCTTACTATTAAATTTTAAAGGAAAAGAAAATTTTAAAATTTCAAATTCTTTTATCAGAAATAAGTTTTTCAACTCAAAAATAAATGGAAAAATTTCATTTATTGATAGCTTTTATTTTGATCTTACTCTAGGTGTAAACGATATTGACCTAAGAAAGCTTCTATTATCATATCCAATTTTTCAACAAGGTGGAATTAGTAAAAAAATTAATGGTAAACTTAATATTTCTAACAAAAATACCGAATCACTTTTTGGAAATATAAAAGATAGTAAAATGTTTTTAGAATTTGAGAATGGTGATATACAAATTAAAAACTTGTCTGTAAAATTATTCAATAATAGCAATATTAAATCTAATATTTCAATTATCAATAATAATAGAAACCCTATTATTCAATTTACTTTAAATTTTTCTACCCCAAATGCTGCTAAATTTTTCAGAAAATTTGGTCTTTATGATTTACAAAAAAATGAAATTTCTTTTCTTATGAACGGCAATATTGATATTAAGAGCAAAAAGATAAATTTTAGACAAATAATTAAAGATAATAATGAAAGAATCAGCGAAAAAGAAATTTCAACTATAGAAAAATCTTTTAACCGTTACGTTCTCAGTGATGGTGTAATTGGTTTGTTTGATTTTTTTAAAATTAAAAAATTTTTTCAAGAAATTTATTAAACAAATAGTTCTAAATCTATTTGTTAGGCTTGACCATTTTTTTTGGATTAACTATTTTTGAAAATTCTCTTTCATTTATAAGTCCAGTTTTTAAGGCCTCCTCTTTTAATGTAGTTCCATTTTTATGAGCTTGTTTTGCAATTTTTGCAGCATTGTCATAACCTATTTTTGGAGACAAAGCGGTTACCAACATTAATGAATTATCAAGAAGAGATTTAATCCTTTTTTTGTCTGCCCTAAGTCCCTTGATACAATACTTGGCAAACCCTTTGGATGAATCTGACATTATTTTTATTGATTGCAAAATGTTGTGAATTATTAAGGGTTTAAAAACATTTAATTCAAAATGCCCATGTGATCCTGCCATAGTAATACCATTGTGATTACCAATTACTTTCACGCAAACCATTGTAACAGCTTCACATTGTGTAGGATTAACTTTTCCAGGCATTATAGAAGATCCAGGTTCGTTTTCTGGTAATAAAAGTTCTCCATAACCTGCTCTTGGTCCAGATCCAAGGAACCTTATATCGTTTGCAATTTTCATCAGACAAACCGCGGTAGTATTCATAGTTCCGGAGAAATTAACTACTGGGTCATGAGAAGCTAAAGCAGCAAATTTATTTTTAGATGGTTTAAACGGTATTTTTGTTATTTTTTTAATTTCCCTCACGATTTTTTTATCAAAACCTCTTTTAGTATTTAAACCAGTACCCACAGCCGTACCACCTTGTGCTAAGAAGTATATTTCTCCCAAAGCTCTTTCTATTCGATCAATACATGTTTTTAATTGTGAATGGTAACCTGAAAATTCTTGTCCCAGGGTTAACGGTGTTGCATCCTGTAGATGGGTTCTACCTAATTTAACTATACTTCCAAACTGTTTAACTTTTTTACCAATTTCTTTCTCAAGCAATCTAAGCGAAGGTAAAAGCATATTTTTTGTTTTCATAGCTATAGCTATATGCATTGCAGTTGGAAACACATCGTTTGTTGATTGTGATTTATTTACATGATCATTTGGATGTACTGGTTTTTTTGTTCCCATTTTCCCACCCATCATTTGTATAGCTCTGTTCGAAATTACTTCATTTACATTCATATTAGTTTGAGTTCCAGACCCAGTTTGCCAAACCTTTAATGGGAAGTGTTCATTAAGTTTCCCACTTATCACTTCTTCAGAAGCTCTAACAATATATTTGCTCAGCTTTTTATCTAAATCTCCATTTTTTGAATTAACTATTGCCGCAGCTTTTTTTACAATTCCAATTGATTGAATTAAAATGGGTCTGACTAGTAAATCCCCAATATCGAAGTATTTGTTTGACCTTTGAGTTGAGGCACCCCAATACTTATCACCAGGAACTTTAATTTTTCCTATAGAATCAAATTCTGTTCTATATTTCATTAGTATAACCAAGTTATATTATGCATTAAAAATTGTAAATAATTTATAAACTGACTGTGGAGATTTTATGACAAACTTTACTAGCGTGAAAAAGTTCATGGAAACATTCGGGCAAGAAGTTAAGACAAAAACAGAGTTTCCATCGGATAAAATAGTTAAATTAAGGTATGATTTGATCAAAGAAGAGCTGGACGAATTTGAACAAGCTTTAAAAGATAAAAATTTAAAAGAAGTCGCCGACTCACTTACCGATATATTATATGTTACATATGGTGCTGGACACGCTTTCGGTATAGATCTAGACAAATGTTTTGATGAAGTCCAAAGGTCAAACATGAGCAAACTCGGAGAAAATGGAAAGCCAATTTATAATGATCAAGGCAAAGTTATGAAGGGACCAAAATATTTTGCTCCTAATCTGTCAAAGTTTGTTAAAGATTGATGGCAGTTTATTATATACACATTCAGAAATTGACTGATGCCCATCTTTGTTTGGATGTCCTTCACCTTTAACACTAAAATTTTCTCCCTTTGGAAATTGGCATTTTATAAATTTAATATTATTCTCATTCAAAAAATGATTGTAAATATTAAATTGTTCAGTTGGCATTTCATCAGCGTTTAAAAAAAGCAAAATAAACTCCGATTGATGTTGTGTAGAAATTTTATTCATATCTAGTATAATTTTTTTTGAAATTTCATTTTTTTTAAGAGATCTTTTAAAAGATTCTATTTTCAGAATTCTTTTTTCTACCTTTGATATTAATGCGCTTTTATCACCAAAAGGAATCTCAAGATATTTTTTTGGTTTATGTATTCTAATATTTTTTTTTTCTAATGAAGCATAGGGCAAGCTTACTTTACCTCCAGTACCCCTTGAATTTTCTTTTAGAAGATACATCCATGACCCAGCTGCAATGTTTCTAATCTCATGGTGAGGTATAAAACCATAAATTACCAGCTTAATATCATTTTGTATTTTAAATATGCTTTTTAATTTTAAAAAAGATTGAGTCCCTCCATAACCTCCAACTCCATAATTTTTTACTTTATAATTTTTGATTTTTTTTTGTAATATCCATGAAAAAGTTTCAGCATCATCTACAGCCTGACCTTGTGTTAATGAGCCACCAATAAAAATAATTTTTTCTTTTTTATTACTATTAATTTGACCATTAAAACGACTACCGTCATCTAATATTGTTAATTTAGTTTTTTTTCCTCCATCTGCCCATGGTAAAAATAAATGTTCTCCTGGTTTTGGTTTCCACCCTAAAATTTCATCTTCTATAAACGGGATAGGCTGACCTCTTGTATCTAAATCAAATTTTTTTCGAGGAGAATCTCCTAACACAATCCTTATGAATACTTCTAATACCAAAAAAATTATAATTAAACTAAAGAATATCAAAAAAAAATTTTGTGATATTTTTCTCATTAAAGTCATATTTAAGCTATCAGTGTTTTAAGGTGAAATTTTATAATAATATGGATTTGATTTTTTATTTTTGTACAATTCCTCAAATAAATCGAAATAATCTTGACTATGAACGTACCTTAAACCATTTTTAACAAATGGTTTGTTTCCAAAAAATTTTCCCTTTTCCCACAAAAGTTCTCCTGCAGGATCAAGTGTAGTCTCAACCTTTTTATCAATTTTTCTAACATAACCCCTGTAAGTTTTTAAATTTGTTTTATAATTTTTGTCAGTATATTCGCATGTAAATTTTTTGTAATATCTCCAAGGTACTTGAAAGTATTCTTCACAGTAATGTGCAAAGGTTTGTGAATTTCTTTCCCGAAGGTCTAAAATACATATTTTATAGTTATCTTGATGAACTATAAAAAATGGAGATTGTTTTGAATACCAACTTTCATTATCAATATCTTTAAATTTAATTGAGTCTTTTCCAAATGCAGCAAAAGAATAAACAGGGTTTAAAGTTCTTGTTGCTCTAGGATCTTGTCTCGCAATTTCAGTGACTATTCCCATTTGGGACTTGGTTTTAAAATAGTCATATCTTTCGCCTTCATTAAATTTATAGTTAAAGGTAGGCAAAAGCAAAGTTCCATTTGGTAAAACAAGATCAATCAAACTTTCGAGTATATCTTTTGGCTCAAACTTAAATCCTTCATTGGATATTTCTTTAAAAGTTCTTTTTAAACTTGAGTGTAATAATATCTTATCATTTTTTTTTATTCCAGAAGACGTCCATCGTTTCTTTAGAAATTCCGATAACATATCAATCAACTAATAATTTTTTGAAAAGGATTTTATAAATCTTTTTAACATTTGTTAAATCAAGTTTTATTAAAACTGCAATTTTTTCTAATGAATTATTTCCGTCAGCATATTGAAGAAAATTCATATAATTTCTCGTTAATTTACTTACTTCTTTTGTTGATGTGGTTGGATACATATTTCTTTTTCCCATTTGAGGTTCACATAATATTTTAAATTTTGGGTAAGTTTTATTTAATAATATTTCAATTGATTTCTTAGCTACATTAAAACCACCTGTAATACCTTTCAAAGTTACTAATTTAAAATCATCCAATGAAGTATGATACTCTGGGTATTGAGCATATTTAGATCGAAAAATAGATGAAATTTTCAAATCTACACCAGGAGAATTATATTGTCTTTCATCCGAACCTCTATTTAAAAATGAATAAATTTTATAATTTTTAATCTTAAGTTTTTTGTATGCCTCAATTATTGCTTCGTCAGAAGGCGAATTTTGATATTTAGAAAACATACAAGAATGTTGTCTCTCATCACCTATACAACTCAAATTGTATCCACCAATAACATTTTTTTGTAGATGCTTTAAATTTATACTTAAATAAGAAATAGAACCGATTGTTTCAGGAATAAAAATAAATCTTAAAGTTTTATTTAATTTTTGTTTTCTAAAATAATTTATTAATCCCATTGAAACTATAGGTCCAGATAATTCATTATTTGCCATAGAGGGGTGACAAATATAGGTTGAAATAAAAATTTCTTTTTTAGATCTGCCCTTTAAAATTAATTCACCATAGTTTAGGTTTCCATTATTTTTTAAACTTGATTTTATAACAACTTTGAATTTATCTTTTGCAGAATAAATTTTATCAAGTTCTTTGTACCTATTATAGGAAATACAAAATCCCCACTTTTTTTTATAATAAGAAGTAATATATGGAATTGCAGAAGGTTGATTTTTTAAAAAGTATAAATTTTTAAACAAATATTTTTTTGTTAAAGTTTTTTTTACAGGGATTGAGTACCCAATTAAATGGAGATTATTTTTTTTAAAATCAATGATTTTTTTATCATTTTTGTCTAAAATGTAGGCATCAACAACATTCCATTCTGGTGGTATTTTCCAATCAAATACTTTAGTTCCTGAATTTATTTTTTTAATTTTTAGATTCGGAAACTCTCTTTTTATAATATTTAAAGTCCTAACAACACCTTGTCCTGTTAAACTTCTATTAATGCGGAATAGTTGATTTTTGGCAATATTATAAAATTTTTTAATCATAAATTTTTTTGTCACCTAGGGGCGTTCTGTTGCCAGGTGCCATTAACCTTTTAAATTTATTTCCAATCAGCTTTCAATAAACCTGCACCAATTAATCCAATTATAATTGGACTAAATCTTGATAAGCCATCTGGAAAAAAAGGAGTTAAATTTATTCCCATATATGACAAACCAAAATCTGCTATGGCAAACACAACTAAAAGAGTTCCTATGCCTTGCATTATTTTTTTCATAATTTGACATTATCATTAGGGGAGTTTTGTTGCCAGGTACCCCCGAACTTTGTTTCGTTAATCCTTGTTATATAATAATTATTTTACAACCTAAAGTCCTAATTTCTCTAGCCAGTGTGACGGTATTGAGTCCGCTATTGTGATCAGTTATGCTGAGACAATGAAAAAACTTTTAGGGATTGTGGTTCTGAGTTTGTTTTGGTTTAACTCTTTAGTTGCTGCTAATAACAATATACCTGGAGCAATATTTGATATGAAAAGATGTATATCTACAAACCCAAGAGTTGT
>MDTG01423130.1_pt1 | contig 21940 bp, 30 predicted proteins | sample 811421 | NCBI WGS metagenome assembly MDTG01 (sample SAMN05326645, study PRJNA326480) | marine metagenome | isolation source: seawater | place: Pacific Ocean: South East | collected 2011 | reverse complement strand
ATTCCAATTATAATTGATTGTTTATATAATTTATTCATTATTCCCCCTTGTTAAAAGTTTTCTATTAAAAAGTTTTCTATTGTTTTATAATTTGCTTTATCTTTTAAAAGTTTTATCAACTCTTCATTTTCTAAAGCCAACCCAACATCAATTAAATGTTCGCCACATAAAGCATAAAAATCAAATTTAGTCATTAATCCCCCTAAATTGTTCTTTTTTATCTTTTATAATTAATTTCATAAAGTTATGAAAAATTATTTTTTTGTTAATATCATTTTCTTTATTTATAAAATGCACCAATTTATTATATGTATATATTTGATTATCAGTTAATCGATTATATAAATAAGATTCGTTTTTAGTAATATATTGATATTGCATTTTATTTCCCCTTATTTAAATTAGTTAATATATAAACACCATTTTTAATTTTCTTTTCAGTATCTTTCTTTTTCTCATTTAAAAACATATTTCTATATTTTGAAGTAGTAGTTGAATAATCCCAATAATGAGAATCTAAATAAACTTGATTTAAATTCATGTCATGTTTAACAATTATTGATTTATAACTTTGAAAATATATAATATTGTTTTCATTGTCTATGATCTCAAATTGATTAGCAATTTTATTACCATTGCTTGAAGTTATGTTTCTAACTTTCATTATCTACCCCCATTTAATATTTGTTCTATTTTATTTTTCATATACTCAACAGAATTTATATTTTGATTCTGCATATTACTATCCATTTTATAAAATTTTAAACAGTATAACTCATGTAAAGCAGTTTCAATTTTTTTTAAACTATCTTTTTGAAATTTATTCATTATTTACCCCTTCTTTTGTTTTCTGTTTTCTGGGTTAATTCCCTTCATCAGTTGGACAAGTAATCCAATAACAGAAATAAGGGGGAATAAATCCCCCCCTATATTTATATTTTTTCATAAGTATAATTAACAGTTTTAACTTTACCCCCCTTTTTCTTTTTTATAAGTTGAACAACTGCTTGAGTATGAGCTTTTAAAGTAAAGTTCATTTTAACAAGTTCTATCAAAGAAAGATGTTCATATTCTTGTTCAAGATTATTAATAGTATTTTTCCCATAAATTTTATTTATGTCCATTATTCTAACCCCTTTAAAATACCCATTGTTAAAAATGCAACCCCACAAAAACCATAACCTATAAAAGCTTCGAGCATTAGATTTGGTGAGTCTGTTATTAAAAATAAAACTGCACTTATTAAACACATAATAAAACTAAACAAACCTATGCCTAATAATACAGTTGGCTTAAAAAATTTATCCATTATTTACCCCCTTTAAATTGGTTGTATGTGCATTCAGATTGAGCAGACAATTCAAAACCTATTCTAGATTTTTCAACACAATCTAAATCAATATATTTTTGATAAAAATCTTCCTTAAATAAATGTCTATCAGAATATGAAATTGATTGATTACATTTAGGATAGTTAGTTTTTATTTGATTATATCTTTCTTTAGTCAAATAATAATCGTTAGTTTTAGTTTCTATATGCTTAAACATTTTTAACCCCTTTTCTAATGTGTTGTAAAAATACAACAAGTTTATATAAATGTATTAACATAAGTTAATATTATAAAACTTTAGTTAATTGTCAACAACTAAATCAACTATATGATATAATTTATTAATAAATTGGTGAAACTATGCAAAAAACAAGACTCTCAGAGAAAGAAGAAAATTTTATTAACTATATATTACAAGGGTTAAAAACACCTGATGCAGTTCGTAAAGCTTATCCAGAATGTAAGTATCCTAGTCAATATGGTTACCAACTATTAAGAAAGAATTATATAAAGGACCAGATTCAACAACGAAACTTTCAACAATTAGAATCTGGTGTAAGTATCGCAATAAATAAGCTGATAGAACTTGTAAACGACAAAAAAGCCCCAAAATCAGTTCAGCTTTCATCAGCGTGTCAGCTATTAGATAGGAACAATTATAGTGGCACAAGTAAAGCAGAGATAACCAATAGGATAGAAAACCTAAGTGAGCAGGAACTGGAAATCCAATTAAATACTATACTAAACCAATTAGGCATCAATAAAGACTCTATAACACATTAGATATATAAGAGTACAATAACAAAACATTAGATCATTTATCTTGAAAGAATGGTTCCACACCCACACGCACCAACACAGGGTCAAATTTAAATAAAATTGGCTACAATGTACAGAAATAAAGGGCAACAGGCAAAAAAAAATGACCCCTACCCCCCAAAATGCCAAGATGTTGCTATATGTATGCATTATTCCACACAGCGAAGGGTATATTTAGTTATTAACTTTTGTTAACTACTTGTACATAGGTTAACTATTTGGTATATAGGGGTATGGCTGATAAGGCATGGAAGCAAAGAGAACGACAGGTAGCTGCATATTTTGGTGGTCAGAGGACACCTTTGAGTGGTGGTAATGGCAAGATTACGAGGGCAGATGTAATTCACGACAAATTATTTATTGAATGTAAGTTAAGAAAGAAGCATACTGTAATAACATTATGGGATGACACAAATGTTATGGCAAAGAAAGAGGGTAAGACCCCTGTTGTAGCTTTGTGTGAAAAGGGGAGGGCAGGGTTTTGGATAATGGTGCATAGTGATGATTTTGATAAGGTGCCATAATGAAGTGTTGGCATTGCACAACTGAATTAATTTGGGGTGGAGATCATGATATAGATCATGAAGATGAGGATTATTGTATGAGTACAAATTTAAGTTGTCCTCAATGTGGTTCTTTCGTAATGGTTTATTTGCCAAAAGATAAAGATGAATGATTTAGCTAGAGCACTAGAGATAGCCAAGGAATTGGAATTTAGGAAAAAGACTAATCAGATGGCAAAGTATGAGCCATACGATTATCAAAAGAAATTTCATAATAGTAAAGCTACCCAAAGATTATTGATGGCAGGTAACAGGGTAGGTAAATCGTTTTGTGGTGCTATGGAGATGGCATATCATTGTACAGGGTTATATCCAGATTGGTGGGAAGGTAGAAAGTTTGATAGACCGGTAAGATGTTGGGTAGGTGGTGTATCTAATGAAACAACACGAGATGTATGTCAAAAAGAATTAGTAGGACAACCAGATGATCCGAGTGCAAAAGGTATGGGTAGTATTCCATTAAAGTATATTGGAGAAACAGTAAGAAAACCCGGAGTGCCAAATGCAATGAATAGTGTAGTTATCCGACATAAGAGTGGGGGATATTCTCGTATAGGTTTTAAGGCATATGAAATGGGAAAAGAAAAATGGATGGGTGAGTCGTTGGATGTTATCTGGTTAGATGAAGAACCACCTCAAGCAATATATTCTCAAGCATTGACAAGAACTGCTGACAAAGGTGGTGTTGTATATATGACATTTACACCAGAGCAAGGTATGACAGAAACAGTTGCACAGTTTGTAAATAATATAAAAAAAGGTCAAGACTTAATACAAGCAACTTGGGATGATGCACCTCACATGACCAAGGAAGTAAGAGAACAAATCTTACAAGCATTACCACCTCACGAAAGAAAGATGCGAGAAAAAGGAATACCACAGTTAGGTTCTGGATTAGTATTTCCAATAAACGAAGAAGACATATTGTGTGAACCATTTGATATACCAGACTACTATCCAAAGATATGTGGTATAGATTTTGGGTGGGATCATCCTACAGCTTGTGCATGGGTAGCTTGGGATAGAGATAGTGATATTGTATATATGTATGATGGATATAGTATGCGACAAGAAACTGTGCCTGTCCATGCATCAGCAATAAAAGCAAGAGGTAAATGGATTCCTGTTATATATCCTATGGATGGCAGACAAGCAGACAAGGGTAGTGGAAAAAGTCTTGCTATGCAATATAGAGATGAGGGTGTAAATTTATTACGAGATCATTTTACTAATCCACCACAAAACGGAATGAAAGAAGGTAGTGGTGGTATAAGTGTAGAAGCAGGTGTAATGGAGATGTTGACAAGATTTCAAACAAAGAGGTTGAAAATATTTTTTAATCAAAGTAAGATACTAGAAGAGATACGATTGTATCACAGGAAGAATGGTAAGATTATTCCTATGAATGATGATATAATATCTGCATTGCGATATGCAGTAATGTCATTGCGAAAGGCAAGAACAAGGAATACCGAACCTATGCAGATACAAACGGACTCTGAGTTTAACTTATTTTAAAGGAGATATATTATGCCAATGGGTAAAGGAACATACGGATCAAAAGTCGGTAGACCAAAATCTAAAATGATGAAAAAAAAGAAAAAAAAGAAATGAAAAAACTAACAGCAAAACAAAAAACCTTACCAAAAGCACTTCAAAAAAAAATAATGGCTTCTAGGAAGAAAAAAAAGTCTAATATGAGAAAAGCATAATGGGCAAGGGAGTAAAACATTATTTACGAAGTGGTAAAGAACATAAAGGCACTATGCATAAAATGGCAAATGGAACTTTACACACCGGTAAAACACATACTAAAACAAGTAAAAAATTATTTCATTTTAAAGACTTATCTAAAAGAGCAAAAAAAGTAGCAAAAGGTTAACATGGCAAAAAAAACAAAAGGTAAAAGAGCTATACCAACTAATTCTGCTTTATACTCAAGAGTAAAATCAGAAGCAAAAAGAAAATTTAAAGTATATCCTTCAGCTTATGCAAATGCATGGTTAGTTAAGACTTATAAAAAAAGAGGTGGAGGATATAGGACAGGATAATGGCAAAACCAAAAGGTGGGTTGACTAAATGGTTTAAAAAAGAAAAATGGGTTGATATCGGAGCACCAAAGAAAAAAGGCAAATTTCAACCCTGTGGTCGTAAGTCAGCAACAAAAAGCAAAAGAAAATACCCTAAATGTGTACCACTTGCAAAAGCAAGATCAATGAGTAAGTCGCAAATTAAATCAGCAGTAACAAGAAAAAGAGCAAAAGCTCAAGGTGTAGGTGGTAAACCTACTAATGTAAAAACATTTGTAAAACGAAAAAAAACAAGTAAAATAAAACGAGCATAATATTAATATGAAAGGATTTAATTATGGGTGGTTTTTTTTCAAGACCTAAAGCTCCACCACCACCACCTCCCCCTCCCCCTCCAGCTCCTGTTGAAGAACCAAAAAAAAAGGAAGCTAGAGAAAGAAGATTAAGAGGTAAAGTAAGAGGTATGGGTTATGGACAAGGAACTACACTTGGTGGTGCTGAAGAAGCTTCAACTGCAAGAACTATTCTTGGGCAATGATTGTTGCAAAAACTAACAAATTACTTGCACAAGAAGTTTTAAAGTTTGTAGCACCACGAGCAAATATTCAAGGAGTAGATTCTGATTTTACTCATATAGGTTACTATGATAATGATAAAATAGTAGGAGGTACTATATTTTCTCATTATGATGGTTATAACATTTGGATGCATTTAGCACTTGATAATCCTAGAGCTATGAGAAGGAGTTATGCAAAACAAGTATTTGAGTATTGCTTTTATACCTGTAAGTGTGTTAGAGTAACTGCAATGACAAAACCAAACAATACGAGATGTAGAAAATTAATAGAATCGGCAGGATTTAAACAAGAGGGTATTATTAGAAAAGTTATTAGAGATGGTATGAAATTTCACAATGCTGTGTTATATGGATTACTCAGAAATGAATGTAGATATTTATAAGGATATATGGGAAATGTTAATAAAAATACAGGTAGATTTGCACCATCAACAGGAAAAGGACCTAAAACTAAAACTCCACCACCTGTTTCAAAACAACAAAAACCATCTAAATCTTTTATGAAAAAAGAAACTCAAAGACCTAAAAAAGTAAGAGCTACTTTAGGAGCACAGCAAGATGCTAATACAAAAACAACATTAGGAGGATAATATGGGTGGAGGGATGAAAACACCAAGTATGCCACAACCACAACCAATGCCAGAGATTGACGATAAAGTTGCAGAGTCAGAAGCAAAACTAGAAGCAGAAAAACAAAGACTTTTAGCATTAAATAAACAGGGATTATCTGGCACATTATTAACATCTGGACAAGGTGTAAAAGAAGAAGCACCGGTATCACAAACATTATTAGGTGGATCAAAACCACCAAATAGAATGTATTAATGGCAAATTTTGATTACATAAAAAAAAGACTTGCACAATTAGAAAGTCATAGAGGAACTTGGGAAGAGCATTGGCAAGATATTCTTGATTATGTAATGCCACGAAAAGCAGAAGTAACATCTAAAAGAGAAAAGGGAGAGAAAAGAACAGAAGTATTATTTGATTCTACTGCTATAACTGCAAATAATTTATTAGCTGCAAGTTTACATGGCACACTAACATCTCCATCATTACAATGGTTTCATTTAAAATTAAGAAATGCAGAATTAAATCAAAATAGAGAAGTACAGTTATTTTTAGAGAACTCAGCAAAAAGAATGTATGATTTATTTAATGAGTCAAATTTTAATACCGAAGTGCATGAACTATATCTTGATTTATGTTCTATCGGAACAGGAGCTTTATTTGTAGAAGAAAGTAAAAAAGGATTTGAAGAAGGTGGTATTCATTTTAATACATTACATATTAAAGAATTTTATATTAAAGAGAACAATGATGGTAGAATAGATACAGTATATCGTAAGTATAATCTAACAGCACGACAAGCACTACAGGAATTTGGTGAAGATAATGTAGGCGAAAAAGTTATAGAAGCTGCAAAAGAAAAACCAGACAAAGAATTTACATTTATTCATGCTGTAGAACCAACAGAAGATTATAAAAGAGCTATGGGTAAAGCTGATACTAAATTACCTTTTCATTCATGTCATGTATGTATAGAAGATAAAATGACAGTTAGAGTTGGTGGCTATAACGAGTTTCCATACCTTGTTCCAAGATGGTCAAAAGCAACAGGTGAGATATATGGAAGATCACCAAGTTACAATGCATTACCAGATATTAAGACACTAAACAAAGCAGTAGAGATAGGACTAAAGGCATGGGCAAAAGCTATTGATCCACCATTGCTTGTAACAGATGATGGTGTTATTGGTAGGGTTAGAACGACACCAGCCGGTATAACTGTTGTTAGAAATGAAGGTTCTGTAAGGTCATTACCTATTGGAACTAATTGGCAAATTACAGATATGAAAGAAAATCAATTACGAACTGCAATACGACAAGCATATTTTTCAGATCAACTACAGTTACAGCAAGGTCCTCAAATGACAGCTACTGAAGTTCAAGTTAGATATGAGTTGATGCAAAGATTATTAGGACCAACATTAGGAAGATTCCAAAGTGAGTTTTTAAATCCATTAATTGAAAGAGTATTTGGTATTATGTTAAGAGCTAATGCCTTAATCGTACCACCAGAAATAATACAAGGACAAACAGTTGATGTAGAATATGTAGGACCTCTGGCAAGATCACAAAGAATGGAAGAATCATTAGCTATTGATAGATTATATGCATTAGCTATGCAAGTAGGACAAATTGACCCAACAATTATGGACAATATAAATCATGACCTTGCTATTAGAACAAGAGCAAACTTACTTGGTGTTCCTAAAACTGTATTAAGAGGTATAGAAGAAGTTGCAGAAATGAGAGAAATGAGAGCACAACAACAGCAACAAGCACAAGAAATGGCTATGCAACAACAACAGGCACAAACAGCACTTACACAAAACCAAGCTATTAAAGAGTTAGGCACACAAGAAGCACAACAAGGTGCAGAGCAAGTAGAGCAATCGGCAAGAGCACTTGGTTTAGTTGAATAATGGAACTAAAAGAATTACAAAAAATGTACAGAATTACTTTTGACTCTCCAGAAGGGAAAGAAGTATTAGCAGATTTAAAGTCTGCTTATTATCATAGAAGTTCGTTTGATAGTTGTCCTTATGAAACAGCACATAAGGAAGGTCAACGAGCTGTTATAATACGAATAATCAATCTATTAAAGGAGCAAAAAAATGATTGAAGAAACGACCACAACAGAAGGTAACCCTGTAGAACAACCTGTAGAAGATAATACAGTTTTAGGGTCTACTGTAAGTGATAATCAAGATTGGAGATCAAACTTACCAGAAGATTTAAAAAACGATCCTACATTATCTAATTTTAAAGATGTAGAATCACTTGCTAAAACAGTAGTACATCAACAAAAAGTATTAGGTAATCGTATTCCTATACCTAAAACTGATGAAGAAAGAATGGAAGTCTACAATAAACTAGGCAGACCAGAAGTTGCTGATAAATATGAAGTAAATGTACCAGAAGATTATTCTGCATATTTTACTCAAGAGCAGATAAGTCAGTTTAAAAATGTTGCTCATCAAATGGGATTAAACCAACAACAAGTAGAAGGTCTTGTTAATTATCAAATGGAATCTATAAAGAATCAAGGAGATATGTATTCATCACAAGTAGATGTGCAAAGACAAGAATCCGAAGCTATGCTTAAAAAAGAATGGGGTTATGATTATGATAGCCAAATTCGTAATGCAAAAAGAGCTATTGATGTGTATGGTGATAATGAAATAAAAGATTTAATGAATACAGAAGCAGGTAATCATCCTGCTGTTATTCGTTTATTTGCTAGATTAGGTAAAGATATTACTGAAGATATGGCACAAAATACACAAAATAACACTTTAGCATCATCACCATTAGATGCAAAACAAGAGATACAAGATACTTTTAATAATCCAGATCATCCTTATCACAACCCTAGACATAAGGATCATCAACCGGCTGTAGAAAAAATGCGACAACTACATGAAAAAGTATATGGTAATACTTAAAAAAGTGTGATATAATATTTTTGTGTGTACTGCCCTTACGGATAACAGTATATAAAGTCTAACGACTATAAACGAGGTTTCCCTTTTTTAGGACAAAAACTGCATAAATTATTATATTAATTTTATTAAGGAGAACTGTAATGAGTGTTCAAATTACTACAGCTTTTGTAGAACAATATAAAAGCAATGTGTTCCATTTGGCACAACAGAAAGGTTCAAGATTAAGAGATGCAGTAAGAACAGAAACTGTAACAGGTAAATCGCACTTTTTTGAAAGAATTGGTGATACTGCTGCTCTTAAAAGAACATCAAGACATAGTGATACACCTAGAGTTGATACCCCTCACTCAAGAAGGAAAGTTACTATGGATGATTATGATTGGGCTGATCTGATTGACCAAGAGGACAAAGTTAGAATGTTAATCTCCCCACAATCTGAGTATGCAATGAGTGGTGCTTGGGCAATGGGTAGAGCAATGGATGATGCAATTATTTCTGCTGCTAGTGGAAATGCTTTCGGTGGTGTATCTGGTGGTACAACTGTGGCATTACCTTCTGGACAGAAAATTGTTCATGCTTCTGCTGGATTAACTCTAGCAAAATTAATTAGTGCAAAAGAAGTATTAGATGCTGCTGATGTTGATCCAGACGAGCCAAGGTTTATGGTTGTGTCTGCAAAACAACTTAGTGATTTACTAGGTAGCACAACTATTACTTCAGCAGATTTTAATTCTGTTAAAGCATTAGTACAAGGTGAGTTAGATACCTTTTTGGGATTTAACTTTATTAGAAGTGAACGACTAAGCACAGATGGTGATGGTAATAGGTCTGTACTTGGTTTTTGTCAATCTGCAATAGGTCTTGCACTTGGTAGAGATATTGAAACAAGAATCTCTGAAAGAGCTGACAAGAACTATGCAACACAAGTATTTTTATCAATGACAATCGGAGCTACAAGAGTAGAAGACGAAAAAGTTGTAGAAATTGCTTGTCAAGAGTCATAGGAGGTAAATCATGGCAACAGCTAAATCTGTAGAAATTACAAACCTAGATGCATCTCCTAGAGTCATTTCCGAAGTCGGAAGTGTTCATGGCAAGATGAGAGTATTTGCTGATACTATTGCAGCAGGTACAGGTGATATTGATAATGATGATGTAATTATGATGGCACAAATCCCATCTAATGCAAAAGTTATGTCAATAAAACTATACAATGATGATCTTGATTCAAACGGATCACCAACACTAGCAGCCAATGTAGGTTTATACAATGGAGCTAGTAAGTTTACTATTGGTGGTACTGAAACAGCAGCAGATGCAGTTATTGATGAAGATTGTTATGCAACAGCTATAACAACTTTACAAGCAGCAAATACAGCAGGTGTTGAAGTTGCATTTGAAGCAAAGAATGTCAATGCAATAGCTAATCATGCATGGGAAGATGGTGGTCTGTCAGAAGACCCCGGAGTTCCATTAAGAATTGCTTTAACAATGTCTAATGTTGCAGCAACAGCAGCAGCAGGTGATATTACTATGGTAGTTACTTATATAACTGATTAGAACAATAGACTACAATTTGGGGGTTGCAAAAGACCCCCTTTTTGTTACATTAGGAGTATTATGGCAACAGAAGTATCAATATGTTCAAATGCTCTACGAAGGTTGGGCGATAGTCCTATCGCATCATTAACAGAAGATAGTGAAAGAGCAAGGTTATGTAATGCATTTTATGCACCATCAAGAGATGCAGTATTAAGATCACATACTTGGAATTTTGCTATTAATAGAGCAAATCTAGCAAAACTATCAACAGCACCTGCATTTGAGTATGCCAATCAATTTGCATTACCAACTGATCCATTTTGTTTAAGAGTATTAAAAATGGAGTTTGAGGAGTTTGAATTTAAAATAGAAAATTTAGCAGGTCAAGGTAGGGTATTGCTTACAGATGAAGGAGAAGCTAAGATAACCTATATAGCACGAGTTACTGATCCAAGTTTATTTGACTCTATGTTTGCCGATACATTAACTGCAAAACTTGCAGTAGATTTAGCATATCCTGTAACAAATAGCACAACATTACAAGCACAAATGCAAAGGTTATTTGAAAGAAAGTTATCAGAAGCAAGAAGTCTTGATAGCACAGAGGGAACAACTGATAGTATTATATCAACTGTGTTTACTGATTTTAGAGCACCTTAATGGCAAGAGTACATCCATTTCAAACAAATTTTACATCCGGTGAAATTTCACCTAAATTATTTGGTCAAGTAGATTTTAAAAAATATAACAATGCTGTAGAAACTATGGAGAATATGACAGTATTTCCACAGGGAGGTACAACAAGACGATATGGTTCTAGGTTTGTGTGCGAGGTAAAAAATTCAGCTAATGCAACCAGATTAATACCTTTTGAGTTTAATATAGAGCAATCATATATATTAGAGTTTGGTAATTTATATATAAGATTCTATAAAGATAATGGTCAAATAACAGAAGCAACAAAAACAGTAACAGCAATAACAAAAGCAAATCCGGCTGTTGTTACAGTATCATCTCATGGATATTCTAATGGGGATCATATATGGTTAAATGATGTTGGTGGTATGACAGAAGTCAATGCAAGACGATATACAATAGCAAATGTAACAACCAACACATTTGAGTTATCTGGAGTAAATTCAACTAATTATACAACTTATACTTCTGGTGGTACAGCAGCCAAGGTATATGAAATAACAACACAATATACATCATCTCAGTTAGCAGAAATACAATTTGCACAATCAGCAGATGTTATGTATTTAGTTCATCCATTACATGAACCAACAAAATTAACTAGAACAGGTCATACTAATTGGAGTATTACAGATGTTGATTTTGAAAAAGGTCCATATTTAGATGAAAATACAACTTCTACAACTTTGACAACGAGTGCAACAACAGTAGGTGCAGGAAGAACTTTAACTGCAAGTGCTGACTTATTTGCAAGTACAGATGTTGGTAGATTGGTAAAAGTAAAAGGTGGTCATGGAAAAATAACAGGATTTACAAGTGCAACAGTTGTAACTTACGAAATATTTACAGCAGTAGGAACAGGTAGTGCAACAAAAGAATGGCAACTAGGTGCATATTCTAATACAACAGGATTTCCAAGAGCTGTTTGTTTTTTTGAACAAAGACTTCTGTATGGAGGAAGCACAAGTTTTCCACAAACAATATGGGCATCACAATCTGGATTAATTGATAATTTTGATGAAGGAGATGCAGATGCAGCAGATGCATTTATATATACTATTGCTGCAAATAAAGTCAATACAATCAGATGGTTAGCACCATCTAAAGATTTAATTGTAGGTACAGCAGGTTCGGAATACAAAGTAGCCAGACCAACAGGAGAGCCATTAAAACCAGATAATGTAAATATAGCACAACAAACTACTTATGGTGTATATCCGGCAAGACCAATACAGATTGGTAATGTTATTTTATTTATTCAAAGACAACAAAAAAAAATTAGAGAATTTTATTATAAGTTTGAAGATGATGCTTATTCTGCACCAGATATGACTATATTATCAGAACATATTACAGGTAATGGTATAACTGAAGTAGATTTTGCACAAGAACCAGATTCTATATATTGGGCAATACGAGAAGATGGTGTGTTTTTAGGAATGACATACCAAAGAGAAGAAAATGTAGTTGCATGGCATAGGCATATCTTTGGAGGTAAAACAGGAGCAGCAACAGTTACAGTTACAGACTATGCAAATATACCTGTAGGTAGTCGTATTGTATTAACAAAATCAGATGGATCAAAAGTAACATTTACATCAGAAACAGCAGGAAGTAGTAGTCCTTCAAGTTCTTTAGGATTTAGACCAAATACAAATAATAATACAACAGCAGATAATATATTTACAGCAATAAATGCTCATTCAGATTTTACAGTAGCAAATCCTGCTGCAAATATTGTAACTATTACAGAAACAAGTCCACAAGCTACAGGGTTTTTAACAGTAGAAACAACTGATGCCACACGACTAGCAGCAACAAGCCAAACACACTCTAAAGCTAAAAGTGTTGCAAGTATACCAGAGGGTGGAGAAGATCAAGTATGGGTAATTAATGAACGAGTAATAAATGGCTCAACAGTACAATATGTAGAATATTTAAGTTCTACTGCAAATATGGATAGTTATCTAACAGGCACAGTAAACTCATCAACTACAAGTGTTACATCATTAGATCATCTTGAAGGAGAAAAGGTACAAATAGTTATAGGAGATGCAGTATATCCACCACAAACAGTAACAAATGGTGCAGTAACTGTTGATATACCAACAGAATTATCTACTAAAACAATAGATGTAGGACTAGGATTTACAAGTACATTAAAAACATTAAAACCGGAGTTTGGAGGTCAAGCAGGTACTTCACAAGGACGAAAAAAAAGATATAATGAAGTTATGGTAAGATTTCTCAATACAGTAGGTGCAACAATAAATGACGATCAATTACCATTTAGATCATCTGCAACACCTATGGGTCAGAATATACCAGAGTTTACAGGAGATAAACGAGTAACAAATTTAGGATGGGATAGAAATGGGCAGATTACTGTCAAACAAACTCAACCCCTTCCTATGACAATATTAGGAATAACAGGAACACTTTTAACTGTGGATTAAATTATGTTTGGAATAGGATTAGCATTACCTGCTGTAACAAGTGGATTTTCATTTGGTTCATTTGGAACTGTTTTAACAGTTGCAAGTATAGGTTCTACTATATTAGGAACTTATCAAAGTTATCAACAATCATTAGTAAATGCTAGAAATTTTAGAACAGCAGCAGCTTATGATAGACAAAGAGCAGATATTGCTAGAAAACAAGAAATTATAAAAGCAAATAATGCAGCAAGAAAATTAGCATCAGAAAAAAGAGCAGCTATCGGAGCAAGGGGTGTTGCTATGGCAACAGGTTCTACATTGTTAGAACAACAAGGTGTTTATGAAGAATTAGAAGATTCATTGTTTTGGGTTAATCAAGGGTATTCTTTTGAGTTAGCTTCAATAGATTCAGAATTAGAAGGAGCATTACAACAAGAAGCATATAAAAGAAGAACATCATTAATTGGTGGTGTTGCACAAGTAGGATTAACATCAGCTTTAGGTGATTTTAGTGGATTTCGTTCTAGTTCACAACCAACAATAAAATCTCAACCTTCAACTACTTTTACTAATTCACAAGTTAGAAGTCAGATTAATACAGCAGGTAATATTGCAATGAATAGGGCTGTAAATCCAATGTTTGTAGGTCAAACAAGTCCTATTAGTGGGGGTGTTTATAATACAGCAGGTGGGGGAATGAGATAATGGCAATAAGAATTAGACCTGTTAGAGGAGAAATACAAGCACCTTCAATAAGAACAGGAGGAAGTCAATTATCAAGAGCTAGAAGATTTGCAGCAGCAGATTTAAAACCAATCGGAGATGTAGTATCGGATGCATTACAAATTTATACAAAAAAACAAGAACAATTAGATCAACAGAATAGGTTAAATGTTGTAAGTGAAGAAGAAGGTAAGTTGCAGAATAGTTTAATTGATTTAAATCAAAAAATTCAACAAGAGTATCAAACAGGAAATATTTCAGAAGAACAATTAAATCTAATATACGATCAAGAAGCTGAAAAAACAGTTAAATTTTATGAACAAAACCTTGACCCTAAAACATTTTCTATGTTTAAAGGAGCTATTTATAGAAATTTTGCACAAACAAAAAAAGAAGGATTAAGGTATAGAGAAAATGCAATTATTGGTCAAGCAGATATAACTTATACTGATAATAAAACAAGAATTTTTAAAGATATTCAAAATACTAATAGTGCAAATATGTCAATACAAGAATATGAATCATATAAGTTAAGACACGAAGAAAACATTAAAAATTTATCAAAAGTTAGAAGAGTAGATGTTAATAAAGAATTAGCTGATTTTGAATTTATGTATTTAAGAAAAGGTAGTGAAGGATTAATACCTGCACCAAATGGAAAAAATGCACAATATTATTTTGATTTAGCTGATAAATTAAGAATATCTAAAGGTAAACAAGGGTATGTAAGTGAAATAGGTGGTAGAGAATTAACTGATGAATACAGAGAAATATTATTAAGTGATATAGATAGTCAAGCATTAAATTTAAAAAAAATATCAGATACAAGAGAAGAAGTAGGTATAGATAATGTATCAAAACAAATTATAAACAAAATTGCTAATGAGGATGCTTTTACAACAGATGATCCATTATTTAAAAAATTAAATAAATATGGAACAAATGGTGAAGCACAATCACAAGCATTAAAACAAATTCTTGTTGCAAAACAAACTAATACACAACCATCATCAATTAATGTAGAAAACTTCCAAGAAATAGTAAAAAGAGTGTCAATACCAAGAGGTACAAGTGTAGAAGGTATGTCATCTATAGATAATGATTTTACTAAATTTACTTTGCAAGGAGAAACTGAAGAACAAGCAAAAAGTTTAACAGAAAGAATTGGATCAATGTCATTAAACTTTGAGCAATCAAGAGTTATATCTTCTATTTTAGAAAGAAAAAAAAGAGAACAATATGCAAAAGAACAAGCAGATTTTGAAAGACTATATAAAACTGTAGAACCAAAAATTTTAGGAAAATTAAAAAAATATAACACTAATGCACCTTTTAGAGCAATTTCTGTAAGATTAAAATTAGAAGAAAGATTTGCAGATGGAATAAGAAGAGGTATTAAGTCAAGTGAACTAACAGACCCTTTGCATCCAGAATTTATTTATAGGGATATTGATGCAGATATTCTCACAATAACTCAAGAATCAGAAGAAGTTAGAAAAAGTTTAAAAAGAAGTCCAGAACAAACAAGTAATGTTATTGGAGAAAGAAAAGCATTTTTTCCCCCAAATATGACAGAATGGTTTGCAAATAATCCAGAACTTATTAAAAATTTAAGTGCAGAAGAATCAATTAATGTATATAGAAATTCAAAAGAATATAAAAGTTGGCAAAATTATGCACCATTTCAAAAACAATATAAAAAATTTTTAGAAGAAATGAAATAGAATGACAAGTCCATTTCAAGAAGAAATTAAAGAATTAGAGCTTTTAGGTGCACCAGAAGATTTTATTCAAAAAAGAATTGAAGAAGAAAGAAATAAATTACTTTTAGAAAATGCACCAGAAAATATTATTAAAGATTATTTAGGTGTAAGGTATCAATCAGATAAAGAAGCTGATCCGGAAATAGTAGAACCAATACAAAACTTTTGGCAAAAACAAGCAAAAAATATTGGTAAAGGAATAAATAGAGTAAAAACTGAATTAGTAGGTGAAGAAGCTGAATGGCAAAAATATTGGGAAAGAGGATTGGGAAAATCAAATATAAGTTTAGCATTACAATATCATAGTGGAGGAAATTTAGGATATGATTGGAAAAAAGCAACAGAAGCAGAACCTATAGATACAGGAATATTAGAAAGATATTTTGAAAGTATTGTAGGATTAACAGCAGATTTACCTACATTTGTAGCAGGTGGTGCAGGAGCAGGGGTAATAAGTGGAGGGAACCCATTTGCAACAGGTTTTGGTGCAGGTTTTGTAAATGACACAATAAAAGGAATGTATTTAGAAGCACTAAATCAAGGTAGGGTTGATAATTATTCTGAGTGGTGGGATATATTTTTAAAACATGGGGTAAAAGAAGGTGTTAAAGGAGGACTTGTTGTTGGTTCTATAGCAGCAGCACCTACATTGTTGCCAAAATTAGGTTTAAAAGGAACTGCTATAAATAAATTTATGTCGCAATATGTAGCATTAACAGGTGTTGGAGCAGCAGTAGAACAAGAATTACCTACAAAAGAAAATCTTATAAATAATGCATTAATACTTGGTACTTTTGGTGTAGCAGGAAAAGGTTACCAAATGGCAAGAGATAGAATGGTAAAAAGAAAAACTAATATTAATGAATTTGTTGAAGAAATATTAGAAAGTCAATCAATGAAAGAAGATATATCTAGCAAAAATATTAAAAATTTTAGAAAAGACAAAGATATTGATGCACAAAAAATAAAAGAATTAAAAGAAGAATATACTAAATTAGAAAAATTAGAAATAAAAGAAAATGCCGATTTGTTAATAGAAAGGCAAAAAATAGAAAAAGAGATTGTACAAGAAACTAGAAATGAAAGAAAAGTACAAGAATTAGAACAAAGATATAATGAAATAAATAAAGAATTAGAATTAAGAGAAAATGAAGTAGCACCAGAAAGTTTACAACAAATACAAACACAAAAAAAAAGAATAGAACAAGCTCTTGAAAAATTAGATGAACCTATTACTAAAGTTGAAACAGTAAAAAAATCGGAGTTAAAAACAGAAAGTGAAGCTGCAAACAAAGTTCTTGAATCACTTAAATTAGGAGAAGTAAAAGTAGAATCTAAGGGTAGTTTTTTAGATCAAATTAAATTTCAAGGTATAGACAAATTATATCCTGTATTAAAATTAGTAAGAAAAGCAAAAAAAGCAGGATATGAAACAAAAGAATTTATATTAGATGCTTATAAACAATTACGAATACAACCCGGAATGATGGGTTATGCAAGTTTATTTATAGATAAAGCTACTATGAATATTAAAAGTCAAAAAAATGGTAAGCCATTAATGGGGAAAAAGGGAGTATTAAGAAATATAAAAACTAAAAAAGATTATGCAGAGTTTTCAGCTTATGCAGTATCAAGGAGAGTTTCAGAATTATTTGAAAGAAAAATAGATACAGGAATATCTATTAAAGATGCAAAGGAAACTATAAGGCAATTTGATTCTAAATATAGAGAAACATTTAAAGAATTAACAGAATTTCAACAAAGAACTTTAAAATATTTACAAGAAGCAGGTATTATATCGGAAAAAACATTTAATGATATATTAGATATAAATAAAGATTTTTTGCCTATTCATAGAGTAGCTGATCCAACTGTTAAAGGCAGTACAATGTCAGCACAAACACAATCTAATCCAATAAGACAAATTAAAGGTGTAGGCAAAACAAAAGAATCTATAAAAAAATTAAATAAAGAATTAAAAACATTAGAAAAACAATTAGATAGAGCAAGGTTGCCAAAAGATAAAGAAAAAATATCGTTAGAAATAGAGGCAAAAAAAGAACAAATATTAAAACAAGAAGGTAAATTATCAATACTTGATCCTGTAGAAAGTGTGCATTTAAATACTATGTATTTTATTCAGTTAGCTGAAAGAAACTTAGCATTAGTAAAATTTATTGAAATGATTGAAGCAAATCCTAAATTGTTTCCAGAAATACAAAAAGTATCCCAAATACAAAGATTTGATTTATCAAAAAAAGAAGTTGAAACAATGACAGGAAAAAAATTTAATGAAGATGTTGCTGAAACAATGTCAGTTTTTAGAAGAAATGGTCAAGTATTAAGCAATGGAAGTCAAATTGCAGTATATAGAAATGGAAAAAGAGAAGTTTGGGAAGTAGGAAAAGATATAGCAGAATCAATAAATTTTATGAACAGATCACAAATGAATGCATTTGTAAGATATTTAAGTGTTCCTACTAGAATGTTAAGAGCAGGTGCGACATTAGACCCTGCATTTACAATTAAAAATCTTAATAGAGATGCTTTTTCTGGTTCTATATTATCAAAATATTGGTCAAATATACCATATATTACAAGTATGCAAGGTGTATTTCATTATGTAGCAGGAAGATTTGGTCCAGATATAGCACCATTAAGAAAAAGTAAAAGAATTTATGAAAATTTTGTTAAATCTGGTGCATTACAATCTATGCTTGTAAGTTTAGATAGAAATTATTTTAGACAAGCTAAAGTTGTAGAAGAACTAACAACAGCAAGGAAAGTTCAAAATTATATAAATCCCAAAAATTGGTTAGAATTTTTAAGAGCAATAAGTGAATCAGCAGAATCAGCAGTTAGATTAGGTGATTTTATGATAGGTTTAGAAAAAGTATCTAAAGTAAAAGGAATGACTAAAAAAGAAAAATTACAATATTTAGGGTTTGAAAGTAGAAACCTTACTATTGATTTTGCAAAAATAGGCAATTCAACACAAACACTTAATATGATATCAGCATTTTTTAATGCTGCAATACAAGGTGAAGCTAGATTAATAGAAGCTATACAACAAAGACCTGCACAAGTTTTAGCAAAGACAGCAGCATATATAACACTACCAAGTATATTACTATGGTTTAGAAATCATGATAGTGAAGCATATAAAGGTGTTCCTCAATGGCAAAAAGATTTGTTTTGGATAGTTATATCTGGCGAAGGAACTGAAGATCAAGTTATATGGAGAATACCAAAACCTTTTACTTTAGGTATATTGTTTGGAAGTATTCCAGAAAGAATGTTAGATTATTATTTAAAAGAAGACCCTCAAGCTATTAAAGATACTTTAAAAGATTTAGGTAAAAATACAGCAGGATTATTTTTTCCTACACCAGATATATTAAGACCTGTTGTAGAGGATATAGCAAACAGAAATTTTTTTTTTAATAGACCTATAGTGCCAAGAAGTTTAGAAGAAGGTTTACCAGAGTATCAATATAATGATTATACAAGTGAAATAGCTAAATTATTGGGTAAAACAATATCACAAGTAACAGGTGGTAAATATGGTAGTCCAATGAAAATTGATAATTATATAAGGTCTTGGACAGGAGGTTTAGGAGGATATGCAATGGATGCAATGAACTACACTTTAAAAAAATCTGGAGTTGCACAAGAAAATCCAAAACCATTAACAGGTGAATTTATTAAAGATATTGCAGATATACCTATTATTAAAGCATTAGTAATTAGAAATAAAAGTTTATCAGATGAAAATTTAAGAAGATTTTGGAATAGATATAAAAAAGTAAGACCAAAATATATTACATATAATAGATTAATGTCTGATAGTTTAGGGCAAGGTCAATTAGAAGCAGAAAAAAGATTTAGTGCTGATGATGTTTCAAAATTACAAGAAGAATGGTCATTGATAGAAACAAACAAACAATTTATAACAGATATGGCAAATATGGTACAAAATATTCGTAGAGATGTTACTATGAGTGGTGTAGAAAAAAGACAACTTATGGACACATATTATGGATTAGCTATAGATGCAGCAAAAACAACAAACGAAGAATTAAAATTATTTGATAAAAGACATTTACAAAAACAATAGAAATAGTAATAAAAAAATGATACGATATTTGAAATGACTATAACAACTACAACAATAAAAAACAGTTATTCTGGTGATGGTTCACAAGATACATTTGCTTATACATTTAAGATAGCAGCAGATGCAGATATACAGGTAATTATTAGATCATCAACAGGTACAGAAACTGAAAAATCATTGACTACACATTATACTGTAACAGGTGCAGGTACTGCTAGTGGAGGTAATGTAGTTTTTACATCCGGTAATATACCTACAGCTACAGAAACAGTTGTTCTTAGAAGAGATACTACACAAACACAAACATTAGATTTAGTTGAAAATGATCCATTTACAGCAAATAGTGTTGAGGGAGCATTTGATAAAAATTTATCTATAATACAAGAACTGCAAGAACAAATCGGTAGATGTATAAAATATTCTCCAACAAATACTTTTACTTCTACAGACTTTACAGAGAGTGTAACAGATAGAGGGGGTAAAGTATTAGGATTTGATGGTGCAGGAGAACTAGCAGTAACAAATGAAATTGGTTCTAATAAAGGTGATTGGGCAGCTAGTAGAGCATATGGTGTTAGGGATATTGTAAAAGATACATCTACCAATAATATATTTATGGCAAATACTGCACATACATCTAGTGGCTCACAACCATTAACAAGTAATGCAGATAGTGCAAAATGGGATTTATTAGTAGATGCAGCTAGTGCTACAACAGCAGCAACTACAGCTACGACAAAAGCATCTGAAGCATCTAGTAGTGCAACAGCAGCAGCTAGTAGTGCTAGTAGTGCAAGTACACAAGCATCAAATGCATCAACAAGTGCTAGTACAGCTAGTACACAGGCAACTAATGCAGCTTCTAGTGCAACAGCAGCAGCAGCTTCAGCAGCAGCAGCAGCAGCAAGTGTTGATAATTTTGATGATACATATTTAGGAGCTAAATCAAGTGATCCTACAGTAGATAATGATGGAGATGCTTTAACAACAGGTGATTTATATTTTAATACAAGTACAAATAGATTAAGAGTTTATAATGGTAGTTCATTTACAGAAATTACATTAGTAGATACTTCAACATTTGCAACAAATGGGTTTAGTATTGCTATGTCCATTGCCTTATGATATAAAAGAAAGGATATATTATGGCACAAGATTTTAGAAGATATACAAGTAATGCAGTTGGAACAGGTGCTACTACAATATTTACAGCAAATAGTTTTGATACTATTGTAGGTATTAGTTTGGCAAATGTTCATACAAGTGCAATAACAGTTCATTGTTACATTAATGATGGATCAAATGATATTAGTCTTGTAAAAGATGTGTCTATACCTGCCGGATCAGCTTTACAAGTTTTAGATGGTGGAGCAAAATTTGTTGTACAATCTGGAGATGCATTAAAAGTAATAAGTGATACAGCAAGTAGTTTAGATGTTTGGGTAAGTGCAGTAGATGCAATTAGTTCATAGGAGATATAAATGCCATATATAGGTCAACAACCTGCAACATCATTTCAATCATTAGTAAAACAAGATTTTTCTGTAAGTGCAACTCAAAACTATACATTATCACAATCAGTAACTAATGCTAATGATATTGCTTTATTTATTAATAATGTAAGACAAGAACCTACGACAGCATATTCTGCTAGTGGTACAAGTTTGACTCTTACAGAGGCAACGGCAGGTTCAGATGATATGTATTGTATCTACTTGGGCAAATCGGTGGGAACGATAAATCCTGCTAGTGGGAGTGTGGGAATGGCACAATTATCAGCCACAGGAACAAAAAGTAGTAGTACATTTTTAAGAGGTGATAATAGTTTT
>MDTG01195402.1_pt1 | contig 21940 bp, 24 predicted proteins | sample 811421 | NCBI WGS metagenome assembly MDTG01 (sample SAMN05326645, study PRJNA326480) | marine metagenome | isolation source: seawater | place: Pacific Ocean: South East | collected 2011 | reverse complement strand
CCAATTAAAGATTTTAGGCAAGAATGCAGAGATTTTGCTAAAAATTGGATCAATATTCATATTAAAGAATTTAAGAGGTTGGGTGTATTAGGTGATTTTGAAAACTATTATTCTACAATGAGCAATGAGGCTGAGGCCCAAATAGTTAGGGAATTAGGAAAATTTCTTTTAAATGGAAGTTTGTATCAAGGATACAAGCCAGTTTTGTGGTCTACTGTTGAAAAAACTGCACTTGCCGATGCTGAGGTAGAATATTTAGATCATGTATCCAATACTATTTACGTAGCTTTTAAAATTAAAAAGACAGATAAAGATTATTTATCTGACGCTAGTGTTATAATTTGGACTACTACACCGTGGACAATACCTGCGAATAAAGCTTTGGCCTTTAATAAAGATATCGAATATTCAGTGCTTAAAATTAATGAGCTTGAAAGTTTTAAGGAAAAAAAAATCGTAGTAGCTAGTAATCTAATAGACTCAATAACTAAATCTTGTGAAATAGAAAAATATGAGATACTCAAAAAATTCAAAGGCTCCGAATTACAAGGAACAATTTGCTCCCATCCGTTTGTGAAAATGAATTTTAATTATGATGTACCAATGTTAGAGGCTAATTTTGTAAATTTGGAACAAGGAACAGGTATTGTTCACTGTGCGCCTAGCCATGGACCAGACGACTTTAACTTATGTTTAAAAAATAATATTCCATCTCTATATACTGTTGATAATGCTGGTTTATATACGAATGAGATCCCATTTTTTGCCAACACCCATATCTTTAAAGCTGACAAAATTGTAATTGAAAAACTTAAGGAGCAAAGCAAATTATTAAAAAATGATAAATTAAAACACAGCTATCCACATTCTTGGAGATCCAAAGCACCATTAATTTACAGAGCTACTCCGCAATGGTTCATTTCTATGCAACAAAATGATTTAAGAAAAAAGGCTATCAAAGCAGTCAATGAAACAGTTTTTTTTCCAAAAAAAGGAAAGGAAAGGTTACTATCTATGATTGAGGGACGGCCAGATTGGTGTGTATCTAGGCAAAGAGTATGGGGCGTCCCGTTACCTATCTTTATAAACAAAAAAACAAAAGAACCTCTAAGAGATAAAGATGTGATAGAGAGAATAGCCTCAATATATGAAAAGCAAGGCTCTGACTGTTGGTTCACAGATGATTCAAAAGTTTTTTTAGGCGAAAAATATAATCCTGATGATTACGAGAAATTAAGCGATATAGTTGAGGTCTGGTTTGATAGCGGATCTACCCATAGCTTTGTTTTAGAAAAAAGAGATGATTTAAAATGGCCAGCTGATATGTATTTGGAGGGATCTGACCAGCACAGAGGGTGGTTTCACTCTTCTTTACTAGAGTCGTGCGGCACAAGAGGCCGAGCTCCCTTTGACAGCATTCTTTCACATGGTTTCGTAGTCGATGGCAAAGGATTAAAAATGTCAAAATCTTCTGGAAATGTAATATCACCCGAGGAAATCTTAAAGAATTATGGAGCAGATATATTAAGAGCATGGGTTGCTTCGTCAGACTACTCAGAAGATATAAGAGTTGATAAAACGATTCTAGACCAACACGCAGAATCATATAGAAAAATACGAAATACTTTTAGATTTATTTTAGGAAACATCAAAGATAATTTTGAAAAGCAGAATTTAGAAGAGGTTGATACTAGTAATTTAGAAGAATTAGAACGATATATTTTACACAAGCTTTTTGAACTAAATGTTAATTTTAAGGAAAATTTAAAAAACTACAATTTTAATAAAATGTATAAAGAATTGTTAAATTTTTGCACTTTAGATTTATCTTCATTTTATTTTGATATAAGGAAAGACGTTCTATATTGCGATAGTATTAAATCAAAGAAAAGACGAGATTGCGTTGTTATTCTAAATGTAATACTTGAAAATTTATTGAGATGGTTTGCGCCAATACTTGTTTTTACTACTGATGAAATTTATGGATTATTGAACAACAGTGACCAAAGTGTTCACGAATTAAATTTTCTAGATATTCCAAAAAGCTTTCAAAACTTTGAATTAAAAAGTAAGTGGGAGCAACTCTACAAAATTAAACAAGAGGCCAATATAGCCATAGAGCAAAAGAGAGCCACAAAAGAAGTTGGGTCAAGTTTAGAAGCAGAATTAAAAATTACAGTTGGAATAAATAATTTCAATCTTTTAAAAAATTTAGATTTAGAAGAATATTTTATTACTTCCAAAGCTACAATTATCAAAAATGAAAAAAAAGAGGACGATTTAGATATTAAAGTCTTCAAAGCACAAGGAAATAAATGCCCAAGATGTTGGAAAATTTTAGAAAATAAATGTACAAGATGTGAAAAAGTTGAAGCAGATTAAAACTAAATGGTAACTTTGAGTAAATTTTTTAAATTCTTATTTTTAAATTTAAAAGAAAAAAATAATTTAATTGGAATTTTAATCATATTTTCTGTATTTTTTTTTGACAGGTTTTCAAAAATTAAAGCTATAAATTTACTTACAGATCAAAACAATTTTTTTGTAAATGATTTTATTAATTTAAGTCTTGTTTGGAATACAGGAATAGGATTTGGATTATTAAGTTTAGAAACAGGTATTACTTATAATTTAATTTCAGCTTTAATTGGCTTGATAATTTTTTTTTTGATTTACCTATTATTTATATCAAAATTAGCTGATAAAATACTGTTCGCTTTAGTTGTGGGAGGAGCTTTTGGAAATTTGTATGATAGAATCGTATTTTTTGCAGTTCCGGACTTTATCGATGTTCATTATCAAAATTTTCACTGGTTTACTTTTAATATCGCGGATATATTCATTTCTTTAGGAATAATTATGTTAGTTTTAAAAGATTTAATATTAAAAAAATGAAAAAATTTTTATTTATAAGTTTTTTACTTACAAGTTATATTTTTTTAAAATCGTGCGGGTCAGTTTCTGATGCAAAAAAAGTATTATCAAATGAAAAAATAAGAACAAATGATGAGTTTTTGGTTAAGAAACGAGAGCCATTAACTTTACCACCTGACTTTAATGAAATACCAAGACCAGAGTCATTAGAAAAAGAAAAAGTAATAAAAAAATCTAATATAGAAACAATTTTAAAAGTATCAGAAGAAGAAGCTGAAAATAAAGATACTTCTAAAGTTGAACAAGCTATTATCAATGAAATTGGAAATTAAAAGTAAGAATAAATTGTCTTACAAAAACTTCATTCAAGACACTCATCTAAATATCAAGTTAAAAGGAAAATTACACAAAAATTACAACAAATTTACAAAAAAAATTTTTAGAGAAATTAATTCTACAACAAATATTTTTCATTCATTAAGCAGTAATTTTAAATTGAACTTTAACCCTAAAGAGCTAAAGAACTTTGAAAAATATAACACCTTTTTGGTGATCGGTATGGGCGGCTCTTCACTTGGATCAGAAGCAATATATAATTTTTTAAAAAGAAAAATTAAAAAAAAATTTATCTTTTTAAATAACTTGGATGAAGATCAGCTTAAAAACTTAAAAAAAATTTATAATTTTAAAAAAATTGCTTTTATAATAATTTCAAAATCTGGAAATACCTTAGAGACATTAACTAATATTTTTTTTCTTAGATTAATAAAGCAGAACAAAAAAAACATAATTATTATATCTGATCAAAATAGAAATTCTCTAAGCTCCCTGGCTAAAAAACATAATCTTTTATTTGTCGAACATAAAAAATATATTGGGGGGAGATATTCAGTATTTTCAGAACCAGGTATGCTTCCTGCCTATTTTATGGGCATAAATTTTAAAGCAAATTTTCAAAAAAATTTTAGTTCTAAACAAAAAATTTTTTTAAAAGATAGTTCAACGAAATTAGCAAATATATTACTAAGTAAAAAAATGGGTTCAATAATTTTTTTTAACTATATTCCACAATTAAATCATTTTCTTTTCTGGCTTCAACAATTAATATCGGAAAGTTTGGGTAAAAAAGGCCTAGGATTTTTGCCAGTTGTTTCCAACGCTCCAAAAGATCACCATAGCCTTATGCAGCTGTATCTGGATGGTCCAAAAGATAAATTATTCTATATATTTAGCCACGATGACAAAAATAGCATTAATATTTCGAATAAATTTTTCAAACTGAAGAAAAATATAAGTATAAATAAGATTAAAACAGCTCAAAAAAATGCATTTGTTGAAATTTTGAAGGAAAAGAAAATACCATTTAGAGAGTTCAAACTTACAAAGTTAAATGAGAAAGTGTTAAGTGAAATGTTTTTGTATTTTTTCTTAGAAGTAGCATTTGTAGGTTTGCTCGCAAATATCAATCCTTTTAATCAACCTGCCGTAGAACAAGTTAAGATAAAAACAAATAAGAAATTAATTTAAAAAATTCCAAAAATGATTTTTGATCTTCTATATTTTTTAATAAGAAGTGGTTTAATTATATCAGAAAAATTATCATTAGTTTTTGCTTCCCGATGAATTATTACTACATGTTTTTGTCTAAAAATTTTTTTCTCTTTAATTGTTTTTAATTCAATTAAAAAATCATTATTTGCAAATGGTGGATCTAAAAAAAAAATATTGAATTTTTCTACTATTGTTCTTTTCAGAAAATTTAAATTATTATCAAAAACAACATTAGTTACGGTAGCATTAGAATTATTAGAAATATTTTTTTTTAAAGTATTTATTGCTTCTTTATTTTCTTCTACAAATGTTACATTCTTCGAGCCTCTTGAAACACATTCTAACCCAAAAGACCCTATACCCGAGTAAAGATCTAAGACAGATGAATTTTTAATATCAATTTTTAGTAATTTAGAGTGAGTTAAAATGTTGAAAATATTTTCTTTCACAAAATCTTTTAAAGGTCTGGTTCTAGAATTTTTTAAAAAGATAATATTTCTGCCTTTAAATTTACCGCCAATAATTCTCATTTTTTTGATATCACTCTCCAACCAATATCTTTTCTAAAAAAACCATCTTTAAAATTAATTTTTTTAGCAACATTTAAAATATTTTTTCTAATGTTTTTAAATGAATTCCCTTTAGAAATTATATTAAGGACTCTACCTCCATTTGATACAATTTTATCTCCAGATTTCTTAGTTCCAGCATGTACAATTGACACGTCTTTTTTTAATTTAAAGTTTTCAATATTTTTAATCGGTATATTTTTTTTATAATTCTTAGGATATCCTTTTGAACAAATGACAATATTCATAGTTTTTTGTTTATCCCATTTTATTTTAATTTTGTTCAATTTATTATTAATTGCGTGTAAAAAAATTTTTAAAATATCCGTTTTAATTCTTGGAAGAATGACCTGACACTCAGGATCCCCCATTCTTACATTATATTCGATTAAAAAAGGTTCATTTTTGACTATCATTAGGCCAACATAAAGAAACCCTGTGTAGTATTTATTTTTATTTTTTAAAGCATTTAAAGTTGGTTCTACAATATTTTTAATTATTTTTTTTTCTAATTTAGAGTTAACAATTGGGGCAGGTGAATAGGCTCCCATGCCACCAGTATTTAGACCTTTTTCTTTTTCACCTACTTTTTTATGATCTTGTGCAGTGCCGAAAAATTTATAATTATATTTATCTATAATTAAAAAATAACTTACTTCTTCACCATCTAAAAATTCTTCTAAAACTAACTTTTTTGATGATTTAAACTTACCATTAAAGATTTCTTCAGAATGTTTTAATACTTGTTCTTTAGTATTACATATTATAACTCCCTTACCAGCAGCTAATCCATCTGCTTTAACAACAAGAGGTAGTTTGCTATGAAGCATAAAATTTTTGACTTGTTTTTTATTTTTACAAATCTTAAATCTTGCAGTTGGTATATTGTTCTCAAAACAAATATTTTTCATGAATGATTTTGAGCCTTCTAATTGAGCTGCATATTTATTAGGACCAAATACCTTGAATTTTTTTTTCTTTAAAAAATCTACTAGCCCTTTGACAAGAGGTTCTTCCGGGCCAATTATAACAAAATTGATATTATGCAATTTTAAAATTTTCAGAAGTTTTTTAAAATTCAAAAAATCAAAATTTAGATTCGTGGCTATTTTTGATGTACCAGCATTCCCCGGTATACAAAAAATTTTTTTAGTCAATTTAGAATCATGTATTTTTTGACATAAAGCATGCTCTCGACCTCCGCTACCTATTAAAGCAATATTCATACGAAAAGATATAATATATATAGTTTATAGATGAATAAAAAAAAAGCCAAACTTAAATATAAACATAACACTTTCGAAGTTATAGAAGAGGGCGACTATGTAGTTTGTGCAATATCTGGAAAAGAAATATTTTTAAAAGATCTTACTTATTGGAATGTTGAATTGCAGGAAGCTTATTTTTCATCCAAAGAAGCAAATGATAGATATGAGGAGTTAAGTAAAAAATAAACTACTTCCACCGATTATGCGTCCAAATCCATTGATCAGGATTTTCTTTAATTAATTCTTCTAATTTTTCATTTAATTTTTGGGTAATAGAAATTTTATCCTTAAAATGAGTAGATTTTATAGGATCAAGTATTTTCATAACAAAGAAATTATTATTTTTTCTAATTATTGAAATTGGCACTATATCTAGATTGAATTTGAGTGCCAATTGAGCAGGTAAAGTAGTTGTATATGCTTTTTCTCCAAATAAATTAATTTTCTCTCCCTCACTTACCCTTTGGTCAATCATTAAAGCAATACTGTAATTCTTTTTTAAAAATTCAATTGAACTTTTGACACCAGATCGACCTTTTTTTATTTGATTTGGACAAACAAATTTCTTTCGGAGATATTCCATAAAAAAATTAAGAAAAATATTATTTAAAGGTCGATATATTGCAGCTAAGTTATTTTTGTTTTTTGTAATTTCCATTGACATCAGCTCGAAATTCGCGAAATGACCTGATACAAAAATTACAGGTTTGTTATTTTGTAAAATTGTTTCAAGGTACTTTTTACCCTCTACTTCAATATGACCATTTTCTATTCTTAATTTTTTTAGGTACATGTACTCAACAAATGTCATTCCGTAGTTTGACCACATATTTGAAATGATTTTATTTTTTTCCGATAATGTAAGTTGTGAAGAGTATCTATTTAGGTTTTTCTCAATAGTTTCTCTAGATCTAAAAAAAGGGCCAAATAATTTAAAAATCATTGAAAAAACTTTTCTACTCATTTGAAGACCTAATAATTTTGAAATGAAAAAGAAAAAATAAACAAAAATGGACTCAATAAGATATTTTAAAATTTTGATCATACTAATTTAAACATTCTTTCCATCAATTTACTTTTATTTTTAATATTTAAGTCTAATTTTAAATAATCAATTTCTTTAATTTTATAATCTTTTAATCGAAAAAAGTCTTTTTCGGTTGTAATAATTTTTAATTTTTCTTTTCTTGACAGTTTAATAATCTCATTTATGTCATTTTTTTTGTATTTATAATGATCTGGAAAAGCTAAAGTTTTCTTCACTTTTAAATTATATTTTTTTAAAGTTTTAAAAAAATTTTCAGGATTTCCAATGCCTGCAAATGCTAAAATATTTTTATTCTTAAATTTTTTAATATTTATTGGTAAATAAGAGGAATAATAAATTTTAATAGTTTTTGAAATTTTTTTTATTTTTTTCTCGAATTTTATATTTTTTTTCCCATTAATAACAATCAAGTCAGCTTTTTTAACAGAAGATATGCTTTCTCTTAGAGGCCCAGCTGGAAATGTTTGCCCATTTCCAATTAGTTGTTCACTATTGAAACATAAAATATTTAAATCTTTTTTAATAGAATAGTCTTGAAATCCATCATCTAAAATTACTAAATCATAATTTTTTTTAATTGCCTCCTCTACGGCTAGACTTCTATTGCGATTTAAAATTAACTCTTTAGTATTTTCTAAAATTAATTTGTGTTCGTCATTATGATTTTTATAAAACTTCCTAACTATTACCGATCTTTTTTTTCGTTTTACTTTGAATTCATTTGCAATTTTTATTGATAAAGGAGTTTTACCAGTTCCCCCTACGTAAATATTTCCAACACAAATAATGGGAATATCGTATTTTTTGCTTTTTAATATAATACCTCTAATGCGTGTCAATATTATCCAAAAAAAAGAGAGTGGCAACAATAGTATTGAAATAAGACTAGAGTTATTGTGCCAAAAATTTGGTTTAGTAATTTTTATCATATTCCAATTTATTTATTTGTTCTATACTTTCTTTTAAAATTCTATTTCCAACTTCAAAAATTTTGTTATTATTTTGAACTTTGATTTCATTTGTGTGATCAAAATCATTTGATAATTTTTTTGCTAATTGGTTTTCGTTTGATATTTTTTCTGAGATACCATGTTCGTTTAAAAAATTATAAATTTCCTCAAAATTATATACATAAGGACCATGATAAACTCTACATCCAAGCTGAGCGGCCTCTATTGGATTTTGTCCACCAACTTTTTTAAGATTTTCAATAATTGATTTACCGACGAAAACACTTTTTGCATATTTTAAGTACTTAGACAAAACGTTGAACTCATTTACAATTACAATTTCATTGTGATCCTCAATAACTTGTTTACCACTCACGATCTGACTTCTTAAATTATTCTTTTTACACAAAATATTTATTTCATTGGATCTGTTTATATGACGAGGAATTATGATCGTAATAATATTATTAAATTTTTCTTTTAAAATTTTATGAACCTTTAAGCAAAAAATTTCTTCCCCTTTGTGAGTGCTAACCGCGCACCATATTTTTTTACTTAAAAAAAGCTCTTTATTAATATTATTATTATTTTTGAAATTTAATGTAGCTGCTAGCTTTATATTTCCAATATATTTAATGTTTCTTGCATTTAATTTTTCCAAAAATTTCTTAGACTCATTACTAGATGCTAAGCAAAGATCAAAAGTATTAAAAATTTTTTTTGCAAAAGAAGGAACTATCATCCATCTTGTAAAAGTTTTTTTTGTAATACGCCCATTTAAAATAATTAGAGGAATTTTTCTTTTCTTTAATTCAAAAAGAAAATTTGGCCAAATTTCAGAGTCAACAAAAATAGTTAAATTTGGTTTCCAGGCATCTAAAAATTTTTCTACAATTTTAAGTTTATCTACTGGAAAAAATCTATGTATTACATTTTTTTCATCAGGAAAGTCCTCTTTTATTATATTGGCAGAACTTAAGGTAACAGAGGTAATCAAAAACTTAAATTTTTTAAAATCATAACTATTAATAATTGGAAGCACACTTTTATACTCACCAATACTTGCAACATGTACCCATATTAGTTTTCTAGAAAGCTCATTGATTACATTAAAAGATGAAACAAATAATTTTTCTTTATATCTTTTAGTATCTTCCTTTTTAAAAATTACTCTAAGTCTTATTAAGACTATTATAAAAGGATAGATTAAATTAATTATACTTCTGTAGATGGTTAACATTATTTATTTTAATTGATTTTTATAAAGTGAGATATAATCATCATTATTTTTAATCAGTTGATCATGATTTCCTGAGGCAACTATATTTCCATTTTTGATAACAAAAATTTTATTAGCACTATGTATTGTTGATAGTCTGTGAGCAATAACGATTGTAGTTCGCCCTTTAATCAAATTATTAACAGCATTTTGCACAACTCTTTCTGACTCAGCATCCAAAGATGAAGTTGCTTCATCTAGCAATATTATCGGGGCTTTTTTTAATATAGCTCTGGCAATTGAAATTCGTTGTTTTTGTCCGCCAGAAAGTTTGACTCCATTTTCTCCGACAATAGTTTGAAACTTATTTGGTAACTTTTCAATGAACTCATCCGCGGCTGCAAATCTGCAAGATTCTTCAATATCTTTTTGAGAAGCAGAAGGGTCAGCATATGCAATGTTATTGAAAATTGTATCGTCAAATAAAATTACATCCTGACTAACTAAGGAAATATTTTTTCTCAAAGAACTTAAATTAATTTTTTTAATATTTTGATTATCAATCTTTATGGAACCTTTTTGAGGATCATAAAATCTAGGAATTAGATTTATAATAGTGCTTTTTCCAGCACCACTTTGACCCACTAAGGCTGTGATTTTTCCTCCCTCAATTTCAAAATTAATATTTTTGATTGCCTTTTCTTTTGTAGTTTCATATTTAAAATCTACATCCTCAAAATCAATTTTGCAGTTGTCAATTTTCAAATTAGGTAAGTTTTGATCCTCTTTAATTTCAATGGGTTTATCAATAACATTAAATATCCTCTTAGCTGCAGCTGCTCCTTGATATGCAATCATGTTAATTGTTGCTAAAGATCTTATCGGTTGATAAGCCAACATCATTGCTGCGAGAAAAGAAAAAAAGTTATTTACTTCTAAATCTCCAGAATTTATCAATTTTCCTGAGTAAAATATAAATCCTGCAATCATAAATCCTGTTAATGTTTCCATGATTGGTGTTGCCCTAATAAGAATGCTAGCAATTCTTATATTTTTATTTACTAATTCACTTATTACATCCTGTGCCCTATCTTCTTCTGTCTTTTCTTTTTGATAAATTCTAATCATTCTGGAACCCCTAAATATATCAGCAAAAAAAGAGACAAATTTTTCGGATATCTCACCCGCTTGAGTAGTCGCTTTACCCATTTTTCTACCTAAATTTTTAGCTAACCCTCCAGCTAAGGGGATCATAAAAATTGCAAATATTGCAAGCTCCCAGTTTTGATAAAACATTACTCCAATTAAAAACAAAGCAGTAAAGCTATCTTTCATTAAGTTTAAAACACCAACGCTTACTAAATTCATAACTTGACCGCAGTCAAATTGAATATTCGAAATATATTTTCCAGAATGCCTTGAGTCCAAAGTTTGAACGTCAGAAAATAAGATAGATTTTGCTAATTTTTTTTGTAAATCACCTGCAATTATATTCCCAACTTTTAAAATATTAAGTCTAGCGAAGTAAAGAGACATTCCTTTTGAAGAAAATGCAATTATTATTGCTAAAGGAATTAACCATGCAAGTGTTTGATCTTTTTCAATAAAAATTTTTTTAACCGCGGGATCTAGCAACCAAGCTATTGCAGAGGTTGAGGATGCAACAATTATTGATAGGAGCAAACATATTAAAATAGTTTTGATGTGGAAACTTATATGTTCTTTGTAAAGCCTTTTGACTATTAGTTTTAATTCATTAAATTTCATTATTTAAATTGTTAAAATTGCTGTAAAAAATATTAATCCTGAGAAGTTATTTAATTTGAATGCATTCATACAACTTTCAGGTTTTTCCTTTTTAAAAATAAACGTTTGATAAATTAAACTTAAAAAAAACAAAATACTTAACAAAGAAAAAATGTTAAATCCAAACTCATTATTGAAAACACAAACAATCAATAAAATTGAAATTAAATAAGTGCAGCTCACAAATAATTTTATTCTTTTTTTAAATTTTATTGCAGTTGATTTAACACCGATAATTTCATCATCTGCTAAATCTTGAACACCATATATCGTGTCATATCCCAATGTCCAAAATATGGCTGCCAAATAAAGTACAATTATTTCAACAGATATTTCCCCCATTATTGCAGTCCAACCCATTATTAAACCCCAGTTAAATGTTAAACCTAGAAACAATTGAGGCCAATAAGTAAATCTTTTCATATAAGGGTAAGAGAATGCCAAAATCATTGAGCTTAACCCTAAAATAATAGTTAAAAAATTAAATTGTATTAAAATTAAAAAGGCTGCTCCGCATAAAATTAACACATACGCTAAAGCAAGTTTAATAGATATTTTTCCATTGGCAATTGGCCTTAGCTTTGTCCTTTTAACTTTTTTATCTAAATCTTTATCAACAATATCGTTTACGATGCAACCAGCACTTCTCATCAAAATTGAACCAGAAAAAAATAAAAGTAAGTAAAATATAAAAATACTTATATTTTGATCAATGTTATAAGCGAAAGCGAGACCCCACCCGCATGGCCAAAACAGTAGTAAAAAACCAATTGGTTTATTTAATCTCGTTAAATCAATAAAGATTTTTAAATGTTTCATGAAATATAACTTGTAAATATCAAACACTATCTCCATAATCAATTTGATTCGTTATGGATATTGATTACACAGTGGCAGCATTAATGTTTCCAGCTATACCTTTGATGATGACGATGTACAGTAATCGTTTTCATACGTTAAGTGCTTTGATAAGACAAATACATGATCAGTACACATTTGAAAAAAAAGTTCCACCAGAATGGGAAAACCAATTACATGTTTTAAATAAAAGAACAAATTATTTAAAATATACTATGGGATTTGCAGCTTTTGGTTTTCTATTTAACATGCTCACAGTATTACTGCTTTATTTAGATAACGTTTTTAACGCAAGATTAAGTTTTGCATTTTGTTGCGTGTGTATGATTGTTTCAATTTTTTTATTTTTACAAGAAATAAGACTTTCAAATCAAGCCTTGAAGTTTCATCTTAGTGATATGGACTCAATGAAAAAAGATTTATAATTGATCTTCCTCTAATTTTTTCTTTTTAAAAAGAGAAACTCCTCTCTTAACTTTATGATTATAAGACTCTTTAAAAGTATCTAATTGCCATCCCTTCATTCTTGTAAGTATATTTGCAAGATTTTGAGATTTCCACTCATCAGATGTATTTTCTTCTTTCCAAGTTCTTTTTTCTTCATTGGTTCTAGCGCAACCATAACAATAACCTGTAACAGGATCTGTTTTACAAATGCTTATACATGGAGAAACAATTTTATCTTTCATTAAAAAGGCAGAAGGATAGCAGGCCCTTTTAATTTCCTGGCTTCCAAATCAAAATGTGCTTGTTTAGCATCGACAAGTTTATATTTTTTTGAAATTCTGATTTTTATTTTACCAAACTTAACTTTTTCGAAAATTTCATCAGAACCAGTTTGTAATTCTTTTCTATTTGTAAAATATTGTGCGATTGATGGCCTTGTGAAGTAAAGTCCTTTTGGTTGAATGTCTTTAGGCACATTTACAGGGTCTAATGGCCCTGAAGCATTTCCAAAACTAACCATCATGCCTCTTGTTGAAAGGCAAGCCAATGATCCTAAAAATGTTTTTTTCCCGACACCATCAAATACTGCGGGCACTCCTTTGTTATTTGTAATTTTCATAACTTCTTTTGTAAAATCATCTTTTGTATAATTAATTACGTGAGAGTATCCATTTTCCTCTGCAATTTTAATTTTTTCATCTGACCCAACTGTTCCGATTACTTTGGCGCCAATACTATTTGCCCATTGTGCAAAAATTTGTCCAACTCCACCAGCAGCAGCGTGAAATAAAACTGTTTCTCCTGCCTTAAGACGGTAAGTTTTGCTGAGAAGGTAATTTGTTGTTAAACCTTTAGTCATCAAAGTAGCCGCCAATTCATGAGAAATACCATCAGGAACTTTAACAGCTATTTTCGCTGGTATTATTCTTTGTTGAGAGTAAGCTCCAAGAGGCACCGAGGCATAAGCAATATTATCACCTTTATTAAATTCATTTACGTTTGAACCAACTTCATCTATTTTGCCCGAAGCTTCAAGACCAATTCCGCTAGGTAATTTTACAGGATACAATCCAGATCTGTGATAAGTGTCAATGTAATTTAAACCAATAGCATGATTAGTAACTTTAATTTCATCTGGCCCTGGAGCTCCAACTTCAACATCTCTAAGTTCTAAAACTTCTGGCCCACCATTACTTTTAATAATTATTGATTTTGGCATTTTGTGATGGAGGGTACTTTAACTTTTAGTATTTAGCAAATTTTCCGTTGTTATAATCTTGAATAGCTTCAAGAATCTCAGCTTTTGTATTCATTACGAATGGTCCACCTCTAGCAATTGGTTCACCGATTGGCTTACCAGCTATGAACAAAAACTCAGATTTTTTATTTCCCTTAACATAAAGTTTGCTTCCTCGATCAAGTAATATTAAATGTGAGTCAGTTGTTTTACCATGATTTTTTTCTCCAATTTTTAAATCACCTTTTAATAAGTATATAAAAGAGTTATGTCCCCCTGGAACATCGTAGCTAAATTCTTTTCCTTCATTTAAAACAATATGAAAGTAAATTGGCTCAACGTTATGATTTTTTTCAGGACCCTCTGCTTCTTTATATTTGCCTGAAATAACTTTTACGATTTTTTCATTGTCTTTATGTTCACCAAGTTCATTGCCTTTAATATAAATATATTCTGGTTTATTCTTTTTCATTTTAGCGGGCATATTAATCCAAAGTTGAAAGCCCAGTAATTTCCCTTCTTTCATGGCAGGCATTTCGGAGTGAATAATACCTCTTCCAGTTTTCATCCACTGTACATCCCCGGACGCCATAATGCCTTTAGCTCCAGTGCTATCTTGATGTTCAAATTCTCCGTTCAGCATGTATGTAACTGTTTCTATCCCCCTATGAGGATGAGGAGGAAAACCAGCGATATAATCGTCTTTTTTTTCAGATCCAAATTCATCAAGCATTAAAAAGGGATCTATATAATCTGCTTCTGGAGTTCCTATACTTCTTTTTAATTTAACACCAGCACCATCGGATGCGCTCAAAGCTTTAATGATTTTTTTTACCTCAATTTGGGACATACGATTAAATATAATACATGTTTAAACTATATCAAGTAGCTGCGATAAATTGCTAATTACATTTTTTGGTTGATAATCAAGGAGATCAAATTGTGATTTATTTCTATTCACCCAAATAGAGTCATAACCATAATTTCCACCTCCCGAAACGTCCCATGTGTTAGCGCTCAAAAAAGTAACTTCTTTTACTTTTAAATTATATTTTTTTATTGGGAGTTCATAAACTTTTGAGTCAGGTTTATAGACTGCTACTTCTTCAATAGAAAAAAGATCATCAAACAAGTTATTTAAATTATTTTTTGAAACCAATTCATTTAAAAGAGTAGGGGTTCCATTAGAAAGAATAGCAAGTTTTAAGTTTTTTTTCTTTAAATTAATCAAAACTTCCTTAACCTCAGGATAAGGAGATAATACTTTGTAAAGTTTTAATAATTCATTTCTCATATTTTTATCAATATTAAAGACCCTCATAGATTTGTCCAAACTATCTTCTGTAACTTCCCAAAAATTTTTATGTCTTTTCATTAGACTCCTGAGCCAAGTATATTCTAATTGAGTAGTTCTCCAAAAATTTGCGAACTCTTCCCATTTATTACCGATTTTATTTTTACATTTTGCAGCAGCTGAATTTACATCGAACAGCGTACCATAAGCATCAAACACTACAGCTTTTGTTTTCATAATTTATTTAATATTATGAGATCCATCACACAATGGTTGATCATTTGTCTGCTTACATGTACAGAAAAAAACCTTTTTAGACTGATCAGCTAAATATTTTAAAGGTACAAAATCAGTTCCCTTATGGGAACCATCACAAAAAGGTTGTTTAGAACTAATTCCACAAGTGCACCAAAAATAAGATTTTCCTTCCATTACATCAATTCCTATTGGGGTTTCCCCAGCTCTTTTACCTTTTTTCATTAATGCTCCTTTATATATTTTTAATTTGTTTATATTATATTTTTTATGAATATTAGATTATATCATCCAAACAGTATACAGGAAAATAAAACAAGTTTGTTAAGCAAAGAACATACTCACTATGTTGTGAATGTAATGCGCCTTAAAAGAGGATCTTTATTAAATTTATTTAATAAAAATGGAGAATGGAAAAGTGAAATAATTTTTTTAGATAAAGATAGAGTTGAGGTCAAATTTTTAAAAAAAATTAAAGATATAAGTTATTCATCTAACATTGAACTTGCGATTTGTTTAGTGAAGAAGAATCCAATGGAAACTATTTTACAAAAAGCTACTGAACTTGGTGTAAAAAAAATAATTCCAATAATTTCAGAGAGAACAGAAGTAAAGGAAATGAATTTCGATAGAGCAAAAAGAATAGTTATCGAGGCAACTGAGCAATCTAATCAGTTTGAACCTCCTGAAATCACAGAAATAGTCAAATTGAGAGATTTTTTAAAAACCTTAGATGTAACTTCAAAACTTTTATTTGCTGATGTTAATTCAAACGATAATTTAAAAAAAGAAGATTTCAAAGATTGTAAATCATTATCTATTTTAATTGGTCCTGAAGGTGATTTCTCTCCTACAGAGCGTGAAACTATCCTCGAAAACAAAGTTGTAAAACCATTTACAATATCTAGAAACATTTTGAGGTCAGATACTGCCGTAATAAGCGCTATTTCATTGGTAAATTTTATCAATAACTTTCATTAATTGTCGCATTAATTGAAATTGTGAAATAATCTAAAAAATGTATAAAAAACTATGATTAAAAAAATTTTTTATCTGCTGTTAACTATATTTCCTAGCTTTTCATTGGCTAATGAACCAAAAGACTGGCAGCTTGGTTTTCAAAGCTCAGCCTCCAAAAGTATGACAGATATTGTGTGGTTTCATGATTATATGCTTTTACCAATAATAACTGGAATTACTGCTTTTGTATTATTTCTACTTTTATACACATGCATAAGATATAGAGCTTCTAAAAATAAAATTGCCTCAACTACAAGTCATAATACATTTATTGAAATAATCTGGACTTTAGTACCTTGTTTTATTTTAATTGTGATGGCAGTTCCGTCTTTTAAAGTTTTGTATTCTCAAGACAATATTCCAAAAGCCGATGTTACAATCAAAGCAATAGGGTATCAGTGGTATTGGGGCTATGAATATCCTGATGAAAATATAATTTTCGACTCATATATGATCGAGGATAAAGATTTGAAAGAAAATCAGCCGAGACTTTTATCAGTTGACAACGAAGTAGTTGTGCCGGTTAATAAAGTAATTAAAGTAATGATTACAGCTAATGATGTACTTCATGCCTGGGCTTTACCATCGTTTGGCGTTAAAAGAGATGCGGTTCCAGGAAGAATAAATGAAACTTGGTTCAAAGCAGAAAGAACAGGCACTTTTTACGGACAATGTTCTGAATTGTGTGGAATTAAACATGCTTTTATGCCTATTACTGTAAATGTTGTAAGTGAAGATGAGTACAAAAGCTGGCTTGAAAATGCTAAAGTCAAATTTGCGAAAGATAATTTAAATATTGGTAAGAAGTTAGTAAAAAAATTGGATTAATAATTAATGTATAATCAAACAACAGCAGACAATCATCATCACAATCCAACAGGCTGGAGAAGATGGGCTTACTCAACAAATCACAAAGATATTGGAACAATGTACCTTATTTTTGCAATTATTGCAGGGATTATAGGCTCAGCATTTTCTGTGTTGATGCGGATCGAATTGATGCATCCTGGTGATGGAATTCTTGGAGGTAATTACCACCTTTACAATGTTTTAGTTACTGGACATGGTTTAATAATGATATTTTTCATGGTCATGCCAGCAATGATTGGAGGTTTTGGAAACTGGTTTGTGCCAATAATGATTGGTGCTCCAGACATGGCTTTTCCTAGAATGAACAATATTTCTTTCTGGTTATTACCTGTTGCTTTTATTTTACTTTTATCCTCAATCTTTGTAGATGGTCCTCCAGGTGCCCAAGGTGTTGGCGGTGGATGGACAATCTACCCTCCATTATCATCTAAGACCGGTCAGCCGGGGCCTGCAATGGATTTAGCAATACTTAGTTTACATGTTGCAGGAGCTTCTTCAATTTTGGGAGCAATAAATTTTATAACAACAATTCTTAACATGAGAGCACCAGGTATGACTTTGCATAAAATGCCATTATTCTCCTGGTCAATACTTGTAACAGCATTTTTATTATTACTTTCTTTACCAGTTTTGGCGGGAGCAATAACTATGCTTTTGACAGATAGAAATTTTGGCACAGCATTTTTTGAAGCACAAACCGGAGGTGATCCTGTTTTATTTCAACATTTGTTTTGGTTTTTTGGGCATCCTGAAGTGTATATTTTAATTTTACCAGGTTTTGGAATGATCAGTCATATAGTTTCAACTTTTTCAAAAAAACCTGTATTTGGTTATTTAGGTATGGCTTACGCCATGGTTGCAATAGGAGTAGTAGGCTTTGTTGTTTGGGCACATCACATGTACACAGTTGGCCTAGATACAGATACTAAGGCTTACTTTTTAGCCGCGACTATGATTATAGCTGTTCCTACTGGTATCAAAATCTTTTCATGGATAGCTACTATGTGGGGAGGTTCAATAAGTTTTAAAACACCTATGTTATGGGCGATAGGATTTATTTTTTTATTTACTTTAGGAGGGGTAACAGGAGTTGTTTTAGCTAACGCTGGAGTTGACACTGCTCTGCACGACACATATTACGTCGTGGCTCACTTTCATTACGTTTTGTCACTAGGAGCTGTGTTTGCAATTTTTGCAGGTTGGTATTATTGGTTTAGTAAAATGAGTGGGTATGAGTATTCTGAGTTTTTAGGCAAACTTCACTTTTGGTTAACATTTATTGGTGTAAATTTAATTTTCTTTCCTCAACATTTTTTAGGATTGGCTGGTATGCCAAGAAGATATGCTGACTATCCAGATGCATTTGCTGGTTGGAATTATGTATCATCTATCGGATCTTATATTTCAATTATAGGGCTTGCGGTTTTTTTATTAAATCTATTGTATTCATTTGTAAAAAAAAGAAAAGCAGAACAAAATCCATGGGGAGAGGGTGCAACGACGTTGGAGTGGACTGTTACTTCACCACCACCATTTCACACATTTGAAGAGCTGCCGAAAGTAAAATAAATTGAGTCAATTAATACATAAATCAATAATTTCTAAAACAAACTTAGCATTTAACCTGCAATCTTTTTTTAATTTGATGAAGCCTAGAGTAATGTCTTTGGTGTTATTTACATGTATGGTTGGCATGCTAATTGCCCCATCAAATTTGTCGATGACAAACTCTATAATTTCATTATTGGCTGTTGCGATTGGATCAGGAGCAGCCGGAGCATTAAATATGTGGTATGAGTCAGATCTAGATGCTTTAATGAGCAGAACTTGTTTGAGACCAATTCCTGCTGGAAAGATTAAAAAAAACCAAGCGCTAGGTTTTGGAATAATTTTGTCAATAGTATCGACAGTAATACTTTATTATTCATCAAATTTACTTTCTGCAGCCTTACTCGTGTTTACAATTGGTTTTTATTTTTTTATTTATACAATTTGGTTAAAAAGAAAAACTCCACAAAATATAGTAATTGGAGGTGCAGCTGGTGCATTACCGCCAGTAATTGGCTGGACTATTGCTACAGGTGAAATAACTATAGAGTCGACAATACTGTTTTTAATTATTTTTCTTTGGACACCATCACACTTTTGGGCCCTAAGTTTATATAAAGCGGGAGACTATAAAAAAGCTAAAATACCCATGTTACCTGTGATTGCAGGTGTTCAAAAAACTAAATGGAATATTTTTATTTATGCCTTAACAATGATGCCAATTACTTTGGCACCATTTATTTTGAATTTTGCAAGTGTAATTTATCTAGCAATATCATGTTCAATGGGAGCCTATTATATTTACTTATGTTTTAAACTATTGAAGGAGAATGATACGAAAAAGTCTAATATCATAGCAAAAAAGATATTTGTTTATTCAATTTTTTACTTATTTATTTTATTTTTAGCGTTATTAATCGATAATATACTTAAAACAATTTGATGAATAAAAAGAAAAAAAATATTATAACCGCTATAATTCTAATTTTATTTATGGCTTTTCTTTTCACTCTTACTTTTTATAATATTGGAATTTATAACAGGGAACTATAATGAAGATGGATAAAAAAAAACTTACACCATTAGTTTTAGTATCAATTTTTATTATGATGTTGGGTTTATCTTTCGCGGCAGTACCATTATATGACCTATTTTGTCGTGTCACAGGATTTGGTGGCACAACTCAGAATGCATCAAATAAAGAGCTTCCTAAAATTGTTGTAAATCAAGATTATAAAATGCGCTTTGATACAAATATTAATAGTACATTAGATTGGAAATTTACCCCTGAAATCAAAACTCTGAACTTAAAACCTGGAGAAGTTCATACCGTCAAATTTTATGTAGAAAACTCAAATAGTGAAAATTCTTCTGGATCTGCCTCGTTCAATGTTTCTCCAGCACCTTTTGGCATTTATTTAAACAAGATTGGTTGTTTTTGTTTTGAAAAACAAACACTTAAAGCTGGAGAAAAAAGAGAATTTAATTTAACATTTTTTCTTGATCCAAAAGTGGTTGATGATAATAAAACAAAAAATATTGCTGATGTTACTTTATCATTTACTTTTTTTTCATCAGACTACTATAAAAAAGATAAAGCTTAAATTATGTCATCAAAAGAAAAAAAACATGGTTTTCATTTAGTCGACCCAAGTCCCTGGCCAATATATGTTTCTTTTGCAACTTTAGTTTTAGCTTTCGGCGCAGTTTATTATTTTCACTCCAAAGCCTTATGGTTGCTTTTAGTCGGTTTTGCATTAGTAGTTTATGGAGCATATATGTGGTGGCGAGACGTAGTTAAAGAAGCTGAATTTGAAGGACATCACACTCCTGTAGTACAAATCGGACACCGTTACGGAATGACACTTTTTATTGCTTCCGAGGTAATGTTTTTTGTTGCATGGTTCTGGGCATATTTTAATGCAAGTTTATTTCCAACAGAGGCAATAGGAGCTACTTGGCCTCCACCAGATATAAAAACTTTTGATCCATGGGATATTCCATTAATCAACACTTTGATACTTCTCTTATCAGGGACAACTGTGACCTGGGCACATCATGCTATGTTAGAAAATGATAGGAAAAGTTTAGTAAACGGTTTATTGCTCACCGTCTTTTTAGGTTTTATTTTTACTTGCTTTCAAGCTTACGAGTATCATCACGCTTCATTCACTATTGACGGAAATATTTATGGCTCAACGTTCTATATGGCAACTGGATTTCATGGTTTTCATGTTATCGTGGGGACAATTTTTTTGGCGGTATGTTTGTTTAGAAGTATAAAAGGACATTCTAATTCTGAACATCATTTTGGATTTGAAGCAGCTGCCTGGTACTGGCATTTTGTGGACGTAGTTTGGCTGTTCTTATTCGCCGCAATTTATATTTGGGGAAGTTAATAATTAATTGAAAAATCAATTACTATTTAAAATATTTGTTTTTCTGTTTATTTTATTATTTTGTTCTTTGGGAACATGGCAACTGTACAGATTGCAATGGAAACAAGATTTAATACTTCAAATTAGCAACGGTTTGAAAAATCCTCCAATATCTTTTTCTTCAGATTTAAACAAAAATTACCAAAAGGTTAAACTAACCGGCAAATACATTTTTGAAAAACAAATCTATCTATACAGTTTAAATAACAAAGGGGAGCCCGGGTATGATGTTATTACTCCTTTCAAAACAGTTAATAGAGAAAATGTTTTGATTAATAGAGGTTGGATTAAAAATGAATATAAAAATAAACTTCCAACGATTTCTACGGCCGCAAATATAATTGGAATGTTAAGAGCCGCTAATAGAAAAAATTTATTTACACCAGAAAACGATGTTAAAAAAAATATCTGGTTTTACGTTAATTTAGATGAAATTGAAGATATTACTGATATAAAATTTAGCAATTACATAGTTTATTTAGAGGATAAAAATATTAACATTCCAAAACCTAAAGAAATTACTATCGACTTGCCAAACAATCACCTAAAATATGCTATAACCTGGTATTCAATATCAATATCTGTTTTATTTTATTATTTATATTTTAGAAGAAAAAAATGAATTATTTTAGCACTAGAGATAAATCTTTAGAATTTAGCTTTAAAGATATTTTCTTAAGAGGACTTG
>MDTG01051500.1_pt1 | contig 21944 bp, 17 predicted proteins | sample 811421 | NCBI WGS metagenome assembly MDTG01 (sample SAMN05326645, study PRJNA326480) | marine metagenome | isolation source: seawater | place: Pacific Ocean: South East | collected 2011 | reverse complement strand
CCGATTTAAGCCTTGATGTGCATGAAGATATCTCAGCCCCCTACATTGCTAAAGGCAGCGCCCCGAAAGTGGCTATCTTACGTGAGCAGGGTGTGAACTCGCATTATGAAATGGCCGCGGCTTTTGACCGTGCTGGTTTTGAAGCTGTAGACGTGCACATGAGCGATATTTTAACAGGCCGTGTCACCTTAGATGAGATGCAGGCACTGGCCGCCTGTGGTGGATTCTCCTATGGCGACGTGCTGGGTGCCGGTGAAGGTTGGGCTAAATCCATCCTATTTAATCAACGCGCACGTGATCAGTTCGAAGCGTTCTTTAACCGCGACAATACGCTAGCTTTAGGCGTGTGTAATGGTTGTCAGATGCTTTCAACACTGAAAAGTCTGATTCCGGGTACTGAACATTGGCCGCGTTTTGTCACCAACCGCAGCGAACGTTTTGAAGCGCGCTTTAGTTTGGTCGAAGTACAAACGACCAATTCGGCGTTCTTTGACGGGATGCAAGGTTCGAAAATGCCGATTGCCGTCTCTCACGGTGAAGGGCGTGCTGAATTTGCCGCAGTCGACCAGCAAGCACAACTTGAGCAAGCCGGTCAGGTAGCACTGCGCTATATCGACAACTGGGGCGACGTGGCAGAGCAATATCCTGCCAACCCGAACGGCTCGCCGAATGGCATTACCGCTGTCAGCAGCCGCGATGGCCGTGTGACGGCGATGATGCCACACCCAGAGCGTGTATTCCGCACTGTTGCGAACAGCTGGCATCCCGATGAGTGGGGCGAGGATAGCCCATGGATGCGCATGTTCCGTAATGCACGTACACGCTTCTAACGTGTACGTTGAGAAAAAAGAGCAAGCCATTGAGCTTGCTCTTTTTTTTGCCTTTTCAAAACCTTTACGCCTGCGAGTCTAGCCAAATATCTGAGGAACCGCATAATAGAATTAAGACTCAACAGGAGGCAGTATGATGAAACGTATTATAGCACTCACAGGTATCCTAGCCGCATCGGTTGCGCTCACTGCACACGCAGAAGATCGTAACTATGTCAGCGGTGGTTACAACGATTTTGGTGATTCAGACTTTTACATTAAAGCATCACGTCAAATCGATTCACATTGGGTGATTGAAGGTGAGGCGTTTGATATTGGTGATTTTGGTACGCGTTTAGGCGGCCAGTATTTGCTGAGCAACAGCCCGTTGTTCTTGAAAGGCGGCATGAGCCATTACGATTTTGGTAACACCGACGACACGGGCGGCTACGTCGGCATCGGTACTGAAATTGGTTTGAGCACGCAAGCAACAGCCATGTTTGATGCGACCTACGACTCAGCACTAGACGGTTATGCGTCAGTGGGCGCCAAAGTACGTTATAACTTCGATCAGCGTTTCGCTGCCGATATCGGTTTCCGTGGCAACTTCGACGATATCGACAACGAATTTCGCGTAGGTATTACCTACAAATTCTAAGGTTTCCACTCCGAGCAAGGTGGTTTGCGGGGCTTAACGGCCCCGCTTTTTTATCCAACCTTGTTTGATTCCACCTAAGCCTGCCAGCAATAGCAGCATCAACCAACCGGTACTACCACCACTGCTGCCGCCACCTGAACTACCACCCGTTGTGGTCGTTGGTGCCGCAGCAACATCGATAGTCTCCTCAAAGGTATCCGTGTTACCGGCGGTATCAGTGACGGTGACCGACACGGTATAAGTGCCTTGCTCACTAAAGCTTAAGCGTGCAGAGGTGAGGTCCTCGTTACTAATAGTGACGGAGCTATCATCCACTGACCAATCAGTGGTAGCTAAATCCAAGTTACCCGAGGTCGTAATCGTAGCTGTCGTTGCACCTCCTGCGCGCACGCTCGAAGGCGAGAAACTCATCGCATCAACGACAATCGGCTCGATCGCTTCAACCGAGATACTGATGGTATCCATGACCGAATTACCGTTGCCATCGTTAACACTGGCAACAAAGTCATAAGCGCCCGAGGCTTGCCCCGGAATATCAAACTCAAACACGTTGCCATCGCTACGAGTCGGCTCAAACACCACATTATCGCGGCCTGGTAAACGCTGCTCTACGGTCAGCGTATCGTAGAACGAGGTATCGCTCGGCTCATTCAGCGTGACGGTCAAAGTAAACGGCTCATCCTCAAGAATGGTGTCGCTACTTGCGGTAAAGCTTAAAATCGCAGGCTGGTTGTTACTATACGCACGAATCGGAATCGTCACATTCGGTGCACCTTGAACGCCTAAGTCAGCAACAATAGTCACTGTACCGGTATCGGTGATGCTTGTTGCATCGCCTTCAACACTGAGGGTAATGACGTCACCTTGCGGTGTCGTGGTGCGGTTGGTTTGAGTCACCACTAGGTTATCAATACTGACATCACCACCGATAGAATAGGCCGGCGTGACATCTGCAGGAACATTGACTAACTCAGCAGATAGGCTAACCGACTCGTCCGATATAATTTCATATCCCTGCGTAAGGTAGCCGGTGACAGGCGTCTGACTATTCGCTGGACCTTCCCACCAAATCATGCTCGATACGCTGAATTCAGAGAAGTTAGTGTTCACTACACGCAGCGGAAGCTGAAACACGTTGCGTTGGTCGGTATCCGCCAACTCAGCCGCAATCGCCGCCTGAGAACGCTTCGGTGTAATAGTCAGCGTACGTTCAGCACCGCTGCCCGATACTGACACATCAAACCATTCACTCGCCTGGGCAATGCCTTCATTGATACTCGGGCGACCCATTGACTCATCAAAGTACGTCGCGAGCTCAATGTTTGAGTTAAGAATACTATCGTCGCTGAGCAATACCGTGAACGATTGTGCATCACCCGCATCGGCGGTTAACACGTTGCTATCGGTAAAGATAAAGGCGTCATTGCCACCGCTTGATGAGACAGAAGCAGAAAACTCACCAATGAGCTGGTAACCGTTATCGTCAGAAGGGACTAATACACAAATACCCAAGTTGCCCGGTTCAATAGTGCCCGTGAGTGTCGAGCCGGTAATGGTCTCGCCGTTCTCGATCTGTTGCTGAGTGAAATAACGGTTACTATGACAATTACGGTTAACAACAAGATACTCACTGACAGAGTCATCCGGTAGTTGCAATTGAACGCTACCGCCGTCCAGTGCAACACCGACATTTAAATAATCATTCCAACGTTGGAAACGGCGCGTCCACGGCGTGGTTAAGGTCGTCGCTTTAGCCGCATTAGCCGCATCAACTTCCGCTTCGGACTTACCCGCAGGTGTGCCGTTGATATCTAAGTCGGGGCTGGAATAAAGCGCCTCGCGACTACAGGTGCCGTTAGGTGCTACTTCGCGACAGCTCGAGCCATACGCCATAATGGTGTAAAACTCACCATCAGGGTCAACATAGCCGTAAGGGATATGGTTATCGATTTGTGAGCCAGAGCCTTGCTCATTATTGTCCAACGTGTAGCGGTCGTGCAGCAAACCAATGTTGTGGCCTAACTCGTGAGGGAAAGTCCCGGTCCCCAAACATTGGTAGGTGGTAAACGCGACGTGGAAGTCCGGCGAAATGCCAAAAAAGGTATTATCAGCAGCGATATCCGAGGCAACATAGGCTTGTCCACACACATCATCGCTCACGCCAATATAGTGAATGACGTCAGCGTTATATTGATCACGCAAGCGACTCGCCATACCACTATTAACTAATTCATCTAAGATATCGGTCGAAGGCGCACCCACAAAATCATTTTCAGTGCTTGGCAACATGATAGGATGAGCGCCGACAATACGATGGGCGAGTGATAATTCTGACTGCTCGTAAACAAAGTTGGTGACGGCATCGGCATACTCAATATCTTCGTCAAATACGGCATCGTTCTCAGCCATATAGGCGGGTAAACGAGGGTCAAACAAAATCAAAGTATCAATACTAGAATCGGAAGCCGTATCAGTAGTTATCGCATCGGCCTGCATTCGTGGTGTTGATGGTTCACCGCGCCACTGAATCGCTTGCGTCATATCGACTGACTTTGCAGTCGCCGGCATGCGCAGCGGCTCAGGGTATTTATTATTGACTAACACAGTCTTGGTGCGATTGCCGGTCTGATAAACCTTTACCCAGTTGCCCTCGGCATTTTGCAAAGTATAAATAGTATGTTCAGGCGTATGGTAAATACTGCCTGCAAAGCGCTGTACCTTGCCATTACTAAGTGGCTTGTCCAGTACGTAAAACCCTTGCGTTGGTTGACTGCCTTCAGCAATAACATATTCAGCCGATATGTTATCCGAGCCACTATCAAAGGGTAGCGCAACCGATTGACCCAGCGAAAACTGCTGTGTTTGTAATTGGTTATGCAGCGTAGGCTGAGGTTCAACGGTTTGCGCCAGAGCACTGTTCAAAGCCAGTGACGCCACAATAGCGGATGTCAAAGATAGTATTTTCATATAATCAACTCTAAACGTTTAGATTATGTTAGTGTCGCCTAACTCAGGCTTATGATCAATGTTGTGAAAAAATCGTGTTAAAACAGTAAAATAATTTGCAAACTAAAAGAAACCTGATAACGTATTAAGCAATCATGAATGCGTTTTTTAACAACGCAAGATTGATTGGCCAATCGATTGAATTTTGTAGAACGTGTACACAGAGGTGTAATTATGAAAAAACTTTCAGCTTTGTTTGCTGCAGCTGCTTTAGCAGCGGCGCCAGGCTTGGCTTCTGCGCAAGACGCGGAACCAACTGGCTCTGAAGCTTCTGGTATTGGCGGCGTTAGCGCAACCACTATCGGTGTGGGCGCTGTTGCAGCGGGTATCGCAGTAGCTGTCGCTGCTGACGGTGGCGATGATGAAGATCCAGGTACAACCAATCCTCCAGGCACGGGTACTGAAACCGCGACTGGTACAGGCACTGGTACAGGCACCGGTACTACAACAGGTACTGGCCAGTAATTGGTTAACACTTAACTAAGTGTTTACAAAGCCGCCCTCAACATGGGCGGCTTTTTCGTTTATAGTTGTTTACCCATAGATAATTCCTCGGCGTCGAATGACAACAAAAACAATGCACCACAGCCGTTTATTTCTGCCCAGTCTTGCAGCAGCCGTCCTGCTGTCAGGATGTATGAACCGCGTTGAGTCGATGAAAGAGACACTGGCGTTTGCTTGGTCAGGCAATCAAGATGTGACGGTCACGCAAGAGCGATTGGACGAAATTAATTACCCCATGATGTATGCACGCTTTAATCAACAGCGGCGTATTGCGTTAGGGCTTGGCTTTGATGATAACGACCAATACAAATGGTTGTCAGGCGATCAAGAAGTGGTCGTCACGCGTCATGGTCGCGTGGTACAAACGCAGGGCGTCTCGGGTAATTTAAATGAACTGGCATGGGTCAGTAATCTTCGCAATGATCCGCTTAAATGTCTCACGCAACTAAATAGTCAGTGCTCACTCACATGGCAAGCTCAAGTGCAGTCAGGCGTTGCACAAGAGGCATCTATCCACGCGATTACCTCGCAATTTTCACGTATCGGCTCAGAAACGCTAGAGCTCCCCATTAATCGTTCAGTTAATACGGTGCATTGGCGCGAACAAATAGCCCAAGATAACGGTACCACGTGGACCAACGATTATTGGTTATCCACCGAAACCGGACGGGTGGTGAAGTCGTCGCAACAACTGACCGACGCATTACCACGCGTGGTGACCGAAGAGCTCAAACCCTACAAAAAAGATCTACAAAAGCCGGGCAATTCGAACAGAGGGGCAAACTAATGCGCGTATTCGTTGGATTGCTTTTTGTTGTATTTATGAGTGTTAGTCAGATTGCTGCAGCGCAGGTTAAAGTAAACGTTTACTTGCATCAGAATCCAGAACAGCCGGGCGATGTCAGTTGGCAAAAAAGCTATGAACTGAGCCAACCCGAGCGTATTTCGCAAGTCTATGAGCGTATTTTAAGCGATATCAATGCTGACGAACTCGCCCAAATTAACTGGTCAGCGAGCCGCCTATCCAGCGACTTTTTACAAGCCAGGCTGGAGCGTCACCGCGAGCGCATGGTTGAACAGCTCGATCAGCTGGCGCGTCACTGGAGTCGCCAAGATGAACAACAGGTTGCCGATAGCATTAAGCGTCTGGCAGCGCAGGTGAGCCGTTGGCCACTGCAAGCCACCTACAGCTTTAATTTAACACCGGACCAAACGCGTCTTATTCTGCAGCAGAACCCACTGTTAACACGTGCCGATGGCCGCGTGTTTAACTGGCATCTCTACAGCTTTCCTCATAAAGCGCTGACATTCGGTCTACCTGAGGATTTAGCGGGTGTCGATAATGATTTCTTATGGAATGTGCTACCTAATGGCACCGTAGCAAAGCAGCCCGTTGCTTATTACAACCAGCGTTTGCCCGCTGCGTGTTACCCACACGATGAACGCAGCCCGATGCAAACTGTCAACGCTGACCAAGCTCAGCGCTGCGCCATTAAGGGCAACCTAATTCACAGCGTGCGCTTACTTTCAGAGTATTGGCTTACCGACGAAACCGAGCAGTTGGATCTCGAACTCATGTTATTGGCAAAATTTATTCTGCCTAACGGAGGTCAGTCATGAAAAAGTTGAGTGTTTATACACTGACCATGGCTGCGTTAGGTTATTTATCCAACGTGTCTGCGCAAGATATCAGTGCCGATCGTATCTATCAGCCTACGCAATCCGATATCGGTGGTGCGGGTTTAATGCAAACCCCGACCGGGCGTATGAACCGCGATGGTGAGTTCTCGGTACTTTACTACGACAACGACGAATACCGTCGCATGGCGTTGAGTCTCCAGTTGTTCCCGTGGCTGGAGTCAACCATTCGCTACACCGATGTGCGAACGCGCCTATACAGTGACTCAGAAGGTTTTAGTGGCGACCAAACCTATAAAGACCGTGGGCTTGATGTAAAGTTTAGATTGTTAGAAGAAAGCCGTTGGCTGCCCGAAACCAGTTTAGGCTTACGTGATATCGCCGGAACTGGACAATTTGCATCCGAGTACATTGCGGCAAGTAAGCGCTTTGGCCCTGTCGATGTGACGTTAGGTATCGGTTGGGGTTACTTAGGTCGCTCAGGCAATATCGACAACCCGTTGTGCGACATTGCGGATCGTTTTTGTGATCGCGCCAACGAGCTCAGCGGGCAAGGCGGTGAGTTCGAAATTGGCGACTGGTTTACCGGTAACGCAGGCGTATTTGGTGGGATTGCGTACCAAACGCCCTGGGATCCGCTTATTGTCAAAGTTGAATACGATGCCAACGACTTCTCGCGTGAGTCTTCGCGCACGCCAATCATTCAGGACTCCCACTGGAACTATGGCCTGCACTATCGGATGAACGATAACGTCAACCTCAAACTGAGTTACGAACGGGGCAATACCTGGATGTTCGGGTTTAGCTTCCGTACGAACTTTGACGATATGACGCAATACAAGCGTACCGATCCGGTACCGGCACCCACCGAGCCGCAACTCACCTCAATGGATCAGCTGGACACCGATGAGTTGCGCAGCAAGTTGCGTAAAGCCAGTGGCTTTTATCTCAAGCGCTTTTACCTCAGCGACAACGGCAAAAAAGTCACGTTGGTGGGTAACCAAAGTCGCTATCGCTATGAAACGATGAGTTTGGATAGAGCCGCAGCGGTGCTGGCTAATTATTTACCGGCTTCGGTCACCCAGTATCAATTTGTCGATGATGTGCTCGGCATGCCTATCGCACAGGTGAATGTCGATGCGCCCACCTTTAAACGGGCATTTTACCGCGCCGACTTTACCACGCGCTACAAAGATAGCTACAAACTGGTTAACGTTAATCAAGATGATGACGACCAACTGTTGTTTGAGCGCACCAGTGAACTGGGACTACCCGATATTGGTTTCCGTCCTTTCTTAGAGCAGTCGTTTGGTGGGCCCGAAGCGTTCTATATGTACAAGCTGCGCATGGACGGTTATTTTAATTGGGTGCCTACCGAGAACTTCTTAGTCAATGGTGTAATCAGTGGCACCATCGTCGATAATTACGATAAATTTAATTATCTCGTTGAGGACGGCGAAGCACCGTTGCCGCGCGTGCGAACCTATGTGCGTGAATATTCAACGCAATCGGACATTGTACTCACACGTGCACAGGGTACCTATGTCAAAGAGTGGCAAGACAATCTTTACAGCTCCTTTTACGGTGGGTATCTTGAGCGCATGTTTGGCGGTATCGGGACCGAATGGCTCTATCGCCCGCTCGATAAACCGTGGGCGGTGGGTGTCGATATCAATTATGCGCGCCAACGTAGCTTCGAAAATCACCTCGGATTTAGAGATTACGACGTGCTAACCGGGCATTTAACGGGTTATCTGCGCACGGATTATTTCTTTGACAACACACTGTTGACCGTGTCGGCAGGGCGTTTCCTTGCAAAAGACTGGGGTGTAAACGTCAAATTTGAGAAGAAATTTGATTCAGGTATTATCGTCGGCGCTTTTGCGGCGAAGACAAACGTATCAGCGGAAGAGTTTGGTGAGGGGAGCTTCAATAAAGGCTTCTTTATCAGTATCCCGTTTGATCTATTACAAATTAACCACAGCACCGGTCGCGGCGCCATTGGATGGACGCCGCTCACCCGTGATGGTGGACAAATGTTGCAACGCGCAGCGCATTTATATGGTATTACCGATGCGCGTAGCCGATTTTATAATGAGTGGTAAGGACAAATAAGGTAGCACATGAATAAGTTAGCGCTAATAGGGGTGCTCGTTTTTGGTATGAGCGGCTGTGCAAGCCAACCCGAAAAAGATAATAACAGTGACTGGCAGGGCACGCACCAAAGTGTCGATTATATTTTATCACCTAACTATGATGCCATCGCTAGCGCCGTGCCAGGACAGTCACTCAGTTTAACTACGCGCAGCCAACGCAACTATAACGTAACTATCGTTAAACGATATTTCGCAGCGAGCGGACGCGAGTGCCTCGAGGCCGAGACGCAAACCAATACGGTGGTGTTGTGTGACTACCGCACTGAATGGGGTTTGAGTCGTGCTTTTGAGCAGTTTTAGCAGCGCTTTAACTAGTTTCTAAAGCACGGTGCGAGTGGTAAACTACAAAAAGTTTAACGAGTGAATAATGAATACGATAGATAGTATGGTTAACAGGGGCAGCAAATGAAAGGAACAAAACAAGGCATCGCAGCGCTGCTTTTGTCGTTAGTGAGCGTAACCGCTTCGGCTCAGAGCATTTCAGATCTCTCTCCAGAACAAAGAGAACAGCTTGAACAAAGAATGGGAGCGAGCGGCTCAGATTCTACTCAAGCTCCAGCAAATAGTATGTCGCAGAGCCAAGTGTTTGGTGATGTCGATCCGCGTTCACCGCTTTCGACCCAATTTGCCGAACAGCAAGTGCGTAGTAGTTGGAGCACAGGCACTTACGGTCCGGTGATGGAAGAAATGCTGTCGCCCGAAGAACGCAACCAAATTCGTCCGTTCGGTGCTGAAGTGTTTGATGGGGGCTTTCGTGTAAAACGCTCAGATGGCCTTAATCCACAGTACCGCATTTTGCCCGGTGATCAAATTACCTTGCGTGTATGGGGAGCGACGGAGGTCGACTCGGTACTTTCTGTCGATGCGCAAGGCTTTGTTTTTATTCCATCAGTCGGGCCCGTACAAGTTCAGGGTGTCACGGTCGCTCAGCTTAATTCAGTGATAACATCTGCGATTAAAACGACCTACCCCAAGAATGTGAACGTCTATACTAATGTACAAGGTGTTCAACCTGTTGGTGTGATGGTCTCGGGTTTTGTCGAACGTCCCGGCAAATATGCAGGTGTACCCAGTGATTCAATTCTTTACTTTTTAGACCAAGCGTCAGGTATCGATAACAAACTGGGGTCGTTTCGTAACATCGATTTAATCCGCAATGGCGAAGTGATCAAAACCTTCGACCTGTACGATTTCCTCATTGACGGTGAGCTTAACCAGCCACAACTGCAAGAAGGTGACACCCTGTTAGTCAAATCGCGCGGTCCGCAAGTCACTGTTTATGGTGATGTTGGGCGTGCTTACCATTACGAGTTAAAATCCGAAGGCGTTAAAGGCAGTAAAATAGAGTCACTAGCCCGCTTAAACCCAGGCGTATCGCATGCACTCGTGGTGGGCACACGCATGGGTAACCCCGTAGCAGACTACGTCACCATTGATCAGTTCGCCGATGAGTCACTAGCCGATGGTGATGAGGTTGCATTCTTCGCCGATAAGCGCGCCGACCAAATCGTGGTGCAAGTCGAGGGTAAATACTTAGGTCAGTCGTATTTTGTGCTACCTAAAAACGCGCGACTGATGGAATTTTTGAATACAGTCGCCGTTGACCCACAAGAAACCGACTACAAAAATATCTCGATTCGTCGCCAAAGCGTCGCAGAACGTCAAAAGAAAGCGCTAGAGGAAAGCTTAGATCGCTTAGAGCAAACCTACTTAGGGGCGCCATCATCCACCGCCGAGGAAGCGGCAGTGCGCGCACAAGAAGCGGAGCTTATCAGCCAGTTTGTGCAAAAAGCGCGTAACGTGAAACCCAGCGGACGCTTGGTTGTTAGTAACGACAACCAACTCGTGGATATTCGCTTACAACACGGCGACGTTGTGACGTTACCTGCTAAAACCGACTCAGTACTCGTGAGTGGCGAAGTCTACGTGCCGCAATCAGCCGTGTATGTTGATGGCAAGTCGGTTGAGGAGTACATCAATGGAGCGGGTGGATTTACTCAGCGTGCGAACGAAGATCGCATATTGATCGTCCGCCAAAACGGTGAAGTGATTGAATCAAATAACACCGATTTGCGACCGGGGGATGAGGTGCTGGTGCTGCCTGCAGTCAGCTCGAAGAACTTACAAGTCGCGCAGTCGATTACACAAATCATTTACCAGATTGCTGTAGCAACCAAGGTGGCGTTGGATCTCTAGATGAAAGACCAGAATCCAGCAAGCTCGGTGCGCAGCCCCTATTTAGTAGCATGGCACGTTTGGTCAGCGTTGTTTATGCGTGAGTTTGTCTCGCGCATGACAACGGACCGATTTGCGCCGGTGTGGCTGTTCCTGCAACCTGTTTTACATGTGGTTATTTTGGTTGGAGTCCGTGACTTTATCGGTAGCGGGCGTTTGATACCCGGGGCTGAGTTTATTCCGTGGTTGGTAATAGGTATCTCTACTTATATCATGTTCCGCACTCTGTGGATGCAAGGTATGAACGCGATTCAAGCAAATAAGGCGTTGTTTGCCTACCGCCAAGTACACCCTGCTGATACTGTATTGGTGCGCTGCGCGATGGAGGCGAAATTACAATCTTTTGTGCTGATGATTATGGTGTTTCTATTCACCGGGCTAGGCTACGATATGATTCCCGATGCGCCCCTCGAAGCTTTGGAAGTATTACTGGCAATGAGCTTTATTGGGTTGGGTATGGGGTTAATCACTTCCGTATTAGTCAGCTTTTTCCCAGAGTCGTCCAAAATAGTTAATCTGATTGCGTTTCCACTTTATTTTTTGTCGGGGGTTATTTTACCGATTCAATTTATGCCACACGGTATTCAGGAGTATTTGCTTTACAACCCATTACTACATGCGGTCGAGCTTATTCGAGCAGAATTTTTCAGCACCTATCACCCTGTCCGAGGCGTCAGTCTCTGGTACGTCTATCAGTGGGCGATCTGTACAGTGTTATTTGGTCTAGCACTGCACGTAAAATTTAAGGTAAGAATGGTGGCGCAGTGATAAATAAACAAAGTGAACCCGCCATGATCGAGGCAAAAGATGTCTGGAAGCGCTACCACGGCCCGTTTGGCGGCGGCTGGGTGCTCAAAGGCGTAGATTTTAAAATACCGCGCGGCGTATCCGTCGGCTTAGTGGGTAAAAATGGCGCGGGTAAGTCTACGCTGTTACGGCTTATAGGCGGTATGGATTCGCCCGACAAAGGTGAGATTATCGAGCGCTGTCGCGTTTCTTGGCCAATCGGCTTAGGGGGCGGCTTTCAGGGTTCCATGACAGGACGTCAAAACGTAAAGTTTGTCGCCCGCATTCACGGTGGTAATGCCGACATTGATCGCATTATTGATGAAGTGCAAGAGTTTGCCGAAATCGGACCGGCATTTGACCAGCCCATAAGGACCTATTCGAGCGGTATGCGCTCGCGTTTAGCGTTTGGGTTGTCTTTAGCGTTTAATTTCGATATTTACCTATCCGATGAAGCGACAGCCGTGGGTGATGTGACCTTTAAGCAAAAAGCTAAAAAGGCGTTTAAAGAGCGAGTCGGGCAATCAAGTCTGATTATGGTGTCTCACTCAACAAAAATTCTAGAGGATTTGTGTCAGTCAGGTATTTGGCTACACGATGGTAAAGCCATTTGGTTTGATGACCTCAAAGATGCTATCGACGCTTATTACGATAGCGTAGGGCATAAACCGAACAAGAAAAAAGCGAAGCAAACTAAATGAAAGACTTTTTTAAAAACCAACCGCATTGGGCTATTGCAGCAGTCATTGTCATTGTTGGCGCAATTTATTGGGGGGTCATGGCAACGGACCGATATGTATCACGTGCACAAATCGTGCTCGAGAGCCCCGAAGTTAGTATGTCCTCAATGAACATCAGCTCGCTGCTATCCGGTACGCAGGGCTCCGGCGATCTGCTTCTACTTCGTCAGCATTTGTTGTCGGTGACCATGTTAAAAACGCTACAAAAAGCCCTCGACCTAAGAAGCCACTATTCGCAAGACTTTATCGACTCATGGTCAGCGCTTTCAGAGAAAGGTGCACCCATCGAAGTGTTTCATCAATATATGCTTGAGCATATGTCAATAGAGTTTGACGAGTACGCAGGGGTCCTACAGATTCAGGTGGAAGCGTTTGATCCAGAAATGGCGCAGGCTATTGTTCAAACCCTGCTAAAAGAGGGCGAGCGTCACATGAACAGCATGGGTCAACGACTCGCCGAAGAGCAAGTAAAGTTTATCGAAAAGCAAGTCGCCAACTTGGAAGAGCGCCTGTTTGAGGCGCGTGATAATTTACTGCAGTTTCAAAATGAGAACGGCCTCGTGTCACCCTCGCAAACCGTACAAGCTATTTTTGCTACGGTATCGCAACTACAAGCACAGCGTGCAGCCCTCGCCGCACGTAAAACGGCACTGCTTGACTACCAAAGTCGCACGTCACCACAAGTGATGGAAATAACTCGTGAAATTCGTTCACTCGACGAGCAAATAACTGAGGAGCAAGCCAAGTTAACCCGTGAAAGTGGTGACGCACTCAACAGAACCTCAGCAGAGTTTCAAACGTTACAGTTACGCGCTGAGTTCGCCTTAGAACTGTATTCGAATGCCATGGTGGCGCTTGAAAGTACGCGTATTGAGGCAGCCCGTAAGTTAAAGCAAGTATCTATACTGGAGTTCCCGTTGTTACCTGAATATTCAACCAAACCCGATAGACTCTATAATTTTGTGGTGTTGCTGGTATTTACCTTGTTCATCGCGGCTATTGTTCACTTAGGTAGAGCCATCGTGCGCGATCACAAGCACTAATCCTATGGTTTATATTGTTGGCACCCGCCCGTATTGGCGCAAATCGTGGCTTCAGTTTTTTAACGAACTGGAGCCTGTTTTTGTTGACCAGCCAGAACAAGTGCCAGGCGGCGAGACCGCGTATATTTGGGGTATCGATTACGACTCAGCGCGGTTTAATAAAGACGTTAACGTGGTCCACGTCGAAGACGGGTTTATTCGCTCTATAGGTTTAGGTGCAGCATTGGAGCGACCGTGCTCTTGGGTCTGTGATACCCGAGGCATCTATTTTGATGCGACACGCCCATCCGATCTCGAATCATTATTGAATACGACTGAACTTAACGAAACTGAGCGCGAGCGCGCCAAAGCTTTAAGACAGTTGCTGATCGAAAACAATATCAGTAAATACAATACGGGCAGCAACAAAGCCATTGAGTTACCCAAGAATAAAAAAGCGATTTTAGTGCCAGGTCAAGTCGAGACTGATGCGAGTATCAAAAAGGGCTCACCCAATATAAAAACCAATTTGGAGTTGCTCAAGCAGGTTAAAGCAACCAACCCTGATGCGTATATTATCTATAAACCGCATCCTGACGTTGTCGCAGGCTTGAGAAAGAGTCAGAACATCGCGAATGATGCGCTGGATTACTGCGATGCGTATATCACGGATATCAACATATCAACAGTACTGGAATGTGTAGATGAAGTGCACACCATGACGTCGTTGTGTGGGTTTGAGGGACTGCTGCGAGGCAAACGCGTGACCTGCTATGGACAGCCCTTTTATAGCGGCTGGGGTTTAACGTCTGATAAGAGTCCTAATGAACGACGTACAAAGCGAGTGGATTTGTCTACGCTTATCTACTGCACACTGGTTTTATATGCGCGTTACGTGGATCCAGAGTCGGGATCAAGAGTAACCCCCGAACAAACGGTTCAATTACTTGCAGAGCGTCGAACTCAGCCAACGCGTCTTAGCGCAAAATTAAAGTTGTTATTACGCAAAATACAGACCCGCATAAGCGGGAGGAAGTAACATGCAACGTATCGCTGTCGTGGGCAAAGAAGTACATGTGATGCTGGGCTTCCGTGGGGAGCTGATGAAGCAAATGGTGGCGCGCGGTCACCGTGTATACGCATTTGCGATAGACTATACCGAAGAGTCAGAAGCCTACGTGCGTGGCTTAGGTTTTATCCCGGTGCGTTATCAACTAGACGGCTACACGTTGAATCCACTGCACGAATTAAAAGTGGTGTGGGCGTTGTACCGCGCATTTAAACGTCTCGAAATTACAGTGAGCTATTGCTACTTTGCTAAACCGGCGCTCTACGGGACTTATGCCGCATGGCTCGCTAAAGTACCTCACCGGGTTGCAAAACTCGAGGGACTCGGCAGACCGTTTACCGAAACCGAGGGTAAGAAAAGCCGCCGACTGATACTCGCAAAATGGTTTCAGAAACGATTGTTTAAATGGATATTGCCTAAGGCGACCATGTTGGTTCTGCTCAACCACGATGACGAACGAGAGATTGCGCATATTTGTGGGGCTAAGCAACCTAAAACAACGTTACTCGGTGGCATAGGCGTGTGTTTGGACAAGTTCTCCGCGTCAGAACCACCGGTATCGCCCGTACGGTTCATCTTTAGTGGACGGCTGTTGAATGAAAAGGGTATTCGCTATTACCTTGAGGCGGCTGAGCAGGTAAAGCAACGCCATCCAAGCGCGGAGTTTTGGGTGATGGGTTTACCCGATGCGTTGCATGGAATCAGCCAACATGAGTTGAACGTTTATATCAAAAAGCGTGTTGTGAACTACTTTGGTCACGTGGATAATGTAACCGATTATCTACACAAAAGTAGTGTATTTGTGTTACCTAGCTATTATCGAGAGGGATTGCCACGTAGTAGCCAAGAAGCCTTAGCAATCGGTCGACCAATTATTACTACCGACGCGCCGGGGTGTAGAGAAACCGTCGATCATGAAGTCAATGGTTATTTGGTAAAGCCACACGACACGCATAGCTTAGTAGAAGCGATGGAAAAATTAATTGGTAATCCCGATTTGATCGTCAGTATGGGACGAGCGAGTCGGCAGTTGGCCGAAAAGAAATTTAATGTCATTGAAGTCAATGAGCGCATGCTCGAAGTACTTGAGCTTTAGGTGAGTGAGCCAAATGGAAGAGAAAATATTTTTAGTCACAGGCGGCGCAGGGTTTATTGGCTCAGCGGTTATACGGGAGTTAATTTCGCAGACGAACCACAGGGTAGTGAATGTCGATAAGCTCACTTACGCAGGTAACTTAGAGTCACTGACAGAGGTTTCTGAGAACAAACGCTACCATTTTGAGCAAGTCGATATTTGCGACGCGGCTGAAATAGCGCGCGTACTAAATAAATACCATCCCGATTATGTTATGCACCTGGCTGCCGAGAGCCATGTCGATCGCTCGATTGATGGTCCCGCAGAGTTTATCAATACAAATATTATGGGGACCTATACACTGCTTGAGTGTTGTCGAGCCTATTGGAGTGAGCTCAAGTCGGTTGCGCCAGAGAAGGCGTCGGACTTTAAATTCCATCATATCTCGACCGATGAAGTGTATGGCGATTTAGAGGGTACTGAGGACCTGTTTACAGAGACCACGCGCTACCAGCCAAGCTCACCTTATTCGGCGAGCAAAGCGAGCTCAGATCATTTGGTACGGGCGTGGTATCGTACCTTTGGGTTGCCTACACTAGTGACTAACTGCTCAAATAACTACGGCCCCTATCATTTTCCGGAAAAACTGATTCCGTTAATGATTTTAAACGCGCTAGAAGGCAAGCTACTACCCGTGTATGGTGATGGGCAGCAAATACGCGACTGGCTCTTCGTTGAGGACCACGCACGCGCACTGATATGTGCGGCACAGCAAGGTGCAGCGGGTGAAACGTATAATATTGGTGGTCATAACGAAAAAGCCAACCTAATAGTGGTCGAAACTATTTGCGACCTGTTGCAGGAGCTTTTGCCTCAGACGCCGGAAGGCGTTGAACACTATCGTGATTTAATTACGTTTGTAACGGACCGCCCAGGACATGATGTTCGTTACGCAATCGATGCAGGGAAGATAGAACGTGAGCTAGGATGGCGCCCACGCGAGACCTTTGACTCAGGGATACGTAAAACAGTCATTTGGTACCTCGAGAACAAAGACTGGTGGAAGCGTGTTTTAGATGGTAGCTACCAAAGTAGAAGACTTGGGGTGCTTCAAAACTAATCTTTAGGTGATTAGTCACATGCAGATTAAAGAAAGTTTCTGTAAAATTGACTAGTTGTATCGTGCATTTTTATGATTGGTGCAAATTAAAATCTAACGAGTATGGGTAAACCTTAGATGACAAAAATAATGAGCGTTCACGTATTTGATGACTCGGCAACGCCAGCCACTGCCAAACAGATAGATGAACAAGTGAAAATCAGTGATGGACCAGTGTACGTATTTTACAGTCATCCGAGTATTTATGTGGCGTACGGGCTGGAAAAAGGGATCGCAAGCAATGAGCTTTTTGATGCATGGCTTGTTGGGCTTAATGAGGCACTCGATGCGCAACGTAAAAATCGGCGCAAAGTGCGGTTGCTTTGCATACAAGATGCTCTAGAGCAATCAAGAGAATTGTTCAAGAAAAGTAGTTTGAAAGTTGATGAATTGACTGAGTTTAAGGTAACTCCAGATCAATTTATGCTGATGGTCGGGCATCAGCTTGTGCTTCAGAACGGTAATATAGGCAACTTTTTTGGTCGTTTAGAAGCATGCACAATGTATTTGTCAGATCACGTATATCAGTTAAAAATAGATGTAGAAAGTGCGCTCGAAAAGTTTAATAATGCCGTGGATTGCGCATCCGACGCAAGTAGAGAGTTAGCACTTATTAGAAGCTTATTTCAAAAAGGTAAAGATGAAAATGAGCTTTTATCATTGCAGTTGCAGCAAGTACAGGAGGACTTTGAACAGCAATTTATCGAAAACAGAACACTTAAACAGCAATTGGCACAATTAGAAAAGAGAAGTGAAAAATTAGTAACTAGTGCTTTCAATGAGTTTGACGAGAAAAAGTCCGTACAAACGGAATACGAACACGAAACATACAAGCATCGTAATAAAGAACTTGAAAAAGAAAATAAAGTATTGCTGGAGCATATTCAACAGCTAAAAGATGAACAGAAGTCATGTAACTCCCCCGTTTATACAAGTTCTCGTAAAGAGGTGATCGACCCTGCAAAGTTGAAAGAAATGGAAGAAGAGAATGAATTTCTTCTATTGCATTTAAAACAACTTCAATGCGAGTGTGAAACTTACCTTGTAAAGTATCAAGATAGTGAAAAAAGGCGAGCTCAAGAACTGTTTAAGAGTAAACAGAGTGCGAAATTCATGACTAAAGATAAGCTGTTGGCTGAGAAAGATTTAGAGATTGCCAAGCTTAATCAGCGGCTTATCAAGCTACAGTTAAAAAGCCCTAGCGGAGATTTAAGTTCTTCCAAAGACGCTCCCAAAGCAGCCGATGGGACAAAAAAGACGGTGAGATTGGGCTTATTGTCGCGCATAAAAAGACGCCTCAAGATTGGACAGCGACGAAAAGATAAAGATGCTTGGATAAATGAGCAGATTGATCATTTGAATCAAACAGATTACTTTGATAGTGAATGGTACTTACAAAAGTATCCCGACGTAGAAGAAGCTGGTGTTAATCCAGCAGAGCACTATTTGCGTTTCGGCGCTTTTGAGGCTCGTAACCCGAGCACAAAATTCAACAGTGTTTTTTACCTTCAACAAAACCCAGATGTTGCTAAAGAAGGTATTAATCCCTTGATCCACTATATTTTATTCGGAGAGGCAGAAGGACGGTTGCCAAAACCTCGGATTAAAGACATTGAACAGTAGCGAGGTAATGAAGAGGTGGTCGGTAAACATCCATTCGCAAAGTTAAAGTTCGTAAACGTCATTTATCTCGGCGCTGGCAGAGGTGACGAGTTAAAAAAATTGACTGCGCAACTAAACAGCAAACATTGGCACTTAGTTGAGGGGGACGCTACAAAATACAACTCTCTGTGGCAATCTATCAAGTTGCTTGAAAACTCTGACAATATAACTTTGTATAAGAATGTAGTGTCTAACAAAGGAGGAGAAAAAACTTGGTATAGCTACAATTATGATGGGTTTAGTGGTATCAAAAGGTCAAAGTCTCTTAATAATTTATTTCCTGGATTGAGGCTTACAGAAACGTTATCTGTTAAAACTGACTCGTTAGCGAATTTTCTGAATGGTCTAGAATTATGTAACGAAGAAAATAATTTGTTAGTTATTGATTTGCCTGGCCAGGCATTGGAATTGTTAGAGTCTATTTGGAAAGAGGAACATAGTATTTTATTCTCTAAATTGGCTCTGACAGTTACTAAAGATAGGGTGTTTGAACATGGCGACACATTGATAGAAGTTAAAAACTGGCTTGAAGAAATGGGTTATCATACCCGAAATGAACCATATGACGATCCTGACTTTCCCATGATATATTACTCGCTCGATAAACATTCACTAGCACAAATAAATGAGCTTAAAAAAGAGCTTGAAAGTGCTTTGGTTAATGCTTCGAGTGCGCGTCAAAGATCTATGCAGTTAGAAGCTAAATTAAATGAAAGTTTAGAAGATAATAATAAAGCCCTGTCAAAAATCACGCAGCTTGAGCAGCTTATAATTGAGAGTGAAAACGAAAATAAAAGGTATATTGATTCAATACGTAAGCTTGACAATAAAATGTGTGAGTTGAGAACGTCCCGAAATAGTGCTCAAGCCAAGATCAGTCTAATAGAAAGGAAATATAAAGACTTAGAGTCTAAACTAGGAAAGGCTGAAGAGCTAGTTCATAAGAAAAGCACGAAATATAAAGAAGTAGTCAACGAGCTCGAACACGCTAATGAAAGCTTGAATTCACTGGAACGATCACTTAGGAATAAAAATACAGAGTTGGAAACTTTAAGTGGCCAGCTAGTAGACAGTGAAAAATCAAAAAATATGCTTACTAAAAAGATAGAGTCGAAAGAAAGTGAAATAGAGCAGCTCCAACAGAAAAATTCTGGATTAGGTTTAGAAAACCTGCGTTTGATAGCTAGGAATGATGAGTTAAAGAAAGAAAATAAGATGTTATCTGAAAGTGTCCGTCGCGTTGAGATACAGATGGGTTTGTTGAATGATTTAATTCAAAAAGATTGATAGGGATTTTAAATGTCAAAAGATGCTTTAATTGGCAAATTGAGAACTCGTAGTGCTGTTATTGGTATTGTAGGGCTGGGTTATGTAGGGGTACCTTTAATGTTGAGGTATTCTGATATAGGCTACAAAGTTATCGGTATTGATATCGACGAGTCTAAGACTAAGGAACTTAATAGCGGCAAGAGTCAAATAGAGCATATTCCTCATGAGCGAATAAAGGATGCAGTTGCAAAGGGCTTCGAAGCAACTGCAGACTTTTCTATGGCTGCACAGTGTGATGCGCTAATTATGTGCGTGCCCACTCCATTGAATAAATACCGTGAGCCAGATATAAGCTTCGTAGTTAATACGATGAGTAGCCTTGCACCTTACTTGCGTGATGAACAAGTTGTTTCATTAGAAAGTACTACGTATCCAGGTACCACAGAGGAGGAACTGCTACCAAGAGTTGAGGCGCAAAACTTATCTGTGGGTAAGAATGTGTTCTTAGTATACTCACCCGAAAGAGAAGATCCTGGAAACCCTAATTTCGAAACACGCACAATCCCCAAAGTTGTTGGTGGACATACATCTGCGTGTTTAGAAGTAGGGCAAGCGCTCTATGAGCAAGCTATCGACAAAGTGGTGCCAGTCAGTTCGACGAAAGTCGCTGAAATGACAAAACTTCTTGAGAATATTCATCGTGCAGTGAACATCGGTCTCGTCAATGAAATGAAAATTGTCGCAGATCGTATGGGAATCGATATTTTTGAAGTCGTTGATGCTGCGGCAACCAAACCATTCGGATTTACTGCATATTACCCTGGGCCTGGGCTTGGCGGTCATTGTATACCAATCGATCCATTCTACCTGACTTGGAAAGCTCGGGAGTTTGGTTTGCATACTCGGTTTATTGAGCTATCTGGAGAAGTAAACCAGGGAATGCCACGGTATGTGGTTGATAAAACTGCAGATGCATTGAATAAACATGGTAAGCCGTTAAATGGAAGCAAGGTTCTAGTGTTGGGAATTGCTTATAAAAAGAATGTAGATGACATGCGCGAGTCACCATCAGTCGAGATAATGGAAATACTGCGTGATAAAGGCGCCTTGGTAGGATATTCGGATCCCCATGTTCCTAAGTTCCCGACGATGCGCGCTCACAAGTTCGACTTGAATAGCCAGCCGTTGACGGCTGCTACCCTTGATAGCTACGATGCAGTTGTTTTAGCAACTAACCATGACAAGTTTGATTACAAACTTATCTTGGATAAAGCAAAGCTGATAGTAGATACTCGTGGTATCTTCAGAGAGCCTAACGACAAAGTCATAAAAGCCTAAATAAATAATTCAGAGGACATAGAAATGAAGAACTTTGCGTTAATTGGTGCCGCGGGTTACATAGCACCACGTCATATGAAAGCGATAAAAGAGACAGATAACAATCTCTCTGTTGCGTATGACATCAATGATTCAGTCGGAATTATTGATAGTATTTCTCCCAATAGTGAATTTTTTACGGAGTTTGAACGTTTTCAAGAGCATGCATGGCGATTAAAGCGTTCCAAAATAACCGAACTCGACTATATCTCTGTTTGTTCTCCCAACCATCTTCATCACTCGCATATTGCTGCAGGATTGCGTTTGGGATGTGATGTGATTTGCGAGAAGCCGTTGGTACCAACGTTAGAGGTGTTGAATGAACTGCGAACTGTTGAGGAAGAAACGGGTAAGAGGGTTTATAACATACTCCAGCTCAGACACCATAAGGCTATTCTAGACTTGAAGAAAGAAGTTGATGCTGCGCCCAAAGGAAAAAAGTTTGATGTTGATCTCACTTATATCACGTCAAGAGGGAAATGGTACTTGGAAAGTTGGAAAGGAGACCCGCGTAAGTCCTTTGGCGTGGCAACAAATATCGGCGTTCATTTCTTCGACATGTTGCACTTTATTTTTGGGAACCTAGAGAAGAACGAGTTACATTACAGTGATGAGCTAAAGGCTGCAGGATACTTAGAGTATGAAAAAGCGAGAGTTCCTTGGTTTTTGTCTATTGATGCGAATGATCTCCCAGAAAGTGTTGTAGGTAAACAGACAACTTTTCGTTCAATATCAGCTAATGGAAAGCAAATAGAGTTCTCATCTGGGTTTACTGACTT
>MDTG01379648.1_pt1 | contig 21945 bp, 15 predicted proteins | sample 811421 | NCBI WGS metagenome assembly MDTG01 (sample SAMN05326645, study PRJNA326480) | marine metagenome | isolation source: seawater | place: Pacific Ocean: South East | collected 2011 | reverse complement strand
TGGTGGGCCTGGTGGGCTGGATGGTGGACCTGGTGGACTAGATGGTGGACCTGGTGGACTAGATGGTGGGCCTGGTGGGCTGGATGGTGGACCTGGTGGACTAGATGGTGATGGTGATGTGAATAGATTAGTAGGAGGGGGCGATATTGGAGGTTGTTGTGAAATAATTGAAGGTGGATTTGGTTCTGGAGTTCCAATAACCTCAGTAGGATTGGTTTGTTGTGATTGAAGTAAGCCTCCTGCAAAGGCGGCCTGTATTGGATCACTGGATCCTGCGTCAATTTGAAGTTCTGACGTGCTTGCTTCGACTTCAACACCAAAGCCCTCGAGGGCAGAACCAAAGGCTGAGGCAAGCAAATCCCCCTCTGAGCCGTGTGTTTGCTGCAACTTTTTCTTGCCCTTTTTTTGTTGAGGGGCTCTAGCAACGGGTGTAATTCTGAGATCATTAGTAAATGGTCCCAACTCAACTACACCATGACCCGCATCGGTGTTATAGTCAATTTTGAATAGCCAAGCTCCTGTATCTGAAGGAACCCAAAAAGTAAGGTCTCCAAAATCACCTGACTCAATACGAGTCGGTGCGGATAAAGGATGTGCGTGGGCTCCATCCATCGCACGGATGTCGCCACGAATATCCCACAAATCTTCCGAAGATTCATTTAGAATCTCAATGGTCACTTCTATGACATCATCATCATCATCATCAATCTCTTCTATAATTGCGTATAGACTTGCAGTGACGCCATTTACCGATGACTTGGTTTGCGCCATGTTTCGTCGAAATGCAACGGATACTTGAATCCCGCTCTGTCTAGCGTAGGCCATAACGCTTGGCAGGAGGAAGTGAATTTGCAATTACAACTATACTTGCACACGACAAATCAATGCTTGATTGATGGGTGTGCCGAGTTCGAATGTATTTGGCATCAATATAGAAGAAAACAAAATTGACTAAGGGAATCATATAGCGTAATTTCATCAAGGACCTTTTGTCACACTGCTCCCTATTCAATCGTTCACCATCCTCTCGAACAACAGCCAGACCAAACCATCTCTGACCAAGAGAACGCCCCATGCCGTGGATTGTATACTTGTGATAAAGAAAAGCAGCAGCAATAATTAGAGCCCAGTTTACAAGCACCACCCACCATTGAGTAGTATTCAATAACCCAAACCTGAAAGCGCTCAGTATGTTTCCTCCAGTGGCAATCATCAAGACGCCCATGAACGCTGTTGTGTCAAGTAAAAAGGCAAAGATTCTCTTCCAAAGGGGTGCCAATTCAACTCCTTCCGGAAGAGATGGCCAATGACCTCCCTCAGATTGTTGAACAGCCATTTTCGCTAGATTCAATCCACCCGATTCAATGGAGATTGGACCTTGAGACATTGTACTCCCCTAACCCTGCGGTCTTGCTTGCCCTTAATGTTACATATGGAGGACGTGATACGCTTCCAAACCCCTTTCTGAGGCCCAATCACACCAAGATTCCCAATTACTATCATTCCTCAATGTACGGGCATTTCCAATTACAATTAAGCCCCTTTTGGCACGAGTGATTGCCACATTCAATCGTCTTTGATCCCTCAAGAAACCTATTTCACCGGCGTCATTGGCTCGAACTGTTGATAATACAATAACCTCTTTTTCTCGGCCCTGATAACCATCGATGGTTTTGATTTCTAATCCATGATATCTATCATTTTCCTCTAGTCCTCCTGCTGAGTCAAACATGTCATTCAATAATCGGACTTGGCCACTGTATGGAGTCACCATTCCGATGTCATGTGGTTTGATATCGCCTGCCGATAATAGCATGTCGACTATTCTAACTGCTAAGCCGGCTTCATCCATATTTTGCTTCGAAGCACCATCGGGACTTGTGCCCTCTACACCGTCAACTGGAACAAAAGCAACAGGGGCATCCCAATCCGGCCATAAAAAGCCAGCTGGAGCGGGCCTTTCTTTCAAATCCAAGCCATCCTCTAATTCTCCACCATAGAACCTTTCACTAGGCCATTCTCGGATTACAGGGTGCATACGATATTGAGTTCTAAGCATAGTCGACGGTGCTCCAAGATGTGTGAGGCGTTCAAACAAAGATTGTCGCAAACCTTCATCTTCTGCCCTACGCGAAATAACGGTCGGAGGTAATTGCTGATGATCTCCTACAAGTACAACATGTCGAGCACCCTTTGTCAATGGAATCAGAGATGCTGGCTCAGTCGCTTGAGTCGATTCATCTAGCAACACAAGTGGAAACCTGCGGGATTCAAGAAGTAAATCTCCCGAACCAACACAAGTTGCACACACAACTTGAGCAGTTTGAAGTATGTCATCACGCATTTGATTTTCGATTCTACGTACTTCTTTCCAACCCCTATTGATATCACGGTGGGCAAGACCTTTCTCCTTCCCTTTTAAGGAAGGTAAACGTCTCATGGCATCTTCATTTAGTTGAATTAAAGTATCTACATCTTCACGTAAATGATGTTCTTCCATACGAGCTGCCATTGTGGCATCTCGAAGTGATTCTCTAACTTTAACAGGTTGTCCTAATCTAATCGCTCTAACTCCAACTTCAAGGAGCCCTTCAAGCAAATTGTCAACTGCAACATTTGAGTCCGCAACTGCCAGAATTGGGCCTGCTCCATTCTTTGACCAGGCAGCCAGAATTCGTACTGATGTGTGAGTTTTCCCTGTCCCCGGAGGCCCTTGGATTAGTGATAACCTACATCTCATGGCCTTAGCGAATGCTTCACTTTGACTCTCATTCAATCCACTAATCTGTTCAGATTGTGCCATCAGGCGTTTTTGTATTCCCCCAAGATTGGCTGGTCGAGAAGCACTTTCCTCCATATCACGTACTTGACCATATAGCAGTTCTTTGAGAACTGTTGAATTTTCATCCATGAATAGTGATTCAAGGGCCATTGCCATTCGATCATGTGCAACCCTATTTGCACCCCGATCAAGTCTCCAAGTCCCATCTCGAATCTTTGGAGGTTGCTCGTTAACAACAATCCGTATGAATTTACGGCTCCTAGACAACACTGTTCCCTCTATTGGTTTCTCTTTGAGGGGGGTTTTCCTTGAAAGAGTAACAATGTCGCCATGCCGAAATCTGTGGTGCGGTAACGATTCGCCATTTGTATACATCTTCACAACCCTTTCACCAAATAACCAACCATCATTTCGACCAAATAAATCAAAGAGAGTTACTCCATTTTCAACTAATCTTTCCCTACTCCATCTTTTCAGACGTTCTTCAACTGCTTTCATTTCATCTTCAAGTTCCCAATCAATGAGTTGTGAATATTTTTCAAAATGATCCTGCGATCGAGTGAAAGTGATGCCATCAGAATCCTCTTCACCTTGTTGGTTTGATTCGGAGCCTGCTGGTGGTCCACGGCCTATTCGCTTAACACTCCCTTTGCGCTCCTCCATGATGTGTAGCCAAACACTCCCATACTTTGGACCCTCCCCCTTTGCATGGAGGATTGAGTATATCCCAAAGGATGAAATATTTCACAAGCGAAAAGCAGCGAATATTATACCGGGATGGAAAGCGCCGGTGTATGGGTGCGGGGTATGTTCGGCCGTAGAAAGAAGAAGGAACCCGTTGGCCAAACCTGCCCATTGTGTCAATTGGTTAATCCTGAGGATGCTCCATCTTGCACCCGATGTTACTATGAATTCACTGTAGCAGCCCACCGCCAAACTGTTTCTGAAATCACTGATGAAGAAAGCGATGGTCTATTTGGGGCCCTTATGGAAGATGAGGAGGAGTTTGATGAAGAGAATCCATTGGTTGATTGGACAAATCACAAATTCACAATGGACGACATGACTGTCGAAGTATCCCCGTATGACGAAGACGGTGTAGTAGAGGTGGATCAGAGTGTTTCCATGGAGCACCAATTTGATGCCCCACAGCAAACAGCGAGAGTTAAAGGTGAAAAAATCGAACCTGATGAAGAATATACACTAACTGCTGCGGATGCACCAAAAAACGTTGCTAAATTTGATACTGGAGATGGACCTGATTTAAGTTTTAAAGAAGAAGAGTACAGTACACCAGTTGTTAATCTCGTTGAAATGACTGAAAGTGAAGATATCGAACCTGTGAGTTCAACTTCTGCAATTACCGAAGACAGTGAGGTGTCTGAAATTGAAACTGTACCGGCTGAATCACCCAAGAAAATCCCAGCAGTTCCAGAAATTCCTACTCCGGAAACTACGTCCAATATTTCAACTCAAACACAAAATATTCCTCAAATTCCACAATTGCCATCAAAAGCAGAGAGTTCCATTGCTCCACAAACAATTGCAACCTCCTCCGCCCCTTTGCCTTCGACAGACTCAATTTGGCCATGGCCTCAATCTGAACAATGGGACGATGTCACAGTCAGAAAATCTCTGCGTGGAGCTATGGAATTAGCAAAGAGTGGTGATATTGAAGCATCTAAACAGACAGTTACATCACTTGGCCCTCATTTGGGAGAAAGAGTTGATTTGATATTCCACATTAGTGTGTTACTCAAACGATTCGGCCAAGAAGATGTGATGAAACGGATGATTCAAAACGCTCAATCAAAATACCCAGATTCGGTAGACGTAGCCAAAGCGGCAGAAAACCTTCTGACCTGAAGGCATAAACCGAACCAATTAGTGGATGTATTGTGAGACCAATCGCTGCAATTGAATGCAATGATGGCATGAAACTATTACCAGCCAATAAATCGTTCAAAGATGATATTGTATCTGCTATGGATGAAAGTGGAAATGCGATATTCAATGCAATGCCTTGGCTGGAAATTCAAAAACCCATCCTTGAACAAATTGAGGATTATCTTACTGATGTACAAAGATATGGTGCAGCAGGTTTATCCTATCACTGGTCAATCAATATTGATGATGAATTTGTAGGCTTAATCGCTTTAGATCACACCCCGCAACTGACTCTTGGGCATTGGAATCTGGGATATTGGGTACGCCTTAATGCTCAGAAAAAAGGCATTGCAAGTAAAGCCATAGATGCAGTACTTGGATGGATTGGACGAGGTGGTTTAACTTCAGTAGAAATAAGTGTAAACCCTGAAAATATAGCAGGAGTAAGAACGGCAGAAGGCGCGGTTTCTAGATGGAATGGATATGTTCTACATACACAAAAAGAAGTTGAGTTAGCAGGTTCAATAGTCATGCATGATTGTTGGTTAATACCTCGCCTACCCTTGGAGGGAAATCGATGACTGCTTGGCTCAGTGTAGATACTGATGATATAGTGCATTTTCCCTCGAATCGGGGTCACCCAAATCGCTCATCACAATATATGGATGAGTGGAAGACTTCTGGATATAGAGCCTCGGAGAAACTACTTCAGGCTACTGATCGATTCATTCAATGGGTACAGGATGGGCCTGAAATTACTGTATTCTTAATCGCTGAGCAGTTGGATTGTCCTGATTTTCGTATTCGGATGGAAAAATTGTTACAGATGCCAAACATAGTTTTTGGGTGCCATGGGTGGGGGCATAGATGTTGGTCTGCTTGGCCAGAGGATATCGAATCATTCAGTGCCATGCTCTCTACATCGCGGGACCGTATTTCTGATTTTGCCGGTAATTCTTGGCGGCCAAGGTTCCGCGCACCTGCTGGTTACATTGCAAAATGGATGGCTGCCCCATTAGCTGCAGCAGGTTTCAATCTAGATTCTTCAATAAATCCATCACGTTGGGTTAATCGAAAGATGGAGGGGGATTGGATGTCTGTTAAACAATCAATAGAAGGCATAGGGATTATCGAAGTACCTTGGTTAACTTCAGTAATTGGGCCAGCATGCGGTCCTGCTCTGAGTTTATTCCCTTTCGCAATTTTTGCAAAAAGAGCCTGGCGAAAACATTCTTTGAGAATTACATCTAATCCAGAAAATGAGAAGTGTGTAGCACTGTACTGGCACTTACTAGATCACAATAGGAAAGAAGGCAATTGGAATCCTCCTATTTCTAAATCTCAGTAATATCATTTCTTTTCATTGAAATAGAGAATTTTTCAACAGTTTCTTCGAAAAGAGAATAATCCAATTTCCCGCTTTGTACCATTGAAGATAACGCTGCTAAAACAATATGCTCCGCATCAATTTCAAAGAACCGACGCAACGCTTCACGGGTGTCTGATCTTCCAAAACCATCTGTTCCAAGTACAATATAATCGCCAGATACCCATTGGCGGATTAAATCTGGAACTGCTTTCATGTTGTCACTAACTGCAATGGTTGTTGGAACACTATCGTCTAAATGTTCCATTACCCAACTAGTCTTCTTCTCATCATTAGGATGCAGAAGATTCCATCTTTCAGATTCAAGTGCCTCTCTACGCAACTCGCAGTATGATGTAGCAGACCAGATTTGACAATTAATATTCATCTCTGCCAATATTTGAGCAGCTTTCTCCACCTGTAACATGATTGGCCCAGATCCTATTAATCGAATATCTGAATCATCATGTCCACTTATTCTATACAACCCACGAATAATACCTTCATCCACATTTTGTGGCTTGGGTGGCATTGGATGATTCTCATTGTAGACTGTGATATAGTGAATAACATCTTTCTCTTCGTTGCACAATTCCTCTATTCCATGCTGAATAATTGTTGCTAATTCGTATGCATATGCAGGGTCCCATGCGCGAACCGCTGGATTTGTCATAGCCATCAAGTGTGAATGGCCATCTTGATGCTGTAGACCTTCTCCATTGAGTGTTGTTCGCCCAGCAGTAGCCCCAATCAAGAAACCTCTAGCACGACTGTCAGCTGCGGACCAGATAAGATCTGCAACTCTTTGGAACCCAAACATTGAGTAGTATATGTAGAAGGGAATTGTAGCACACTTTTGCGTGGAATAGGAGGTCCCACTTGCGATAAATGTTGACATTGCTCCGGCTTCATTGATTCCCTCTTCTAGAATCTGTCCGCCTTTACTTTCCTTGTATTTCATCAAAACTGCATGATCGACGGGTTTGTACAACTGCCCCTGTGGAGCGTAAATTCCGAATTCACTGAATAATGGATCCATACCAAAGGTTCGTGCCTCATCTGGAACTATTGGTACAACATGCTGGCCAAATCCATCCGTTTTCATAAGACTCCGCATCAATCGGACGAAAACCATGGTAGTACTGACTGATAAATTTCCTTTTGTACCCTCATCGAATTCAGCATAGGCGCCAGGAGGTGGTGTTGTTAGTTCGACGGCGTGATTACGGCGTTCTGGTACAAATCCGCCAAGTTGATTTCGCCGAGCAAGCAAATATTCGATCTCTTCAGGATAATTTTCGGGTTGTAAATAAGGCATTTTTGTCAATTGATCATCAGAAAAATGTAAGCCAATCTCATCCCGCATGAATTTGAGAACATCTTGATCAGCCTTCTTCTTTCCATGAGTTGAATTGCGTCCGGCAAACGTTGGTCCCAAGCCCCATCCCTTAATCGTTCGAGCAAGAATTACGGTTGGCCTGCCTCTGTGCTCTTTAGCAGCAGAATATGCTGAAAATATCTTCACAGGATCATGCCCACCGACATCATTAGTCAAACGTTCCAAATCAGTATCAGATAAATGCGAAACCATTGCAGATAGTTCTGGCGTATTGAACAAATCGTTTCGGATGGTTGCTCCATCAGCAGTCATTATTCTCTGTTCATCACCATCTGCTAGAGACTCAAGACGAGAAGCAATCAACCCTTCTTTGTCTTTCTCAAACAAGTCGTCCCATGATGAACCCCAAAGACACTTTATGACATTCCATCCTGCACCTACAAATCGTGATGCTAGTTCTTGAACAATCTTGCTATTACCCCTAACTGGTCCATCTAATCGTTGAAGGTTGCAATTGATTACCATAACTATGTTGTCCAAATTTTCCCTAGATGCTAGAGTTAATTCAGAGAGGGATTCTGGCTCATCAGATTCTCCATCCCCCATGAAGTACCATGTTGTACATTTGGAGGTGTCAACAAGACCTCGGTCCTGTAAATACCGATTGAATCTTGCCTGACGGATTGCTGTCATTGCACCTAGGCCCATACTAACACTTGGATATTCCCAATAATCAGGCATCAAGCGTGGATGTGGATATGATGAGAGCCCCTCTGAGAATGCTTCTTGACGAAATCTCTCCATCCTATTTTCATCCATTCGGCCTTCCATCCATGCACGTGCATACAGTCCAGGACTTGCATGACCCTGCCAATAAATGTGATCTCCATTCCCCTCTCCGTCTTTTCCTCTGAAGAAATGATTCATCCCTACCTCCCATAGATGAGATGTGCTTGCATAAGTGGAGATATGCCCCCCTATGCCATCAAAATTTTTGTTCCCACGAGTCACCATCATCATCGCATTCCAACGAATTACATCGTGTATGCTCTTTTCTAATCCAAGATCACCTAGATATTCGTGCTGATCTGCTGGGTGGATTGTATTGGTGTAAGCTGTTTGTGTCAATTCTCCAACGGGAACGCCAACTGAGTTGGCAGCCCTCACAGTTTCTTGCAAGAGGTGGCGTGCACGGATTGCGCCATGATTTTCCTCAACAGAGAGAATTGATTCCCGCCACTCTTCAGTCTCACCTTCATCAGAGTCTGGAAGTGAACTGCGGTGACCCTCATGACCCATTTCCATTCGCCCCGAATCTGGGGTGGATGCTGGTGACTTGAATCAATCGCATATTCTATTTGAGAGAAATGCAGAATAGAGGAAAATGGGAAGATTGCCAACAATGTGGTGTCAGCAATGCTACCATTCACTTAATATGCTCCTCCTTATAGGAGGAGTCATGAGCACTCGCTATGCCAATGCTATGTTTTTGACCATAATCATGATTTTAATGTCATTAAGTGGTCTGGTAGACAACCAAGAGAATCAGAGTGATTCTGCTACAGAACTTACACTCGTTGAACCACAATATGCCACAAGTCCAGGACATTCAGTGTTCGCTGAATACATGGGAGCATATTGGTGTGGACCCTGTATTACTGCATCAACAAATTTGCACTCATTGAGTGGTTCGAATGGTGATGAATTTACTTATGTCTCTTTTTGGGAATCTTCGAGTTCAGGTTGGCCTAGTGACAGTCCCATCAATCGACGAAATCACATACAATCGGCAGATGGTTATGGCGGTGGTATTCCAGTTGTCACCTTTGGTGATGCCTTTGATGGAACCTACTACACATCTGGTGGGCAAAACTATGACAATTATTTCACCAATGGAGGTGGGATGGATTCCAGTGCCTCTGATTACGAACTATCGGTAGCTCAGAGCCCTAATGGCGGTAACATGGATATCACCATCACGGCATCAACCACGAGTTCAGCATCTCAGACTGTGTACCTGTATGCTGCAGTCACTGAAGAAGTATCTCCCGAATCATACAGTGCAGATGCCAACAAGCACCCGCATCACGTTTGGAAAAAGTGGCTTCTCAATTCCGGGGGTAGTGGCTTTGAAACATTCACTATTTCTTCTGGGAACTCTGTGACCAAGTCATGGTCTGTACCAATTAACACTGTACGTGCCGGTGGAGGTAACACAGCACAGGATAATTTCCTAACCGTTGCTGCATTGATGGATGGTTCACACTCTACATGGAACAATGTTTTCGCCGCGGCTGATTCAAACATGAACCCTATGGATTTGTCAGTAACAAGTATGACCGTTACCAATAATGATGCATCGTATGATGGATTCCTATCTGGAGATATGCTCAGCCTAGATGCTACAGTACGGAACACAGGAACAGAGGATTACTCGGCTGGAGGTTCTCTACAATTCTTCCATGTTGATGGAGCAACAGAAAACCCAATTGGCCAATCAGTGTCACTGAACAATCTGAATGTTGGACAATCACAATCTATCAGTTCTCAATTCGACACATCATCTATTACCATGAGTCCGAATGGCATTGATTCCTTCAGAGTCAAAATGACCGGGACTACTGGAGAAAACGATCCTATCGGAAACAACCGAATGGATGTTTGGATGAGTCACGATTATTCACCATCTGCAGACACACCTGTTGCAGATGGGCTAACGAATATCGCTCGTGGAAGTACTCTAGACTTCGATGTCACGGGCAATGCTCGCGACGCAGTCGACACCCTTGCAACCATGACCCCTGAACTTGAAGTATCACAATCAGGAACCAATGTTTGGACCTCTGACTGGGTTATTGCACCTGGGTCAATTACAGCACCAGGGACACCATCTGCACGATTTGTTTTCACCGTTGACCCGGTTCAATCCGCAGCCAGTGGCGATTACGATGTTCGTGCGAGACTTGTTGATTCACGAGGACAAACAAGCGACTGGGCTGTTGCTCAAGATGCATTCAGTTTGATGAATGGATTGCCTATTGTAGTAGACCCAAATCAACCAAACAGTGTTCCAAGTACCTGTCCAGCATTCCCAGGTATGCCAACTGTAAAGGTGGAACAAAATGAATTGGTTGACATATCAGGTCTTGTTTGCGATGCAGAAACCGATTTGTCTAACCTTCAAATCACGAGTAGTGATCCATCATTCATCGCATGGCATTCCTCCACGAATCAAGTAGAAGTGTACTTCGATTCCATGCAATGGGACGCAATGGGCAATCCATTACCACAAGGCGTGGGAATTTCAATTTTTGATGGTGAAGACACAAACACCGGCACGTTAATGTTCAATGTTATCGAAAATGGGCAACCACGTTGGTCTAGTATTCCAGCACAGTCTTACGACGAAGGTGGTAGCAAACAACTGTCACTTGCTCAGTTTGTCACAGACAGTGATTCTAATGGGAATCCTGTAAGCATCATTGATTTGTCGATATCAGTAGTCTCTGTTGAACCAGGAAACATTCTCAACGCAGAAATGTATGGCACCACATTAATGGCAACTGCACTAGATGACGATGCTTACGGTAGTGCAATAGTTACGGTCCGTGCTACAGACACGGATGGTCAGACTAGTGATACAGATGTTCATATCCATGTTCAAAATGTTAATGATGCACCACGATTCGATTCTACAGGGTTTGACAACCTTATGGTACAAGCTGGCAACACATTAGAACTCGATATGAATGGCCGTTTGACCGATATTGATGATGATGATGCTGAGATATGGGCAACTATCATCTCAAACGATGGTTTAGTTCAATACAATCCGATTTCGGGAATGTTGACTGCAACATACCAAGATGCTGGAGAATATATGTTCCAGTTGTCTGCATCCGATTCTAGCGGTGCAACAAATCAGTGGAATATGATTGTCAATGTAGTTGATAGTGTCAATTTGGTATGGAGTAATGATGGCACAAATGGCGACTTGGATATTGTGGTTACTGATATGTACATTGGAAAGAACGCAACTGTTTACCTCGTACAACTCAGCGATATAGGATTCAGTGAAATCACTGCAACGTGGGAGTTGTGCAATTCAGATTTGGGGCTCTGTTTGTATCAAGGAGTAATTGAATTAGATCCATCTATTCTTTCCAGTTCAGGTCAATCCTTCGAAGTAATCAAGATTGGTGATGATGGCAACCCAATGGGAGTTGGTTTGGATACATTCGATTACATCAAGGTCAGGGTCAATGGTGTGGGTACTGATGGGTTCGATTATGAATCCACATCGGTACAATATGATGCAATGTCAGAACCTGGCACGGAACAACCAAACCCCGGTGAAAATGGCGAGAACCAAGAACAATCTGGTGATGGAGGATCTGTAAATGCAGAATCCGGAGGCATGAGTATGATGCTTATTGGAGGAGTTATTGGTCTTGTTTTCCTAATGGTCATCGCTGGCGCTCTTGGTGCAGTTCTATTACGTGGTGGTCGAGAAGAACAGGCTCCTAGTATCAACTGGGGAACCGAGTTGGCTTTCAACACCCCAGCCGCAGTGGCTCCCGCAGCTGCTCCGCCTGTAGTGGCACCTACACCTGCAGTCGCACAATCAGTACCTAGTTACATGCAATTGACACCTGGTGGACAGTATGTTACTGGCCATTCGGGAGAGACCGTTTACCTATCTCCTGATGGTACAGCTTGGACTATGCAGGCCGACAGTTCGTTCATTCGCACATCTTGAAGCGAAAACGGCGAACGGGGTGACAAAAACCACCTTTTGGACAAAACCGCGATTTTAGGCTAGAATCGCTGTTTAAGAGAACAATTCGCCAATCGGCCATGGTGAATGATTAAGAGCGGTCTTCTGAGGGCGGGAGGCATGTCTGTTGAGGCAATGGTACAAGGAATGATTGACATGATGAACGAAGCTCTAGTTGATGCTGCAAAGCACGACAAAGGCAACAGCGCTGCCGGCACACGTGTGCGCAAGGCAATGCAGGCTATCAAGGGCAGTGCACAAGATGTGCGCGTAAAGGTCCAAGCCGACAAGAACGCTTGAAATCGTTCATCATTGAATATTTGTGCCTCCGTCTTTGGCTCCGGCCAAGGCGGGGGCCTTTTCACGTTTCAGAAGTGAAGAATCAACTAATGGAAGCAGGTTGATTGGTCCAAATAGACCAATCACCTCCCCCATTCATGAAGTCCGCTTTTCCAGTTCCATGAAGATACCACCCTTCTATTGCTCCCGATCCTCCCCACGAGGTACCTGGAGCAAATACAATCCATTCGACATCGGTGATATCTCCAAGCAGAGAAAATTCTTGACTGTCCTTGATTTCTTCATTCCAATTAGATTCCGGAGCCCTCCAATGACCTGTGATGTTCCTATTTTCTACATCTTCGATATATGTGTGGAAAGTGTAGAGATAATGCATTGCAAGTGTAGAATCATGAATAAGTAAGAATTGTGAGTCGTTTTCCATTTCACTGGACAATTCAGAAGCTGCTGCATCAGTCCAATACGTTTGTCCATGTATTCCTGCAGTAAATGAAAGCGGAAGGATAAGAATCACTCCTATGATTGCTTTTGGTTGATCCCAATTTATATCTCCGTTCACTCGCTTGATTAGTACATAGGAAGGGATTGCAAGGATAGTGATGTACCTCCCATTGTTACCCATTGTCCACATATGCCAAGGCCATTCCGAACCCCATAAAATCGATTCATAAGCCCACAAACATGCCACATAGGTTACAATCGAGCCTGCTAATATTCCTATCAACAAACAAAGTTCGTTAGTAGTTCTGTCAGTATCATCAGATATCGCTTTCCAAATGTCTGTGATGAAGGGCCAAATTACCATCCCAAATAGCCCATAAACAATTACTACCCCAAAAACCGATATTGGTAGCGCCTGAATAAACCGAATTGGTTCATCTATGATTATGGTGAATGTTCCATAGCCTAGCATCCCAAGCAATATAACGCCCAAAATGCCTCCGAAAAAGCCGAATGTGAGTGATTTTTTTGGGTTAATCCGTTCATGAGGTATCTGATCTACCAGATATCCAATTAAGATCAATACAATTAGCGGTAAAATCAGCGAGGTGAAATTTATCCTTAGTTTAATCATTAATATTGCTAGTAATATCGAGGCAGAAATTGAAATTGCAACAAGTCGCGGAAGAACTCCTTTTTCAGTGGAATAGTTCCTTGATTTACACCAAATCGCCCATGAAATACCTAGCATTGCCAGATATGTGTACTCATAGTAACCCCTCCCAACTGAGAATATCAATGCGGGATTAATCAGCAATATTACAATCGTGGAAATTCTAAGATTTAGTTTCCAACAAACAATGATGGCTAGAATCATCCCAATTATGGCAAGTTGTTTTGCTGAACTATTGCTCACACTATCGAATACTGTTGAATCATTTGGATCAGAACCCATTGGATCTGAAGTCCTCACATCACCCCAATCCAGAACCCATCCCTGATCTGATTCAACCAAAGCCCCTCTAACGTGGGCATCTAAACCAAGTTCACTAGTCATTATTGCCACAGTATTGAGAATTATTGCGAGAGAAAGCAATAATTTCCAATGAAAAGAAAGTGATTGACGGATTCCTCCTCCAACCACTGAGCCTTGCATGGTTGTCTGTATGAATAGGATGACTATGAATACAGCACCGATTAGAAGTCAAACAAACTCGATTGTCCCATGTCTCTCATTCTTCCAGCAGATTTCATTCTATCAAGAGCGCGGGACATTCTACGTTCACTAAATTCTCGTTCTTCAACAAGAAATTTCCTCAACTCGTTTTCATTCACCATGCCTGAATCTGGCAAGATACCTTGAGCAGGATGATTAAGAAACAATTCTCTGATATCTGCAAGGTTGTCAGGTATTTCCTTGTCCTTCTCAGCACATATTGCCTCAATTGTGCCAAATTTCTTAATCAATTTCAACCCTGTTTTTGGACCGATGCCATGAATGCCTGGATGAAAATCAGTGCCAACCATTATTCCAAGATCAACTAATTGTTCATGTGTTATCTCATGTTCAGAGAGCAAATCGTTCAACAATATTCTCTCTGCTGATACCACTCGCCCAAACTTCCTAGTTCCATGACTTGTCAAATTGCGAATCATTACAGGGCTTCCATAAAGTAGTACATCCCAATCCTGGCTAGCAACACCAGATACTGAACCATCTCGACACCAAACACTTGCAGCGCCTTCTGCTTCCATAGGCGCCTCAATCCAAGCAATTCCTAGTAAGTCTAGCATAAGTTTTGTTTCATCGACCATGTCAGGACTGTAAGATACTACTTGAGCGCCTAATTTGTCGGCTGCTTTCCAATCTTCGTTCTCAACAGCATGCTCCCATTTTTCAACAGCCTTTGCCCTCCTCTCTTTTCTCCCATCAAGAGTTTCAGATTTCAGTGCATGGGGCCTTCCATCGAAAACAAAAACAGGGTCAATTCCTGCCTCAACTAGGATTGTTGCACGGTCTAAGAAGCCCATCAAATGAGATACTGGTCTTCCCTTGCTATCACGCAAATAGGTACCATCTTTACCATCGCCACGTGCACGTAAGCTAGTGATAAATTGATATGCGGTCAAGAAAGCATCTACTGCGATTCTCTGGCCAGATAAATCAGACAACTGTATCTGAACGGGAGTTGCGAGGTCCTTGAGATTACAACCCATCCAAGCGCCTCAAATATCTTCGAACTCTTCAAGTTCTTCGTCTTCCCATTCATCATCGTTGTCATAGTTTATTTCCCCCTCATCTACAACACCTCGACCACGGAAAGCCATCCAGAAACCAATTCCACCAAGTAAAATTCCTAATGCAGTAGCAATATGCGCGTAATTACCCCATGTAGAATTTTCCCCAAAAATCGTGCATTGGTCGTTTGGGATAGCATAACGAGTACTCGTTTGTCCATCTACTGTTACAGTTTGTTCAGAATCCGGATGATCCCAATGGGATGGCAAGAATCTAATTTGACCGGTTGTTGGATCTGTGATATTGATGATTGTAATATCTGCTAGAATAGCCTGTCCTGGTGTTAAATCAGTGTGAAAAAGCGAGAAAAACAACTGAACATATTCGCGCCCTCTTCGACTAATTGCCTGATCTCCTAAAATCTCCTCATGTTCTTCGTAACCGAGGCCTGAGATAGTTTGACTACCATCCTTAGTGGTGTAAACCATGTCATATTCAGCATAGAATTTGAAAGAATAGCCTTCAACCAATTCATCACCTAGGAAGGTACCATCTCGCTCTTCCAACTGGGCAATCTCTTCAGCAGTCCAAACATCAGGGTCATCTGGGTTTGCTGCAAACGAGGTCGACATAGGACCTGCAATGATTGGTGCAACTAACATTGAAACTAATACACCCATCCCAGTAAGTAATATCGACAATTCTCTCAAAGGTATGGGCGGTATGAACATAAAACCTGATACAAATATTCCAATACCAATTAAGCCCCATATAACCAAACCGATAATTGAAGTTGAGTTTGCTTCTACAGATTTGTAACCGCTTGCATCTGCATAAGGAGACGTATATCCATCAGGATTATCCAAACCTGGAACTGATTCCTCATACGGAGGTAGGACTGGGATGTCCATGAATGAATTTTGATTCCCCAGATAAATTGTATATCCTGCTAGCAGGGTCGAAGGTTTCTGGAAAGTGACTCTCAAACCAAATGCCTCTCCAGCAGGTATTTCATCATCGTTAACAAAAAATTCAAACTCATAGAAATTATCTGCATCAGGTTCTGCTATTGTTTGTACAGCTAAATCCCGATTTCCTAATCGAAGTACAACATCAATCTGTTTGGAACACTGTCCCTGTTCTATATCACAAAATATTGCTAATTTTATTTTCCCACTGATAGCAATGGAGTTGTCAATGCCGGTTGCTTGTGCGACGGGGTGCGTTCCCTCGAATGTAAACGAACGTGGGCCACCGCCATTATTTGGGTCACCTACAGCATTGGTTTCGCCAATGCTGTCATCTGATTCTGTATCAGTTGCTGACGAATGTGTCCACATAGGCCACATATCTGGAGAGCCACCGTCGTTGTTGTTACCATACATATACATTCGATTTTGTTCAAATGTGAGGTTTTTTGCATCATCAGATTGCATGATTCCCACAGTAGGTTCTTGAGCAGTTGTTGGAATTGTTGCACACATGCTCGAAAGAAGCAATGCTGTAAACAACAGCATAACGGCTCTTCTACGAGTGCGCATGAAAAGGGCGAGAGGTAATACCGTTATAGGATTAAGGCGAAGCGTGTGTTGTTAGAGCATCGCGAGAGCGCGACCGCACGGAGGAGTTGGTTTCAATGTCAAAGTCAGTAGTCATTGGAGCCGGATGGCATCCCGACCTCTTTCGGAAAGAAGCTGCTCAATTGATTGGGGAATACGAAATTATACATCCACATGCATTAATTTGTGATTCAGAAAAGGCTTCAATATTAATTCAAAGATCAAGTCTAATCTCCGAAGTTCTGCAACCAGGTGGTGTAGTCAATCTGGAAAATCCCATCGAGAGTATCAGTACATCATTTCTCAAACTTGGCATAGATGGTCGGGTCGCTGTTAGGGCCACACGTTCGGGGGAACGAGTAAAGGGTTGGTCTAGTCGTTTTATCGCGGGAGAAATTGGTGGAAAATTGGTTGAAGCCGGTTATGAGATTGATTTAACCAATCCAGAAATCATACTCCGGGTTCATCTATTGGCAACTACAAAGGGATTTACACATCCAGATGATTTCTCTTCAGAACCTGTTATTGCATGGGGAATTACAATTCATGATGGAGACGATTGGGCTCAGAGGAAAGCTCCAATGCGCCCATTCTTCAAACCCATAAGTCTCGATCCAAAATTAGCTAGAGCCATGGTAAATTTTGCTTGTCCAAATGGGGGTCGGTTATTGGATCCATTCTGTGGAACCGGTGGCCTATTAGTCGAAGGTGTTCTTTGTGGTATGGATTCCTGCGGGAGTGACTTAGCATGGCCTATGGTTGTAGGATCGAGAGAAAATGCCCAATGGGCTGTCGAAAGAGGTGGAGTTGGTCATTATGATGTGAGGAATGGTTCGGCATTGAACCTTTCAGAAACATGGGATAATTTGTTTGATGGATTTGCGTTTGATCCCCCGTATGGGCGCAACGCTTGGAAGTCAGAAGATGGTTTTGATTTACTATCTGGCACATTGAAATCATGTCATAATATTGCAGCAAATGGTGCTAAATTGGTAACACTAATCCCTTGGCCACCCGAATTGATTGATGCTCCAATCGAACAGGGTATTTCATTTGGAAAGAGCTGGGGGGATATTGCTGAGGCGTTCTCAAACGCAGGCTGGTCTATTGTTAACACGTCTGCAATCCGGGTTCATCGGAGTTTAGCGAGACGTTTGATATTCTCTGAGAAGAAGTGAGCGGTGCAGGATTCGAACCCGCGTCGACGGGTCCGAAGCCCGTCAGGATATCCAGACTACCCTAACCGCCCGTTACTAGTGGGGACATAACCCCCCCTTCAAATCGACGGATAATCTGCAGAGAAGTGATTTACAACTCAAGGCCAGTTTGCATGGGGCCAAGTTAAATCAGATCGTGACCAAAAAGAAACTGAGTCCGCCCCCCATTTCTTATTCTCTATGAGTGTCAAACCCGAATTACGTAATACCTTCTCGTCAATTTGACTAAGTGGGCCATCACCAAGATCAACTGGTGCTTGAATTATGATTGCTCTGTCAACGAGTTTTTCTTCCAAAAAATGTTTCCAAACAATAGGGCCTCCTTCAATGAGTAATTCCTGAATACCTCGATCGCCAAGGTGATCGAGTAGCGCTGATAAATCTGCGCCACCGTCCCCAGCTGGTAACGCTACACCGCGGTCATCCTGCTGTATGTGGACAATAACCGTTTCAAAATCATCATTTAATACAACTGATTTTTCAGGAATTCTGAGGTTTCGGTCGAGAACGATTCTCAATGGTTGCTTACCCTTTCCAACATCTACGCGTCGAATTGTCAAGGCTGGATCATCACGAATAATGGTATTGACACCTACTAGGATTGCATCGTTTTGTCGCCTTAGACGATGCGAAGCATCAAGGCTAATTTCAGAAGTGAATCTTCCAGCAATTTCTCCATCAACAACTCCATTTTTGTCAATTGCAGCCTTGAGAGTTACAAGAGGGCGTTTGTATTCACACCAATGCATGAATGATTGCATCTGTGTAGCAGCTTCTCTCTCAAAGAGACCTTCTCTTACCCTTACCCCGGCCTCAAGTAAAACCTCAATCCCCCGTCCACGAACTGTGGGGTTTGGATCTTTAGCAGCGACTACAACTTCTGAGACACCTGCCCAAAGCAGTGCTTGTGTGCAAGGTGGTGTGAGGCCGAAATGATTGCATGGTTCTAATGTAACATATGCCACACAACCTTCAGTATTTACTCCTCTTTGTTCGGCATCAGCAATTGCCGCTTGTTCAGCATGCAAATCCCCGAGGTGATCGTGCCAACCTTCGGCTATGATCTCTTCACCCTGAGCCAAAACACAACCAACAGGAGGGTTGGGTGAAACCTGCCCTCTTCCGATTTCAGCCAACTCCATAGCACGTTGCATACATGCCACATCAAAGTCCGACCACTTACGGTCCATGTCTCTGGGAGAGGGTGTAGATACCCGTTATTTTCGGTCCTCTAGATTCGATTTAAGATAGAATCTTCTCGGGTAAGGCTATTGTCTAGACATGTCCTGCCCCATACATGGTTAGAATCGCGTGTATCGTCAATCCTGCAGGTCGAGATGGGACTGTTTTGAAGAGATGGCCTAAGATTCAAGAACAAATCAATGAAGAAGGATTAGATTGTGAAGTTCATTGGACAGAACATACGGGACATGCTGCTGAAATTGCATTTGGTCTAAGAGAGCGAGAAGATTTAGATCTCATCGTCGCTGTTGGAGGAGATGGTACAATGAATGAAGTAGCAAGTGGCATTAGAGGCTCGCCGATGAAATTGGGAATTATTCCAATGGGCAGTGGAAACGATTACGCCCGTGCACATGGCATTCCCTTGAAGAATACTCGTGATGCAGTGGCCATACTAAAATCAGGAGTAGATAGACGTGTTGGGGCAATGCGTATTGATGGCGCCCCGGCACCTGCTCTACCACATTATCCCTCGCCAGAGCCCACAGAATGGGATGGAGAATCTGAAGAAGATTGCATGGTTCGAAGATGGGCTTTCCTTGAATCTGATGGAGGGACAACAAGTGATGTTTCTCGAAGAAAAACATTGGGCCAAGGCAAGCACATTCGAGGTATTATGAAATATACATATCTTGGTATAAAGAGTATTTTTGGATGGAAAAAGCAAGATGGATGGCTCAAAGTTGGGGAGAATACTTTGGGAAGAACTGACATGAGTGGTCTGTATACAACAATCATGACAGAGACCTTTGCAGGCGGATATCGTATTGCACCAGGAATGTGTGTAACAAATGATTCAATGTCAATCATTCTTGCGACTAATCTTTCCAAATCGCAGATGCTTAGAATCATGGGGCCTCTAAAGAAAGGAACACATGTGGGGAAGTGGGGAATTAGTTTGAACCCTGGCACCCGATTAGAGTTAAGAAATATTGATGAAAATGATCGGCCGACAAATGTTCCACACAACCCCCCAATGTGGGTACAAGTCGATGGGGAGCCCTGTCTTATGACGCCAGCAATCATTCAATACGTACCTGATCAATTGACGGTGCGTGGTGCTAATACTATCCCAAATCAATAGTAATCAGAATGAGAAGTCACTGAAATCTCCATCATCATTTACATCTGGATTTGCTCTTCTTACAGGCTTTTCCTCAATGATTTCTTCTTCTGGTTCAGGAGATTTCGTTTTCCTTGTTCTACGTGTTTTGGGTTTTTCTTCGGGTTCCGTATCCAAATTAGGTTGAATTTCTTCAACAGGTGCAGAGGGTGTCACACGTGCTCGCTTGGGCCTACTCAAATTTTGGCCAATGTTCCCTGCACCTCCTGTCCCTATCAAATTACGTAACCCTTTATCCTTCAATTCCTGTTCAAATGCTTGCTCTTCTTGCATTTCAGTAATCATTTCCTGCATGGATTCGGCTTCTTCAGTTACAGTAACTGAACTTCCAGCCACATAATGGCCTGTACTTTCTCCAGGACTATCTTGAGAAAGTGCTGCATTAATGTCAAATGTTACTGCAGTTGATTTCTTCTTTGGTTTACCTGTATATTCATCTGCACTCGAACTTTTAGTTGCCTTCATTCTTGCATCATGACGGGCTGCTTCATGTCGAGCTGATTTACCAGCACGCATTTGTTGCTCAGAAAGCATAGTTTGTGCTTGAGTATCTGCACTCATGCGAATTTGATTTCGTGAAAATATGAACATAGCACCACCTGCAACGAAGGATGCAAGAAGAACTGTAGTATACAGGCCTCGACCAAAGAAGGGAATATCTCCAGAAATGTATTCCTCATTTCCATTCACTACTCGATCATTTCCATATGTGATTGAAGTTACAACCAAATGTCCTCTCCACCCTTGTTGTGAAGCAGTTATATCACATCCATTGAGTTGTTCTTCTTGATTTACTGTTTCTTTACCCTGAACTAGGTATCCATTTAACTCGACAGCTTGGTTTGAATCCATCAATAAAATTGCATCAAAGATATTTTCATTAGCAGGAATGATTGCAACCAGTGCCCAATTCCTATGTGGAAATTCTTCCGGTTCTCCAATTGGTTGGCCGTTCGCATTTGTTGGACTCGCTTCTGCATGGTTTGGTGCAGCCCAATCTTTCTCACTATTCACAATTGTAACCATTATTGAACCAGGATCGATTTCTTGGGCTTCACCATATGACATTTCCTTAATCATCCAAGAAGTTATTGCATGGTTCTTAGTTTCTGGTTCATCAAAGACCTTCGTTTGGACCAGCCACCCTGAAATTGAAAATGTAGAATTTGAACAGCCATCCAACAATAAATTCTCGTCATTTACACGATTAGAAGTGCTTTGAGCCAAATTATTGGTCACAGAAACCGCGGGACTAGTAATTCCTGTACTATCATCACCAACAGTACTCATTGTTGCTGAATATTCACCATCACCATCTCCCCAACTCACGCTTGGTCCCCCGATACAACCTGAAAGGGCTGGCATCACAAGCAAGAGAACGAGGAGGTAGACAATACGCCGCACGATTCGCTGATGTAGCCTTACATTGAATACTGTTCGCACCTAGAGAGTGCGTTTCAACCGTCAATGGTCGTGCCCATCGTGTTCATCACTGGTATGTTCTGCTCCAGAGTCCTGTTCAAGAAGGTATTCTAAATCCTCGATAAAATCACTAGTTGTCCAACTTGAACCCAGATAGACTAGTCGTTTGTTTCCATCTCTGTCAATAATGAATGTCACAGTATTATGTCCAACCTCATACATTTCATGGCCATCTTCTTCTAAGTCTGAAT